>OWJS01000593.1_pt1 | contig 13394 bp, 9 predicted proteins | sample 1732961 | NCBI WGS metagenome assembly OWJS01 (sample SAMN05065774, study PRJEB22554) | human gut metagenome | biome: ENVO:2100002; feature: ENVO:00000062; material: ENVO:00002003 | host: Homo sapiens | place: USA
TATAAGAGACAGACTTATTACCTATTACTTATTACTTGTCCTCACATAGTTTGTATTACTTAATTCCAGCGGATTCTTTAAAATCTTGCCAATAGTAAAACCACATTGTGCAGCAGCGCAGCGCAATTCCTCCTCAAAATAAAAAGCGATGCTCCCAACAAACGACACCTTCAAATCTGGACGATTATAAGCAACCACATTGCGACGGAAAAAGCGCGAAAACTCATCCACCAACAAAGCACGCACCTCAGGCACACCACGGTGTGCATGAATAAAAGGAGCAAACGAAGCCAAGAATCTGTTAGCAAAAGGCTGCTTATAAACACGCTGAATAATATCATCGCCCGAAAGCTGAAAGCGCTCGTGAAAATCCCTACACACAGCTTCGGGCAACTGCTGCTTCAACACATCCCCCACCAAGCGTTTACCCAACACAGCACCACTCCCCTCATCGCCCAAAATGTAACCCAAGGGCGACACATTCTGTGTAATTTCATTGCCGTCAAAAAGTCCACTGTTACTCCCCGTGCCTAAAATGCAAGCAATGCCCTCCTCATTGTGAAACAAAGCACGAGCAGCCCCCACGAGGTCCGATCCCACCACAATTTCGGTAGCATAAGGAATGGCATTGCGCAAAGCCCGCTCCATCACCTCACATTGTTCACCTCGGCAACCAGCCCCATAAAAGTGTATAGCAGCAGGTTGCACATAAAGCGGATTACGCAAAAGTTCCGTGCGCAAAATCTTTTCAATGTCAGCTTGCGAAATCATAAACGGGTTAATGCCCTGCGTAGCCATTTGCGCAATCATTTTCCCCCCACACGTTATTATCCAATCAGTCTTAGTACTACCACTGTCGGCAGTCATCACAATTTTATCCATTACAATGTTGTTTATAACACTGCAAAAGTAATATTTTCGAAAGAAATTGCGTAACTTTGCAAACATGAAAAAGCATAGAGCGCCAAACAAAACCATTCTTTTCGCACTCTTTTGTTCTTCACATTGCTTTTTTTAATAAAAAAAGGAGAAACTACAAATGTCACGATTTATACAAGCATTGGCACTCGCTGCCCTCTGCCTCAGCCCTCAAACCAACGCCCTTAAAGCCTTGGCACAAAACGCCGCCCCCCAACGCACCCTGCGTGTTGACTACGACTTTAGCGGCAACAACAAGCAACAACACATAGCACTCTCGCAACTCTGCTCATTCAGCGGTTGGGCAGGTCGCCGCACCCACACCGACAGTGTGCTGCTTCACGGCAATGGCGACATCACCCTGCGCGATGCAGCCACCCACCGTGTGCTCTACAAGCAATCGTTCTCAACCCTGTTTCAAGAATGGCAATCAACCGAGGAGGCCACACGCCTCACCCGCTCGTTCGAGAACACCTTCCTCTTGCCCATGCCCACCGACTCGGCTGAGGTAACCGTGCAACTCTACAACATGCAGCAACAGCCCACCGTGAGTTTCACCCACAAGGTCGATCCACGCGACATACTCATTCGCAATCTCGACAACACCCCCATTCCGCCCCATCGCTACCTGCACCACAGTGGCAGTGCCGAACAAAAAATCGACGTCGCCATAGTAGCCGAGGGATACACCGCCCAGCAGTCCGACCTTTTTTATGCCGATGCACAAAAAGCCGTCAATGCCATTCTGAGCCACGAGCCCTTCAAGCACTATGCCAACCGCTTCAACTTTGTGGCAGTAGCAGCAGCGTCAACCGACAGCGATGTGAGTGTGCCACTCGAAGGCAAATGGCGCAACACCGCCCTAAGCTCACATTTCTCAACCTTCTATTCCGACCGCTACCTCACCACACTCCACCAGCGCGACCTCCACAACCTGTTGGCACGCATCCCCTACGAGCACATCATCATTTTAGCCAACACCAACACCTATGGTGGAGGCGGCATCTACAACGCCTACACACTCACCACCGCGCACCACAGCAAGTTCGAGCCAGTGGTGGTACACGAGTTTGGCCACAGCTTTGCAGGATTGGCAGACGAGTATTACTACGACGACCAATACGAAAACTACTACAGTCCCGACACCGAGCCATGGGAACAAAACATCACAACGCTGCGTAACTTTTCAGCAAAGTGGCAAGACCTCCTGCCCGCAAAAGTTGCCAAAAACATTCCCACAGCTCCCAACCCCAAACGGATGAACCAAATTGGGGTGTACGAAGGAGGCGGCTACATGTCGAAGGGCGTGTATCGCGCTTTTCAAGACTGCCGCATGAAAACCAACGAGTGCAAAGCATTTTGCCCCGTGTGCCAACGTGCATTGAGCCGTCTCATTGAGTTCTACACCGAATAAGTCAGCCCCCTCAAAAAACATCTATTTTGCAACATGGCAAAAAAACAATCTACCCCCAAAACCAAGGCGCCCAAGCGCAACCCAGGCGCAACCCCAGCCCCACTCAGCCTTTTGCAACGCTATAAAAATGGCGAACTGAAAGCCTACTTCCAGTCGTTTATGAGAGCCGACAATGTGCGTTTCATTGTCGGCGTATGCACCGTAGGCATCAGTTTGTTCCTACTCATTAGTTTCGTGTCGAACATCTTTACCGGACGCATCGACCAAACCAGTGTGCAAAACGGCAGTCTCACCCACGCTGCCAACTATGGAGGCAAGTTAGGCGCAATCGTGTCCAACTACTTTATGGACACCTGTTTCGGTCTCTGCTCCATTTTCATCCCCATTTTCCTGCTCATGGCAGGTGTAAAACTCATGGGCGCCTATCGTGTGCGCCTGTGGAAGTGGTTCCTCAACTTCTCCATCGTCATGATATGGGGCTCCGTGTTCTTGGCACTCGTCACCCACGTACTTCCCGAAAAAGTCATCAACTTTTTCAGTTTCCGTTTAGGCGGCGGACATGGCGACTTCATCCGCGACTACCTCATCACCAACCTTGGCTCCTTAGGCGCATGGATTGTGGTGTTGGCAACCGCCGTGTTCTACATGATGTACCTTACAAGCGAAACCATCAATGTGGTGCGCAAAATCATGAATCCGCAGGACTTCATTAAGGAGAAACTGCCCAAACGCCACCACAACGACGCAGACCCCGATGCAGAAGATGCAGCCGATGCCGACAACGATGCCAACGACGAAGCCGACAACACAGCCGATGCCGACGATGAGAATGCCGACGATGAGAATGCCGAACTCCCCTACCCCGCTGCAGCCGAACCCGAGGCAGAACAGCCCCAAACCCTCTCGCTCGACCTCTCGCCCCAAACCGCTGCAACACCCACCGAAACCACCACAGGCGAAATGGCAGTAACAACAGCACAAGCCCCCGAAGTTGCCCAGCCCCTTGCATCTGCCAACAACACCCAACTCTCCATTGCCGCCCCCATCATCGACGACAAGGCACAGGGCAAAACCGTTGAAGAGGTGCTCGCCATGGAGCCATACGACCCCCGCAAGGATTTAGAGTACTACAAGTTTCCCACCATCAACCTGCTCAAACACTACGAGGACAACGCCCCCTCAGTCGACATGAGCGAGCAAAATGCCAACAAAGACCGCATCATCAACGTGCTGCGCAACTTTGGCGTGGAAATATCAAGCATCAAGGCAACCATTGGTCCCACCATCACGCTCTACGAGTTAACCCCAGCTCCAGGTGTGCGCATCAACAAAATTCGCAATCTCGAAGACGACATTGCACTCTCGTTAGCAGCACTTGGCATTCGCATCATAGCCCCCATCCCCGGCAAGGGAACCATCGGTATTGAGGTGCCCAACAAAAATCCCCACATCGTGTCGATGGAGAGCATCATCAACACCCGCAAGTTCCAAGAGTCTACCTTCGAGTTGCCCGTAGCTTTAGGCAAAACCATCACCAACGAGGTGTTTATGGTAGACCTGGCAAAAATGCCCCACTTGTTAGTAGCAGGTGCCACAGGTCAGGGTAAGTCGGTTGGTTTAAATGCCATCATCACATCGCTGCTCTACAAAAAGCACCCCGCCGAGCTCAAGTTTGTGATGGTCGATCCCAAGAAGGTGGAATTCTCCATCTACTCAACCATCGAGAAACACTTCCTTGCCAAAATCCCCGACGACAGCGAGGATGCCATCATCACCGATGTCACCAAGGTGGTGCAAACCCTCAAGAGCCTTTGCCAACTCATGGATCACCGCTACGATTTGCTAAAAATGGCAGGCGCCCGAAACATCAAGGAGTATAACGCCAAATTCAAGTCGCGCCAACTCCTGCCCAAGTATGGTCATGAGTTTATGCCCTACATTGTAGTGATCATCGACGAGTTTGGCGACCTGATTATGACAGCTGGCAAAGAGGTAGAACTCCCCATTGCCCGCATAGCCCAGTTAGCGCGTGCCGTAGGCATTCACATGGTCATTGCCACCCAGCGCCCCACCACCAACATCATTACGGGAACCATCAAGGCAAACTTCCCTGCCCGCATGGCATTCCGCGTAATGTCGCAAATCGACAGCCGCACCATTCTCGACCAAAGCGGTGCCAACCAGTTGGTAGGTAAGGGCGACATGCTCTTCTTAGCAGGCAACACCCCCGTGCGTGTGCAATGCGCCTTTGTCGATACGCCCGAGGTTGAAAAAATCAACGACTTCATCTCCGAGCAGCAAGGTTACATGGCAGCCTTCGAGTTGCCCGAGCCCGAGATGGACGAAGACGGAGGCAGTGGCAAGGGCGGTGACCTTTCAGGCGAAACGCTCGACCCCATGTTCGAGGAGGCAGCCCGCTTAATTGTGGTACACCAACAAGGTTCCACATCGCTCATTCAGCGCAAGTTCTCCATTGGCTACAACCGTGCAGGTCGTCTCATGGACCAACTCGAGCGTGCTGGCATCGTAGGCCCCACCCGTGGTTCAAAGCCTCGCGAAGTGCTCTGCGCCGACCAAGTGCAGCTCGATGCCCTCATTGCAGCATTACACAAATAAGATTTAAGTATTAAGTATTAAGTATTACATTCTATGTATTTTCAAGTAATAGGTAATAAGTAATAAGTAATACAAACTATGTAAGAACAAGTAATAGGTAATAAGTAATACAAACTATGTAAGAACAAGTAATAGGTAATACATTCTTATTATAGATTATTGAGGTTTTCATGCGCTAGCCCAACCCCCGGAAGGGGGTTATTTATGGAAATTTTTCCCCATCGCGTAGCGCACCCACCAAAAAATTTTTTTTGATAATTTATGGCTCATTGATGGACATTTTTGACCCAAAAAATTCATGGACATTTTTGACCAAAAAAAAATTATGAACATTTTTGGCTCATTGATGGACATTTTTGACCAGAAAAAAAAATCGCATTTTTGACCCCAAACCCAAACGAGCAAGCACACTCCCATGTACTTGCTCGTTTTTTTAAAATAGTTATTTTTCGCGAGAATTCGAAGCCAAATCCTCTAAAATCTGCCAACACTGAAACAAACCGCGTGGAACATGGAAGCAGCCCTTCCATTTACCACCCTTCAGCGAAAGCAACACCTCACCTTGGCGATTCAAATAGCCAAACCACTCAGCATACTCCTTGTCAGTGAAATGCGTCCAAACATAATTGTGTACACGTTCAAACCACTCCAAGCACTGCGCGTTACCCGTGAGTTGGTAACCCTTAAGCATCGTAATGAGCGTTTCGATGTGAACCCACCAAAGCTTCTGGTCCCATTCAAGCTGTTGGCACGGGCGACCCAAGCGGTCCATAAAATAAAAAATGCCGCCGTGCTCCTTGTCCCAACCATATTCAGCCTCGTTAAGCGCAATCGTCACAGCCTTCTCAATCAAGTCCTGACGTCCCAATCGCTTGCCCAAATCCATCACAAACCACATCGCCTCAATGGCATGACCAGGGTTCAGCAAGCGCCCGTCAAAACAGTCAACCAATTTGCCATCCGTGCTCAAATGCTCCACAATCAAGCCCAATTCAGGACGGTAAAACACATCCATCACCTCGTGAATGCAAGTGTCAATCGTCTGCTGCATAAAGTCAGCATCCAGCAAAGGCTCAATTTCGAGAGCCACGTTACACAAAATCATGGGCAGCGCAAAACTCTTAAGCGCACGAGCCCCAGGCGCCGCCTTGTTCCATTTACCCTTAGGGTTGTCAACCTTCGACAGCACAATGTCGAACGTGCGCTTTGCAATGTCAGCATACTCCTTATTGCCCGTAGCAATGCTAAGCTGTCCAAAAGCAATCACCGCAAAGGTGTAAGAAAAAATGTTGTAAGGCTCAACCAAGGGATTTCCCTCGCGGTCGAGTGCAAAATACCAATTCAAGTTGCCATCATGCCCATGCTTCTTTAAGAATTCAGCACCCTGAATGGCACAGTCCAACCACTCTTGGCGTTTCTCCACCTTATTATATAAGGTAGCAAACATCCACACCTCGCGTCCCTGTAGCCACACAAACTTATCCGTGTCATACACCTCGCCATCGCGTTCCAAGCAAGTAAAGTAGCCACCATGTTCCAAGTCCTGCGACTTTTCAAGCCAAAAGGGAACCACCTTATCCAGCAACTCACTCTTATACTGAGCAGCTAATTGTTTAAAGTCCATATATGTATATTTATTTCGTATTAAAAAAATCAATCAATTATTTACGCTGAATCGTTTTCCAGCAAAGTCCCTTCAGGTCCTTCTCCTCCTTCAAGCAGAACGAGCAAACCCAAGCCACTGCCACCGAGCTAAACATGCCAATGAAGCCATAGAGCAAGAAACTCGTGTCAGTAAGGTAGCGCGTAAGGAACACCACACACACGCCACACACAAAACCCACAAGCGCAGCCCGTCCGCCAATGCGCGGAAAGAAAATGCCCATCAAGAACAAACCACCCAAGCCACTCGATAGCAAGCCCAAAATTTCCTGGAAAAAGTCGAGCAGCGAAAGAATCTCCCACGTAGCCATAAGCAGCGCAATGCCCATGCCCAACACACCTGCCACAATGCAAGTGCGACGTGCCACGCGCAACGTCTGCTGGTTCGTAGCTTGCGGACGGAACCGTTTGTAAAAGTCCACACTGAAGGCAGTAGCCACCGAGTTAATGTTCGATGAAATCGTACTCATCGTAGCCGCAAAAATAGCCGCAATGAGCAAGCCCGCCAATCCCTGTGGCAACTGACTCATCATGAAGAAGGGAAAAATTGTGTCGCCCTTCGCCATCGTAAAGTCCAATTCGGCAGGATGCGTCTTGAAGAACGTAAACAGCCCCGCCCCGATGGCAAAAAAGGCAATGCTCACAAACACACTCATCAAGCCATTCAGCAAAATGCTGTGTCGCGCCCCCGCCTCATCCTTCGTGGTGAGATAACGCTGAATCACCGTTTGGTCGCTGGTGTAAGAGATGAGGTTATTGGCAATACCACCCAAAATAATCACCCAGAAGGTAGCCGATCGGTAGTCGAAGCTCCAGTCAAAAAGTCGGAATTTGTTATACTCCGTGCCAATTTGCCAAAAGCCCTGCACGCCCCCTTCGGTACCCCAAATAAGGTAACCCACAGCAAAGAGCGCACCGCCCACCAAAATAAAGCCCTGCACCACATCGCCCCACACCACAGCTTCAACGCCACCCATGGTGCAATACACAATCGTAACCAGCGCCATCAGCACAATGCAAATGTAAAGGTCGATGCCCGTAACCGCAGTCAGTGCCAACGAAGGCAAATAAAGCACCAACGCCATGCGAGCCACCATAAACACAATGAACAGACCCGAAGCCATTAAGCGCGTAGTCGCATTAAAGCGTCGTTCCAAATACTCATAAGCACTCGTCACGTTCAGCCTACGGAAAAACGGCAAGTAATACTTAATAACCGGAAACGACACCAGCAAAATCGTCACCAACATGGGGTAGTAAGTCCAGTCTGTGGCATAAGCCTTAGCTGGATAAGCCATGTAGGTTATGGCACTGAGCATGGTCGCATAAATGCTAATGCCAGCCGCCCACCATGGGATGCGTCCACCCCCTTTAAAAAAGTCGTCCGCATCGCCCTCGCGCCGCATAAAGTAATAGCCCAAAAGCACCATGCCCACAAGGTAGGCAATGAGCACCGTCCAGTTAATCCACCCAAAGGTAGGTCGCATATCCATCTTCACCGCCGTAACCGCAGCCGATCGGATGCCAGGTTTCGTCTCACCATTCACCACAATCCACTCACGTCCGCACCGAATGAACCCAGCCCCAGCACGCGCCATGAGGGGCGACTGGCTCTCCGTCACCCAAGTGTCGGTAATGGTGTGATAAATAACCAGCTCGTTGTTAAATCGATACCACCCCTCAGCGTGGTTAAGGTAAGCCGCCTGCTCCGTCTTCAGGCGTTCCAGCTGCTGTTGCAAGGCAAGCGTAGGTGTGCGCTGCAAGCCCCTTTCGGTCTGCTCAATCAGCAAGGGCCTATTCACCGCCTGCTCAAACACTTGCTTATTCACACCGCCCACAAACACAATGTGAGCACAGCCCGAACTAATGCCTATGGCACCAGCCAGCGTCATCGGCTCCGTTTGTCCGTGCGGCACAATGTCCGCCATTTTGCTCCATTGGCGTGTAGCAGCATTAAAGCACCACCCATCGGTGTGCGCCCATGCCCGCTCCGTTTTTGTGGCAGGAGCAAATCCGCCCACCAAGTAGAAGCACGGAGCCGTAGCATTGTTTTGCACAGCCGATGCCGGTTGCACACGCGCACGCCCAGGAAAATCGGGCAAGCGCTCCCAAGCCTTTCCACCTGGATACTGCAAGCGGAAGGCAGCATTCACCGCCACCCCATTATGCTGTCCGCCAGCCACATAAATGTAGCCACCCCCATAAGCACCCGTCATGTTGTCGAGCGAAAGAGGCAGTGCAGGCAAAGGCGTAATTTGCAACTTATGGTGTGCGTCCGTGTGCAGCAAATAAGTCTCCGCACTACTGTTCACCCCATCAGTCGTACCGCCCACACACACCATGCCATTCGGCACCGTAACACTCACCCCATAAGCCATGGGCTGCGGCAATTCACCAATTTTGCGCCACTGTGCCTGGGGGTCATGGTCGGGGTGAGGCAGTTCGTAAATGTCGGCATAAAAGCGCTTTGCACCCCCTTTTGCAGCAGGCACATCTGGAAAGTTACATCCACCCGCCACAATCAGGTTTTGGTGAATGCTCCCCGCAAACGGAGCCGACACTCCTTGCTCCCCATTCACCTTCAGAGGCGCAAGCGTGCGATAGCTCACCGTGTTAAACGCATTGTCGTTTCCATGTTTCGCAGGCGGTGGAGCCTGCGCACAAAGCATCCAAGCAACACACCACAACAGCAGTGTGCTCAGCATATTTTTAAAGGATATTTTCATGGCAAAATAAGATTTACATTCTATGTATTTTCAAGTAATAAGTAATAGGTAATAAGTAATACAAACTATGTATTTTCAAGTAATAAGTAATAAGTAATACATGCTATTGATAACTGTTATTGTTCTTTAGTAGGTAATATTATAGATACGATACTACAATAGCGACTTATTACTTATTACTTATTACTTGAAAATCTTACTTAAGTATTTATGCACTTTCTCCCTTTTAAACTTAGAATAATTCCGCGCACTTTAAAGTTTAAACAACCTGCGGGCACATCGCGTGGGGTATATTACGACCGTAAGGTATGGTATATTGTTATCAGCTCAACCGATCCACAAATTCGATTTACGGGATTGGGAGAGTGTGCGCCCCTCTACGACTTAAGTTGCGACTACGATGATGGGTATGAACAACGCTTACACGACATTTGTAAGGAAGTGGAGGAAACTCAGAACCTCGATTCTAACAAATGGCGCAACTACCCTTCAATTCTCTTTGGATTGCAGTCGGCATTTAGATCGGCAGCGGGTTCGTTGAGCGGAAATTACTTACGCCTTTTTTCCTCTGACTTTACACAAGGTAAAAAGGGTATACCCATTAACGGATTGGTGTGGATGGGCTCGTTCGACGAGATGTGCCAACGCATGGACGAGAAACTCGAAAAAGGCTTTCGATGTGTAAAGCTAAAAATCGGTGCCATAGACTTTGAAAGCGAGATGGAGCTGATAAGTAGGCTACGTGCTCGCTATAGCAAAGATGTGGTGGAACTGCGTGTGGATGCAAATGGTGCGTTTGCACCTAACGATGCGATGAATAAGTTGAAAGAATTGGCACGCTACGACATTCACAGCATTGAACAACCCATTCGACAAGGGCAATGGCAAGAGATGGCACAACTCTGTGCGAACACGCCACTCCCCATTGCATTGGACGAAGAATTGATTGGGGTGAACGACTTTGCTCGTAAAAACGAATTACTCGATACGATTCGTCCACAATTCATTGTGCTGAAACCTTCTTTGCATGGTGCATTTACGGGTGCTGGCGAATGGATGGCTTTGGCACGCGACCGCAACATTGGATATTGGACAACCTCGGCTCTTGAAAGCAATGTGGGACTTAATGCCATTGCACAATGGTGTGCTGCCATTGACCCTCAGAGTGTTATGCCGCAAGGTTTGGGCACAGGACAGTTGTTTGTGGAGAACTTTAATGAGGCTCCCTTGCACTTGGAGGGCGACATGTTGTGGTATGGTTCAAAAAAACAACGCGACTTTTTGCACGACATTGAGGCGTTTAAAGATGCGTGGCAACAACCCTCACCCACTATGACGGTTCACACCTCGGGCAGTACGGGAAAGCCTAAGGAGATGCAGGTGGAAAAGATTAAAATGTGGGACAGTGCACGCACCACCATTCAAGCTCTTGGCTTGCAAGAGGGTAACACTGCCCTGCTTTGTATGCCACTTAAATATATTGCAGGACAAATGGTAGTGGTGCGCTCGTTTGCTGGGTCGCTGCAGCTTATGCCCGTAGCTCCAACTGCTCACCCTTACGCTCATTTGCACGAAGCACCCGACTTTGCTGCGCTCACGCCTATGCAGGTTTACGAATCGCTCAAGGTGCCTCATGAACGTTCTTTGTTGCGACGCACACTCTGCTTGATTATTGGCGGGGGTGTTATTTCGCCACAGCTTGAGGCTGAGTTGCGCACTTTTCCGAATCCCATTTATAGCACCTACGGCATGACTGAAACGCTCTCGCACATTGCACTGCGCCGTGTAAATGGGGCTTCGGCTACCGATGCTTATTTGCCACTGCCAGGAGTTGAGGTTTCGCTTAGCGAGGCTGGAACGCTCTGCGTTTATGCACCACATGTTAATGATAATCGCCTTGAAACAAACGATTTGGCTGAAATTCTGCCTAACGGTGCTTTTCGCATTTTAGGTCGTCGCGACAATGTTATTTGTTCGGGTGGAATTAAGTTGCACATTGAGGAAATTGAACAGAAGTTGGCACAACTCAGTGTGCGCACGTTGGTTACTTCGTTGCCCGATGATAGCTTGGGCGAAGCTGTGACTCTTCTTTGCGAAGCAGATGCTGAACAGCGCGAAGAAATTGACAAGGCTTGTCGCTCATTGCTTGATGCCTATGAGGTGCCTCGCCACTATCTTTTCACAAATAAGCTGCCTCTGACCGAAACGGGAAAACCTGCACGCGCTGAAGCACGACGGTTGGCGGAAGAACTTTTTAATGTATAAATGTAGAATTGCCGTATAGCACTATACGGCAATTCTACATTATTAAATTGCATTTTGCATTACAAAATTGCATGAACTAACTTCTTCGGAAAAGATTTTTGCGCTTTCGTTTTGAACTTTGACAGCCTTGCAGTAACTTCGCTCGCAAAAAGTGAAGTAATGAACGAAATAGACAACACAAAGGAAGAAAAATTTTATCATCGCCTACCCATTCAAATTAGGTTTAACGATGTTGACCGCTATGGGCATGTTAATAATAATGCTTATTTTGCCTATTATGATTTGGGGAAAGAAGAATATTTGCGCAATGTGCTGAAAACAGACTATCGCGCAGCACAAATTGCTCCTGTTATTGCCAATATCAATGCCGACTTTATTCTGCCCATTTTCTATGGTGACGAAATTGTGATTGAAACCCGTGTGTCGCATGTGGGTAATAAGAGTTTTACGCTGAAACAGCGTGCTATCAACACTAAAACGCAACAGGTGGTGTGCCAATGCAGCACGGTTATGGTGTGCTTTGACCTTAAGAACCAACAATCGGCACTCCTGCCCGACCTTTACAGAAAGGCTTTCGAGGCTTTTGAAAAAGACTGAAGGAGGAGGGGCTAAATAGGCTGACTTTCAAGAAAATGACTTATGCAACAAATTGTATTTTCAAAAAACATAACGGCTGATTTGGACGCTCTCTGTGACGCTGTTGAGCCCGATCAGGTGTTTTTGCTTACTGACGAAACTACTGAACAACTTTGTAGACCATTGGTTAAAGAGTGTAAGGCGGTGCTCGGTGCTCAAGGCATTGTTATTGGTGCTACCGATACGCACAAAACACTCGAAACTCTTGCCCAGGTGTGGCAAGCTCTGAGCAATGGCAAGGCTTCGCGCCATTCGTTGCTCATCAATTTGGGCGGAGGCATGGTGACAGACTTGGGTGGTTTTGCGGCAGCAAGCTTTAAACGCGGCATTGCATTTATCAATGTACCCACTACCCTACTCTCGATGGTAGATGCGGCTGTAGGTGGTAAAACAGGTATAAACTTTAATGGATTAAAAAACGAGATTGGGGCTTTTAAAGAGGCACAAGCTGTGTTGGTTGACACGGAGTTTTTGCGTACGCTTGATGCGCCTAATCTGCACTCGGGGTATGCCGAAATGCTAAAACATGCTTTGCTTGAGAATGAAGCTATGTGGGTTGACCACTTAAACTTTAACCTTGATGCGCCTAACTATGCACACTTACAAGAGCTTGTGGCACAAAGCATCCAGTGTAAACAACGCATTGTGACGGAAGACCCTCATGAACATGGCATTCGTAAAGCTCTGAACTTGGGACACACCGTGGGACATGCCTTTGAAAGCTTTGCCATGGAACAAAACCGTCCTATTTTGCACGGCTATGCTGTGGCTTATGGTTTGCTATGCGAATTGTTTTTGAGTGCAGCACACACAGGATTTTCTACTGACAAGATGCGTCAGACTGTGCAATTTATTCGCCAAAACTATGGTGCCTTTTCCTTTACATGCGAAGACTATAACCACTTGTATGACTTGATGCTTCACGATAAGAAAAATGTAGGTGGCGTTATTAACTTTACACTGCTCGGTGGCATTGGCGATATTAAACTTAATCAACATCTAAGCAAGGAGGAGATATTTGAGGCCTTCGACTTTTTTAGAGAAGGGTAAAAATTAGTCATAAATGTCTTTGTTTTTTTCGTCAAGAATGTCCATCAGAATTAAGTAATAAGTATTACAATCTACTAAGCGAACAAATGTTTGTTTTTTAGTCAAAA
>OWJS01000596.1_pt1 | contig 13319 bp, 10 predicted proteins | sample 1732961 | NCBI WGS metagenome assembly OWJS01 (sample SAMN05065774, study PRJEB22554) | human gut metagenome | biome: ENVO:2100002; feature: ENVO:00000062; material: ENVO:00002003 | host: Homo sapiens | place: USA
TATTACTTTGTCGTCCAGCCTATTGCTGGACGACGATTTATATCAATATACTTTGCTTTTTAATATATATTACTTTGCCGTCCAGCCTAGGCTGGACGAAAGGAGCAAATAATATAATGAAGTAGTCTAAACTTTTCTGAGATGATTAGATTTAAACTTTTATCTCTATTTTGAACATCATAAAAGTTTAGACGACTTGATTACAAATAGAGGTTTCAAATTGTTACATACCCTTATTGATAATACCCCTCCAACCTTTTGGTTGTTACAATGGCGCGAGAAACATTGATTTTTTCTTACCCAAATAATCAAACTTTGTGCTTTACAGGTTATTCATTATCTCTTAACTTTGTATTCTTTTCTTTGCAAATGAATTGTTTATATCAATAAAAATTCCGAAATTAGCAGCGAAATTAGATAAAACACCAATTACTGTATGAAATTACATTACCTCTTACTCCCCGCAGCACTTCTTTTTGCAGCTTGCGGAAACGAAGAACTCGAAGGCGTACAGCCTAACCTCCCCATCACAACCCCTTCAACCCTCCTTGCAACAGCCACACCTATATTCCCTGAGGCTGACAACTCGGTACAACTCAGTGCTAACGAAGCTGAAGGCGTGATGCAACTGCTCAAAAGTATCGACCCTAAGAAGGCTCTTAACTTGAACGAGCAGGATATTACTGATGCTGAATACAAGGAAATTAAAAGATACGTTACTAAGAACCTGAAGGCTGAGAACGACTACCAAACTTATAAGAACATCTACAACTGGTTGATTAAGAACATTAAGTATCCTTGGGGTGCTAATGATGTTCCTTACCTCAGACCATACGACATCTTTAAGCATAAATGCTGTGTATGCCAAGGCTATGCTAACTTGCTTAAGACGATGTGCCATACGCAGGGCATCCCTTGTGCATGTGTTAATGGCGACTTAGTACCGCTGGGCGCACATGCTTGGAACTATGTATACGTGGATGGTGATTGGTATGTAAGCGATGCAACCAATGGACACGACTACAAGGCAGCAGACTTAAGCAGCTACGAAAGTACGCTTATTCCCCAACGTATGGATTTTGTTGTTTTTGAAGACGATAAGTGTGAGTATACTTACGAAAACCGACTTCTCAATGTTAAGAGTGTTAAGCCAACTACAAGCACGTCGTTTACCGTGCCTTATAGTGTAAATGGTCTGCGCGTAATGTCGTTTATTCCCAGCGAAGAGTTGCCCAAGAGCATTACACAACTTAATATAGGTAGTAACATCGAGTCGTTTGGTGAGTATGATCCCACCTCAAGTTTGAGCAGAGCGCTCGCTAACGTCGAGGAAATAAACGTTGATCCTAAAAACTACGGTTTTGAATCGTATAAGGGTGTGGTGTATAGCATTTACGACAAGAACAGACCTTACCTCATTCCCGCAGGTATTCGTAGTCTTACACTCAGACCGCTTGAGAGATTGGATAAGAACATGGTAGCTCATCTTTATAATCTCGAAGAATTGGTTATCGGAGAAGGCACTAAGTATATTGATGACTTCGCTGTGGAACGTTGCCCCAATTTGAAGCGTATCTACGTTCCTGAAACGGTTATCTCTATCTCAGAAAATGCTTTTTCCGAATGTGGTAATTTTGAAATTATCAAAGTTCCAACAAGTATTCACGAGGTTACCATGTAATTCAAGAAGTAGCATAAAAAATGTCTATGAAGCAGTGCTAAATGTTTCATAGACATTTTTTGTTGTAGATTTCTTTAGAGGTTCAAGTTTCTTTATGGGGGAATGTTAGTGCAAGGCGAGTTAGGCTTCGGCTCGGCAATAAAAATAAAAATCCCTTGGCTTTTTATTTTGCATTGTGCTCGCCTTGCACTAACTTTGCTTCGCGAAGTTAGGCTTCGGCTCGGCAATGCAAAAGAAAAAACTCGTTTTTTTCTTTGCACTGCACTCGCCTTGCACTAACTTTGCTTCGTGAAAATAAACTAAGCGCACACAAATACGAAAATGAAGATACTGCATACTGCCGACTGGCACTTGGGCAACACCTTTCATGGTCATAACCGTTTGCTTGAGCACCGCCATTTTTTGGCATGGTTGCTCAACGTGCTTAAAGAGCGCCAGCCCGACGCCATGATTATTTCGGGCGATGTTTTTGACTCTGCCAACCCTTCGGCTGCCGCAGAAGAATTGCTTTATGACTTTTTATTACGCGCTACACTTGCTGTGCCTGGACTACAGGTGGTTATCACTGCAGGTAACCATGATTCGGCAGGACGACTTGAAGCACCTGCTGCATTGCTGAAAACACACAATGTGTATGTGCGTGGCACCGTACATTATTTACCTAACGGTGAACCAGACTTTAACTACTATCTCTTGCCTTTGGCAGACCGACAAACAGGACAAGCAGCTTGCACTTGTGTGGCACTGCCTTATTTGCGTAGTGGAGACTACCCTGCAGGCATGTCGCCCGAACAAGGCTTGAACTTCTTTTTTACGCAACTGCAACAAAAGGTGCGCAAATCGTCTTTTAAAAAATTACCTGTTATTGTAGCTGCACATTTTTATGCTGCTGGAGCCGACATCTGTCAGGACGAACACTCTGAACGGCTTGTGGTGGGGGGACAAGATTGTGTGGATGTTAACGTTGTGGGTAATAACGTGAGTTACACAGCCTTGGGGCATATTCACAAAGCACAGCAGGTGAAGGATGGTCATTGTGCATGGTATGCAGGAAGCGCATTGCCCATGTCGTTTACCGAAAGAAACTACCAACATGGTGTTAACTGGGTGGACATGGATGCTACGGGAGAAGTTGAGGTGGAACAAATATCTTATAACCCCCTACGTCATCTCATCACGATTCCAGCCCATGGCAAAGCTGCAAGTGTGAAGCAGGCATTCGATGAAATAGCACAACTCCCGAAACGCAAAAAGGATGATAATGGCGATACTTGGCCTTATCTTGAAATAAGCATTGAAGAAAAGCAGCCCGAACCCACATTGATGCACGATGTGATGCAAGCTTTGGAAGATCGTGCCGTACACTTTTGTCGCATTACACGTGTGCGTCCACAATCGGAGAAAGCCGATGCTGAACTTTCAGTTATTGCTGCCGATAGTTTGGCAAATACCACACCGCTTGAATTGGCACAACGCGTGTTTCAAGCTCGCTTTAATGCGCCAATGCCTGCCGAATTGATAGAACGCTTCAACAAAGCCAACCAAAAGCCAACCCATTGAAAATTCATAAAAGGTGAAGATAGAAAAAATTACCCTTTGCAATCTTACATCGATTGAGGGGGAACAAACCATAGACTTTACAGAGGAACCCTTGCGTTCAGCCGGACTCTTTGCCATTACGGGCGATATGGGGTCGGGCAAGTCTACCATTCTCGATGCTATCTGCTTGGCTCTCTACAACAAAGCACCGCGCTTTGAAAACATTGAGACCATTAAGAGCGAAGAGATGAAGCTTGTTGAAGATAAAGCACAACAGGTGCAACCTAAAAATACTGCAAGCATTCTGCGTCGTGGACAAAAGCAAGGTTATGTTTGCGTGACTTTTAGCACCAACAATGGCGAACGCTATGAGGCCACTTGGACTACTCGCATCACAAAGACGGGAAACTACAAGACACCCGAACGCACGCTGCAACAACTCGCTCCTCATAAAGAGGTGGTTGACAAAGGCGAGGTGCAACAGCGCATCGAGCAAGCCATAGGTTTGACCTACGACCAGTTTACGCGTACCGTTATTTTAGCACAAAACTCGTTTGCGAACTTTCTTCGTGCAAAGGCGGATGACAAAGCTGCTTTGCTTGAAAAACTCACGGGTACGGAGGTTTATAGCAATGTGAGTCAACGCATCTTTCGTCTTTCGCAAGAGGCTGATGCTCGTGTACATTCTATTGAAGACGAAATGAAGGGCTTGCTCCACACACGACTCGATGAGCATTTGCTTGCCGAGCAACAGGAGCGTGCTCATTTGCTTGAAGCATCTAGTAAAAATGCTGTGCAAAATGTTAAACGCATGGAACAGCAAATTGACTGGATAGACCGTTTTGCACAACAAGCCCGACAAGTGCAGCAGTGTGAAGCGCAATTCTCGCAGACTACCAAAGCATGTATGGAGGCACGTGCCGATGAGATGAAACTCGATCGCTACGACGCTGTGCTTGATATGCAACCGCTTTACCAGGAAATAAAAATGCGTCGTGCTGACGTAGACAAAATAAAAAGCAGCGAAGCTGAAAATGCAACGCAACTTGAAGAAACTCGCAAGGCACTCGATAAACAAAGTACGGCTCTTGATGTGGCACATGAGCGCACCTCGGATGCTGAACGTCAGCTTGAAGTGCGTCGGCCTGCTATTGACCGTGGTCACACCTTAAGTGGTGAGATTAAAATGGCTAACGATCAGCTCAAGCGTCTTGAGGAACAATTGGTATTGGCTACACAGTCGTACGAAAAACGCCAAAGTGCTTTGGTGTCAAAGCAAGAAGCATTGCATAAGTTGGCTGAAGGCATCAAGCAAAAGCAGCTTCACAAACAGTCGCTTGAGGTGCATCAACTCATGTTTCAAAAGTTCGACTTAATAAAGGATAAACTTTCAAACCTTTATAACGAGACAAGGCACAACGTGGAGTGTCACACTAAAGCTGCTCATTTGCAAAAGCGACAATTAGAATTGCGCGAGCAAGGAGAACGTGCCGAGGAAGAACAACACAACAATCAAGCACGCCTCAACGCTTTAAAGAGTGAACTGCTTATTCACCAGCAAGCTAACCATGGTCATGACAGTGTAAAGTTGCAACAAACGGCTGCTAACAATCGCAGCCGCTTAGTTTCGCTTTCGCGTGCAGCCGTTTTGTGGCAACACATTTCTGATGGTTATGCTCGTATTGCTGAGAAAACGGCTACGCAGCGTCGCGAAACTACCGAGCTGGCACAAAAGCAGCAAGAAGCTAACAAGATGGAAATAGCCTTGCATGCAAGTGAGGAAGCCTTTGCTCGCATTTCAGCTACTTACACTTTGAGCCAATCAAAGGATATTGTGCAACTGCGTAAACAACTGAAAGAGGGCATTGCTTGTCCCGTATGCGGTGCTACACACCATCCTTATCACACAGAAACCGAACGTGAGTTGGGCAATCTGCTTAGTAGCATGAGCAAGGAGTTTAACAACTTGAAGGAAGATGTGCTACTTAAACGTTCGCAACTCTCAGACTTGCGTGAAGAAATGGCTGCAGACTCGGCACGAATTGCTGCCGACGAGGTAGCTCTTAATGAGTTTAAAGAACGTCAAGCTGCTGATGTGGACGAATGGAAGGCTTTTGCCAATCTCGACCCTTCGTTTGCCGACTGTTCTGCTACTGTTAATCGTGAAGCACGTCGCATGATGATTCAGCTTCTGATTGATAACACCACACGTTCTGCCGACGAAGCTGAACAAGAACTTAGCACCTACAACGAGCACCAGTTTCACATCAACCGTTTGAATACAGAAATTGATGAACTCAACGGATTGATGGCAAACAATCGCACTTACCTTGACAAATTGCGTACGGAGGCAAACGTGGCTGCTACTACAGCTGAGGAGTTGCAACATGTCATTGTGTTGTCAGACCGTGCATGTTCTGAACTCTACACCGATCTCGATGAGATGATTACCCTTTCAGGTTGGTTTACGGAGTGGAAAAATAATGCAGATGGTTTGCGCATTCGCCTTACCAATTTGCATCATGATTGGCAACAAACTTGTGCAGCACTCGATGAGGCTGAGCGTACGGATGCCATATTGCGCGAAGAAATTAAGGGTGCTGAAACCAATATAGCCGAAGAACAACGCCACGTGGTGCAATGTCGTGACAGTCGTGATGCTACTCGCGAGGAATTGACACGTAAGCAAGAGGATTTGCGTCGCATTATGGGGGAAAATACTCCGCAAAAGGAGGCTGAGATGTTGCAAACTGCTATTAGTAATGCACGCGAGGTTGAGAATGCCACACGCCGTCAGTTTGAGGAAATTCAAGGTCAATTGCATTTACTTGAGGGTAAACGCAACAATTTGTTGAAAAATCGATTGGAGAGTCAACAACAACAGCAAAAAAAACAACAGGAACTCGACTTGCTTATTCTACGCTTTAATGGTACGCATTCGCCTGTACAGTTTACGGAACTCGACCAAATATTCACTGCCCAAACGGATTGGAAAGCTATGCGTAATCGCATTGACCAACTTAAAGAACAACGTGTGTTGGCACAGAATAACCTTGAGATGGCACAGAAGGCTTTGCAAACTTTGCAGGCTGAGGCCGTTCGTCCTTCGCTTTCTGTAAAAAATATAGGTGTGCCTAATGGTAATATAGATGAGAACATGGCTTCAACGAATAATGCTGCTGTTCAACAGAGTGCACCTACCGCAAGTGTTGCTACGTCTCCAACAGCACAACCTACCATTGTGGCTGACCTAGAGGCTTACTTGGCTTTGCGCCAAACACTCAGTGGGGAACTTGAAAAGCAACAACATCAAAGCAAAGAACTTGCCGAAGAACTGACCAATGTTAAGCTCAAGTTGCAAGCTCACCAACAGAGTGTGGCATCTGCCGACCGTATGCAGCAAACGTTGGATGCAGCTCTTGAAGATGCACGTGAGTGGAACCGACTGAATACGCTGTTTGGTGCTGCCGATGGCAAAAAGTTCCGTACCTTGGCACAAAGCTACACCTTTAGTTATCTTGTGGCGCATGCCAATCGTCATCTTTGTCAGCTCTCGCCACGCTATGAGTTGCATAACATTGAGGGAACATTGGCTCTCGAAATTATTGACCACGATATGTTCGATGAGCACCGATATGTTACTTCACTCTCGGGAGGCGAAACTTTTGTCGTATCGCTTGCCTTGGCACTTGGCTTAGCTTCTATGTCGAGCAATCAACTTGTTATTGGTTCGCTCTTTATAGATGAAGGTTTTGGAAATCTCGACAGAGATTCGCTCGACCTCGTGATGCTTGCACTCTCGAACCTTGAAAATGCGCAAGGTCGTAAAGTTGGTGTTATTAGCCACACAGAACAAATACGTTCGCAAATTTCACCACAAATTAAAATTCGCAAGCGTCCTGGTGGTAGTAGTTCTGTTATCGAGGTGATTTGATTTTTCAAGAAGAAGTCTTTTTTAGGGAAGTTATTTTTAAGGGGAGTTATTTTTAAGGGGAGTTAGAAGAAGGTATTTGCAAGAAGTTAGAGGAATGAATGTTTTGCTACCTGATTCTTCTAACTCCCTTTTTAAATAACTACCTCTAACTCCCTTTTTTAAATAGCATCTCAAAAAATAATCCTTAAATCCCATTCCCATGTCTACTCCCTTTATATCTTTTATCATCCCTACTTACAATACCCCCTCAGCACTATTGCGTCAATGTATCGAGAGTATATTGGCTATAAATCTTGCTGAAAATGAAAGACAAATCATCTTGGTAGATGACAATAGTAAACAGCCTGCTCTCGAAGCCGTGAAAAAATATGCAGCACACATTACTTATTTACGCTTTGCGCAAAACAAGGGGCAAGCTGCTGCACGCAATGCAGCATTAGCACAAGCAACAGGCACCTACATCCAATTTATTGATGCTGATGACACCTTGTTCCCACAGCGTTATAACTATGTGTTGCAAGCATTGCGTCACTCGGCATCCCAACAGCCCGATGTTTTGGTATTTAACTTTAGTCGTGATGCAGCTGCCGACAGTTCAAGTTCCATTACATGGTCAGCCCCAATTACGGGAATACACTATCTTTGCCACCACAACATGCGAGCTGCTTGTTGGGGATATGTATTTAAGCGTGAGTTATTAAACAATTTACATTTTATAGAGGGCAACATGCACGAAGATGAGGACTTCACTCCACGTGCCATCATTCGTGCTCATACGCTTTGTTTCACAACTACACCTATTTATTATTATAGACTTCGAGCTAACTCCATTAGTAATAGTCCCGCTCCTTCGCATCTCTTGCGAAAACTTGCTGATAAGGAGCAGATTCTTTTAAATCTGGCAAACGACCATTGGACCTCTGCCGAACAACCTGCCATAACTCGGCGATTGCATCAACTCACGGCAGACCTTCTTTATAATGTATGGACATATACCCATAGCTTGCGCAAACTCCGCCAAACAATTTTGCGTTTACATCAGCATTCCCTTTGTCCGCTCCCTCTAAACTTTTATAGTCCGCGCTATTGGGCATGGGTTCTTGCACTTAAATGTATCGGTGCTTAGAGTTGTCAGATGTGCGATTCTTATATGGGTGGTTCATGGGGGAAAAACTCATTGCTCAACTGTTATCTATAGTGTCAGTTTTTTTAGAATCATCATATATGGGTATTGTGTGGGGCTGGAACCCTCTGTAATTTTGCAGCGGTTACGAAACCAAAGTTCTTAAACTCACATCTACAAACAAAACCGACAGAAAATTATGAAGAAAACGGTAATTATTTATGGCACAAGCACTGGCGTTTGCGAGGATTTGGCTAACAGAATAGGAACTAAATTGGGGGTGGACAATATCATCAATGTTACGAATCTCGACGACAATGTGATAGCGGACAATGAAAACCTCATTCTCGGCACATCAACGTGGGGTGCTGGTGAGGTGCAAGACGATTGGTATGATGGTCTCAAAATAATCAAAAGTGCAAACCTGAATGGAAAAACAGTAGCTCTTTTTGGCTGTGGTGACTCTGAGTCTTATCCCGACACTTTTGTTGGTGGAATGGCTGAGATTTATCATGCCGTGACGGACGCAGGTGCTCAAGTCATTGGTGCTGTAGCAACGGAGGGTTACACATTTGACGATTCTGAATCTGTAGTTGACGGAAAGTTCGTCGGACTGGCTCTTGACGAAGTCAACGAGGACAGCAAAACCGATGAGCGTATTGACGCTTGGGTAACAGAAATCTTGCCTGGTCTCTAATCTCTTTTTTGTTAGTTCTTACTTTCACACATCTAAACATTCAGTTTATCAATCATGCAGCAATCTACTATATTGCCCGTAGATATGAAAGTTCTGATGAACCACATCTACGAATACAAGAAGGGCGTGCGCCGTATGGTGCTTTTCACTTTCAACAAGAAATATGAGGATTTTGCTATACGCCGGCTGAAAAGTCAAAACATTAAGTTCGTGATTCAGCCAGTGGGCAATGATCGTTTGAATTTGTATTTCGGAAGAGAAGAGTGTCTTAATGCCATCCGCATGATTGTGACGCGTTCCCTCAATCATCTCACCCCTGAAGAGGATTTCATGCTCGGCGCGATGCTTGGCTATGACATATGTACGCAATGTGAGAGGTTCTGTGAGCGTAAGGGCAAACCAATGGAAAGGCGCAGTTGTCGATAGGTCATGTATATCCTATGCATGGATGCATGTTTCGTTGTGCCCCGAAAGGTAAGTTCTGAGAGCTTGCTATACACTAATTGTTTACTAAACGTTTAGACACCTATACGCCAGTTTTTACAATCCTCATAAAAGGCAAGTTAGGCTATTGCAAATTATTAGAACAGAATTAACTAAACCACACTGCAACTGTCCTCTTCTGATACCACAACATCAGATGAGGACAGTTTTGATTTTTGAATTTCCATGGATTCCCCCTTTGGGAGTTCAGTTTGTAGCGAGGGTTGCAAATGGGGATGTGGAGTTGTATATATATATAGGAACGCGCGCGCGAGGGAATAGAAAGTTTTTCCAATGTTTTATGCGCCAACCTCACCCCGTTAGGGATAATGAATAATGTATAATGTATAATGGAGCATGCCTTACACATTATACATTATACATTATTCATTATTAAAACTCAGCATGTTTAGCACCATCCTTAAAGAAGTTGGGCACAGGATTATCTGCTATAACGTAACCATCGGCACGCAGTTGTGAAATAACTTGTGTACCTACCACGCGGTCGTATTCGGCAACCAAACGTCCTTCTTTGTGGAGTGCATAAAAGTAACGCCAATGTCTGCCTCCATGTTTGCTCTTTCGCTGTTCAAGTTGTTGTCCACCATTTATCATCTTTGCCAAGAATTGTTCTCGGTCGCGAATGTTATAGTGAAAGATGACAACTTTGCTTTGTTTCGTGCGTTGTGGCAACATCTTTACTTTGTGGTTTCCCATTGAAATTTGCAGATAACCATCGGTGCGGTGCATCACCTTTTGTGTTTGACGATTGAAGATGGAATAAACCGAAAGGTTGTATGCTTCAAGATTAGGCACACATCGCACACTGCAACCCCATTCCGTCCAAGGTAGTCCATCCTCGGGCAGAACATTACGTATGGCACATTGCAGCACATTGGCATGTGTGGTGCAGAGTTCTGTTTTCAGATTATTGTTGGGACTATACCAAAATTCGTCAGCATCGGCATTGATTACCCAATCAGCACCATACTGATTTTTAGCAAGCATAACCATGCGGTCAACCCAACGTTTTTGATTATAGTCGGTAGCTGTTTCATTGATTACGTGCAACACCCACCCCCGTTTTCGATAACGTTCAATAATATGAGGTGTACCATCTGTTGAATTGTTGTCGGTTATGATAAATCCGTCAACTCCCATAGCATGATGAAACTCTAAGTTGTGTGCTAAAAGTTCTTCTTCGTTTTTTACCAGCAGAGTTATTATGAGTTTGGGATGAGGCGTACAGCGTAAGGTTCGTGGTAAAGCACAGAGTGCGCTCAATATTTTTTTAAACATGTATTTCTAAAAAAGGTTATCAACTTATCAGAATTATTAGAACCACCCTTATTTACACCCGCCCTTTGGCTTCGGCACTATCCATGGCTTCGGTCTGTGGCCAGTGTGCGAGGCAATAGTCAAGGTCGAAGTTACGTTCGTTGGCATAACCTTCGGCTAAGTAATGTTGCATCTCGGCAGTAGCGGGAAGACGTTCAAAGTTCTTAAGTCCTTCTTCGCGGTCTACTGCATGAAAGCGTAAACGGTTTAAGTCAACGAGTTCCACCTGTATGTTGCCTGCGGCATCGCGTCCTAAAAGCAAATTGCCACGTGAAAAGTCACGATGTATGATACCCTCATTATGTAATTTACCAGCGATGCGTCCTACGGCACGCAGATAATCGGGGGCTTCGGTGGCAGAGATATTACCTTTAATTAAATCTATATAGGTGTAGGGAAGTGTGCTACGCATTGATGCGTAATAACTATGCGTGAAAAGTAGTCCATGTCGCACACTGCACCATCCCACTGGGGCTGGACTGCCTATGCCTTTACTAAGTAACAATGCAGCATAGCGACACGAACGTTCAGCCTTCGAGGAACGTAGCAGTCCATAAGCAATGCGGTTGATAATATTGGGTATGCAGAAAGATTTTACAACGACAGTTCCTTGTGGTGTGTCGAATTCGCGTAATTCATTGCGCCCTTTGTAAATGGTGCGCCCATTGCCTGCAAATGAAAAACGTATGGGTAATGTGGCAACGAAAGTGCGCAAGTTGCTGAATGTAGGTTCGGTATGTACATGGCGCGGACAGAAAAAACGTATCACATTGTTGATTACGTGTGACCATGAACGATGCTGGCGTAGTGGACCACCTAACCATTGTTCAAAAAAATCGGGATGCCTATGGTTGAGCACCTCTATGACATGGCGTTTAAGTTCACGATCTTTGTCACGCTTTGAGCCTTTTGCATAGCGGTAGCGCAACCCAACTTCGGGCAATCGCACAACACGTCCTCCTGTTTTGAGCATGCTAATCCAAAACTCCCAATCCTCTCGTGCAATGATTTCAGCACAATATCCATCCGTTTTATCGTAGTCGGCACGGCGATATAGCGCACAAGTGTCAAGAATGTTTTTATGCGCTTCGGTCTTTAAATTAAAAGGAGGTAAATTCCAACGTCCCGTACGTTCGCCAAAGAAATCAGCCGTAGGAGCCACAGCTTTCACATCGGGGTGTTGACTGAGAACTTCTACAGCTTGACCTATAAACTGTGGCATAAGCAGATTGTCGGCATCAACAGGCAAAATGTATTTGCCATGTGACGCAGCAATGGCTGCATTACGTGCATGACACACACCCGCATTTGCTTGGTGCATAACGTGTATACGGCTGTCTGTGGCAGCAAGCGATTGCAATACTGCCAAGGAATTGTCGGTAGAGCCATCGTCAATGCACACCACTTCGATGTTGGCATAGTGCGAAGCCAACACGCTACGCACGGTGTCTGCTACATAGGCAGCTGCATTATATACGGGGATGATTACTGAAACCATGTTGGGAAAGATACTAAATGATGGACAAAAAGGGGCATGTGTGGCGCACAATGGCGTTAACCACTTGGAGATCTTGCGATGAAAACTTGCGAGCAAATACTGAGGAACTATTCAATAGCTCGTTTATATCATCGTGCGTCCACACGTAGGGTGAACCGCGTTGCCAATCAATTTTGCGCAAGCTGGATGTTTGCGTGTCTTCGGTTTGCGCGTTATAGACATTGGCACTGAAGGGGGAAGAGATGAGCATTGTTTGCACAAATATTTCGTCGGGGCAGAGCGTATGAGCCAAACGTTTATGCAACAAAGGCTCGTTTTGTAACAGATACTGACAAAAAGCTTCAGTGATGCTCACCCAGTTACTCCCTTTGGCAAAGGTAATTCCGCGAGGTGTGGAGCGTTTAAAACCTGTAATTTTTTGCAGAGCAAGCACAACATTGCGCACCAATGAACAGAGGGCGTGGGGTAGGGAACCTTTGTCCTTCATGTATTGTGTAAACAGATAGTAGCGATTGACCTTGCGGTGCAGGTCGCGCAAATGCCCTGAGGTTTTCCAATATGTCACATATTCCTTGTTGGGGTGTAGACTGAATATTTGACGTAATTGGTCGGGTGTTTTCAGTAGTAAGTCTACTCCCGAAAGCAAATGATAGTAGGCGTAGGGACCTTGTTGCGCTGCGGTTTTAAACAAAAGCATTTCAACTTCCACTTGTGCAATGTCTCCCCAACATACATCAAGATGTTGGGGCAAAAAGTGAAATCCTCCGTGGTGAGGTTTGTAGGTTGCAAATTGTTTTTGCATTTCAACAGCCTTCGCATCGATGTGTAAGTATACATCAAAATCTGTCGCATCGAGTTGACGCAACAAAGCCGTGAGCACTTGAGGTTCATTGTGGGCTATGACGAGAAAGGCATGTTTCATTTGAGTTTAAAACTTAAGCGGAAAGAGTTCTTGATGTGTAGCGTGTGTTTGAAGTCGTCTAAACTTTTATGAAGTTCAAGATTTGCCTTTATTTTTGAAGCGAT
>OWJS01000608.1_pt1 | contig 13111 bp, 12 predicted proteins | sample 1732961 | NCBI WGS metagenome assembly OWJS01 (sample SAMN05065774, study PRJEB22554) | human gut metagenome | biome: ENVO:2100002; feature: ENVO:00000062; material: ENVO:00002003 | host: Homo sapiens | place: USA
GAAGTGCGCCGCGTAGGCAGACTAGAAATTTTGAGCACATCTGTGTCAGACGGACATCGAACAGCCCCGGTCGAAGCGTTGCTCGGACACAAAATTTGAGGCATGCAGATTATTTTGCAAATTCAGCGATTCTGTCTAAAATCGTGTCCGCCTTAGGAGCCATCCCTTTGGGAGTACACTGCCGCATGACATTCGCAATCGCTTATTCAATGAAGTTATAAAAGGAGGACAACATGGTACATATCAATGGGAAAGACATCGACGTAGCGGGGCAGACACTGAAGGCATACCTGGATGCGAGTGACTACGAGCCTGGTACATTCGTGGTAGAGTGCAACGAGGAGATCGTGCATAAGGAAGATTACGAGGGACATGTTTTAAAAGATGGAGACGTTGTAGAAATCGTGCAGTTTATGGGCGGAGGCGCCTGTTAACGAATAGAGAGAACACCTTAGCATAAGGCGCAGACAGAAAGAGAGGACAAAAGCAATGGCAAAAGACACATTCACATTAGGCGGCAAAGAATTTTCTTCCCGCTTCATTTTAGGATCAGGAAAATACTCTATGGAACTGATCAAGGCAGCGGTAGAGAACGCAGGCGCACAGATCATCACACTTGCAGTCAGAAGAACCAATACCAAGAAGAAAGAGAACATTCTTGACTTCATCCCGGATGGTGTAACCCTTCTTCCGAATACATCCGGTGCAAGAGATGCCAAGGAGGCGGTAAGAATCGCACGTATGGCAAGAGAACTCGGATGTGGTGATTTCGTGAAAGTTGAGATCATGAAAGACAGCAAATATCTGCTCCCGGATAATGTGGAGACGGTCAAAGCGACCGAGATGCTGGCAAACGAGGGATTCGTCGTACTTCCTTATATGTATCCGGATCTGTATACCGCAAGAGATCTGGTCAATGCGGGTGCGGCAGCCGTCATGCCACTCGCTTCTCCAATCGGATCCAACAAGGGCCTTGCAACAAAAGAGTTTATCCAGATTCTGATCGATGAGATCGACCTTCCGGTTATCGTGGATGCCGGAATCGGACGTCCTTCGCAGGCGTGCGAGGCGATGGAGATGGGTGCAGCAGCCGTTATGGCCAATACAGCGATCGCCACAGCCGGTGATGTTCCGGCGATGGCAGGCGCATTTAAGGATGCAATCGAAGCCGGAAGAAGTGCATACCTTGCAGGACTCGGACGTGTGCTTGAGCGTGGCGCAGCAGCATCAGATCCGCTGACCGGATTTTTAAGGGATTAGAGGTGGACGACAATGGCAGAAAATCAATTTTTTATCGATTCGGATAAATTGAGTGAGGCGGCTTTGGAACACAAACATAAACTGGAGACTGATCCGTCGAGCCGCACAAACCACATGGAATATATGGAGGGTATGGAGCAGATTGATTCCGATATTATGGACAAGGTGCTCGAGCAGATGAACTCCTACGATTACGAGAAATATACCGCCAAAGAGGTACAGACCGCTTTGGAGCACGAGACCTGTACGGTGGAAGATTTTAAGGCACTTTTGTCACCGGCTGCTTTGCCGTTCCTGGAGCGGATGGCACAGCGCGCGAAGATCGAGACGAGCAAACATTTCGGAAACACGGTGTATTTGTTTACGCCGCTTTATATTGCAAACTACTGTGAGAATTACTGCGTTTACTGTGGATTCAACTGTTACAATGACATTCATAGAAAGAAGTTGAACTTCGAGGAAATTGAGCATGAGATGAAAGTTATCGCGGATTCCGGTATCGAGGAAATCCTGATGCTGACCGGCGAGAGCCGCGCGCAGAGTGATGTGAAATATATCGGTGAGGCATGTAAGCTGGCACAGAAATATTTCCGTAATGTCGGACTGGAGATCTATCCGGTCAACAGCGATGAGTACCGTTATCTGCATGAGTGCGGCGCGGACTACGTTACCGTATTTCAGGAAACTTATGATTCGGATAAATACGAGACATTGCATCTGATGGGACACAAGCGTGTCTTCCCGTATCGTTTTGAGGCACAGGAGCGTGCGCTCATGGGTGGCATGCGAGGTGTCGGCTTCTCGGCACTGCTCGGCTTGTCTGATTTTCATAAGGATGCACTGGCGTCGGCACTCCATGTGTACTATCTGCAGAGAAAATATCCGTATGCAGAGTATTCCCTGTCGTGTCCGAGACTTCGTCCGATCATCAATAACGACAAGATCAATCCGCTTGATGTGCATGAGAGACAGCTTTGCCAGATCCTGTGTGCATACCGCATTTTCCTGCCTTATGTAGGAATCACGGTATCCTCCAGGGAGCAGAAGCATTTCCGTGACGGTATTGTCAAGATCGCGGCAACGAAGGTGTCCGCGGGCGTATCCACGGGTATCGGTGATCACGAGAGCAAGTACACCGGAAAGGAGGAGGGCGATTCCGGCGACGAGCAGTTTGAGATCTCGGATGGACGAAGCTTCGATCAGATGTACGGCGACATGGAGCAGGAAGGCCTGCAGCCGGTGCTCAACGATTATGTCTATGTATAAAAAGATTTGTGTGACGAACCGGGCGCTTGCGGCGCATCCGTTTGAGGAGCAGATCGCGCGCGTGCTTGATGTAAAGCCGGACATGCTGATCCTGCGCGAGAAGGATTTGAGCGAGTCGGAATATGAGAAGCTGGCGGCACCCATTAAAACATTGTGCGAGAATACACAAACGCAGCTTATCCTGCATAGTTATCCGGGTGTTGCAAGAAATCTTGGCATATCAGCAATCCATATGCCGCTCGCAAAATTCGTTGCGCTGAGCGAGGAAGAAAAGGCACAGTTTACGGTAAAAGGCGTATCGGTGCATTCGGTGGAGGATGCCATTCTCGCCGAGCGTGCGGGCGCAACGTATGTGACGGCAGGTCATATCTATGCAACGGACTGCAAGAAAGGACTGCCTGGCAGGGGACTTGATTTCCTTAAGAAGGTCTGTGCAGCGGTGCAGATTCCGGTCTATGCGATCGGCGGAATCAATGAGATGAACGCGGATGCCTGCATCGAGACAGGCGCGGACGGCGTGTGCATGATGTCCGGATATATGAGAATTTAAAAAGATAAAAGTGCAGCGTACATGAATTCCATCTTGACAAATAAACACCACGCAAGTATCATGATAAAAGATAGTCAAAAGTGATGACAAAGAGGAGTACGCACCGGGCGGCTGATAGAGAAGGACATTCATCGGCTGGAAGATGTCCGCGGAACGTGGTGTGGAAGGTAGCTTTGGAACTGAGATGCTGAAGGATACACTGTGTAGGCATTTTCGATTCGTCCCCGTTATCGGACTTGAGGTGTTCAAGGAAATTCTATGGAACACGAACGAAGGTGGTACCGCGATCATTCGCCCTTCCTGTCTTGTGGCAGGAGGGGCGCTTTTTAGTGCAACAAGGAAACTATTCGCAAAGAACCCGTAAGCATAAGGAAAATGATGATTCATGCTTGCATGGAAGAAGCATTTTTCTTATGCGTAAGGGGACTCGAATAGAGTCTCCGCTTCATATATGAGCAAAATTAGTAGCGAAGCTACGAGAAAGCACGAGATATCGTGCGGTTTTGCGAATTATATGGAAGGGTTCTTGAAGATTTATCAAAAAAGAAAGGAAGAAATCATGAGCAAAGAATTGAGTAAGACTTATGATCCGAAAGACATTGAGGATCGTCTCTATAAGAAGTGGGAGGACAATGGCTATTTTCATGCAGAAGTAGACCGCAGCAAGAAGCCGTTTACCATTGTTATGCCACCACCAAATATCACAGGACAGCTCCACATGGGACACGCTTTGGACAATACCATGCAGGATATTCTGATCCGTTACAAGCGTATGCAGGGTTATAATGCACTGTGGCAGCCGGGAACCGACCATGCGTCCATCGCGACCGAGGTTAAGGTGATCCAGGCACTCAAGGAGCAGGGCATCAACAAGGCAGACCTCACTCGTGAGGAGTTTTTAGAGAAGTGCTGGGACTGGAGAAAAGAGTACGGCGGACGTATCGTAAAGCAGCTTCGTAAGCTTGGTTCTTCCGCTGACTGGCAGCGAGAGCGTTTCACAATGGATGAGGGATGTTCTCACGCTGTACAGGAAGTATTTACCAAATTATATGATAAAGGATGGATCTACAAGGGCTCCCGTATCGTCAACTGGTGTCCGGTATGTAAGACATCCATCTCCGATGCCGAGGTTGAGCATGAGGAGCAGAACGGCTTTTTCTGGCATATCAATTATCCGGTAGTCGGCGAAGAGGGACGATTCGTTGAGATCGCGACCACACGTCCGGAGACATTATTCGGAGATACCGCTGTGGCAGTAAACCCGGATGATGAGCGTTATCAGGACATCATCGGAAAGACATTAAAGCTTCCGATGACCGACCGTGAGATTCCGGTTATCGCAGATGCATATGTCGATAAGGAGTTCGGAACCGGATGTGTTAAGATTACACCGGCACATGACCCGAACGATTTTGAGGTTGGAAAACGCCATAACTTAGAGGAGATCGTTGTCATCAACGATGATGCGACCATGAACGAGAAAGCCGGAAAGTATGCCGGAATGGACCGTTATGAGTGTCGTAAGGCGTTGGTTGAAGATCTTAAGAAGGAAGGACTTCTTGTGAAGGTCGTTCCACATTCCCACAACGTTGGTGTGCATGACAGATGCCACACAACGGTTGAGCCGATGATCAAGCAGCAGTGGTTCGTTAAGATGGACGAGATGATCAAGCCTGCAGTAGAAGGCGTTAAGAATGGTGAGATCAAGCTCCTTCCTGCAAGAATGGATAAGACATATTTCAACTGGACCGACAACATCCGTGACTGGTGTATCAGCCGCCAGCTTTGGTGGGGACACCGCATCCCGGCATGGTATTGTGATGACTGTGGCGAGATGGTCGTTTCGATTGATAAACCGGGTAAGTGTCCGAAGTGCGGCAAGGATCACTGGACACAGGATCCGGATACACTCGATACCTGGTTCTCATCTGCATTGTGGCCGTTTTCAACACTCGGATGGCCGGAGAAAACAGAGGATCTTGATTACTTCTATCCGAACGATGTGCTCGTGATCGGTTACGATATCATCTTCTTCTGGGTAATCCGTATGATCTTCTCCGGATATGAGCAGATGGGCAAGGCACCGTTCCACACGGTTCTCTTCCACGGACTTGTAAGAGATTCGCAGGGACGTAAGATGAGTAAATCACTCGGCAACGGTATCGATCCGCTCGAGGTTATCGATAAGTACGGTGCAGACGCACTTCGTCTGACACTGATCACCGGTAACGCACCGGGTAACGATATGCGTTTCTACTGGGAGCGTGTGGAGGCTTCCCGTAACTTTGCAAACAAAGTATGGAATGCTTCGCGTTTTATCATGATGAATTTAGAGGGCACCGAGATTACCGAGCCTTCTTTGGATGAGCTTCATCCGGCTGATAAGTGGATTCTGTCAAAGGTCAATACACTTGCCAAGGATGCAACCGAGAACATGGACAAATTCGAGCTTGGTATCGCAGTACAGAAGGTTTACGATTTCATCTGGGATGAATTTTGTGACTGGTACATCGAGATCGCCAAGGTTCGTACCTATAAGAAGGACGAGGATCCGAAGTCTGCCAACGCAGCACTGTGGACACTTCGTACCGTATTGATCAACGCATTAAAGCTGTTGCATCCGTATATGCCGTTTATCACAGAGGAAATCTTCTGCACGATCCAGTCCGAAGAGGAGACGATCATGCTTTCTCAGTGGCCGGAATACAAGGATGAGTGGAACTTCCCAGCAGATGAGGCAGCTATCGAGCACTGCAAGGATCTGGTAAAAGGCATTCGTAATGTGCGTACAGAGATGGATGTTCCGCCATCACGTAAGGCAAAGCTTTACATCACATCCGAGGATGCTGCACTTCGTGCAACATTCGAGGAGAATAAGGAAGTCTATGTAAACCTTGCTTCTGCAAGTGAGATTCATGTACAGGCAGACAAGAACGGAATTGGTGAGGATGCCGTATCGGTGGTTATTCCTGGCGCGGTTATCTATCTTCCGCTTGAGGATCTTGTTGATTTCGAGAAGGAGAAGGAGCGTCTGAACAAGGAGAAGGATCGCCTGACCAAGGAACTTGCCCGCTCCAAGGGAATGCTCTCTAACGAGAAATTCTTAAACAATGCAAAACCGGAAAAGGTTGCAGAAGAGAAAGAGAAGCTTGCAAAGTACGAGCAGATGATGGCACAGGTTGAGGAACGCCTGGCACAGATGAAGTAAGAGATTCATATTGTAAAGTCAGCAATCGCGGTACATGGTTCATGTATCGCGATTGTTTAACCTGTCCTGTTTGTCGGATGGACGCGATTTGTGCGATAAATTTTTAGAAAAGTTTATAGAAAATCGCTTGCAAACCCAAGGCGCTATATTATAATAAATAAAGTAGTCAAATGGGATAAGGTTCAGAAATCCGGGAGAAAGAAAATGATTAATTTTGAAAAAGAACTAAAAAACTTTGAACCAAGCCTCGAAGTGGAAGAAGCAGAGTCTGCAATCTACAATCATGATATGACGGATGTTACCGATATTATCGCTGAGATTCTGCGTGACGTGAAGGCAGGCCGCTAGGCTTTGACATATAGATGAGAGGTTTGTATGATTTGTTATAAATGTGGACAGGATGTAGGCGATGCGAAGCGTTGCCCGAATTGTGGTGAGGATCTGGCAATTTTCTGGAGAGTCAGACGGATCTCCAATTCTTATTATAATTTAGGATTGCAGCAGGCGGGGGTTCGGAATCTGTCCGGCGCAGTGGAAAGTCTGCGGAATAGTCTGAAATTCAATAAATACAATATTGCTGCCAGAAATCTGTTAGGTCTTGTCTATCATGAGATGGGAGAGACTGTGGCGGCACTCAGCGAGTGGGTAATCTCGCAGAGTTATCAGCCAACGGATAATCTTGCCAACGGATATCTTGATGAGATCCAGAAGAACAGAGGACAGCTTGATACGATCAACCAGACGATCAAGAAATACAATCAGGCACTTCATTACTGCCAGCAGGACAGCCGGGATCTGGCTATCATCCAGCTGAAGAAAGTGCTCTCGATGAATCCGAAGCTGGTCAAGGGACATCAGCTTCTGGCTCTTCTTTATCTGCAGGATGGCAAACTGGAGCTTGCAAAGAAATCGTTGCGTAATGCAGGCAGGATTGATGCAAATAATACAACAACGCTTCGCTATCTGAAAGAAGTGAATACGCAGCTGAAGGAGAAGAGTCCTTCGAAAAAGCCGAAGGATGATGATCTTATCTCTTATCAGAGTGGTAACGAGACGATTATCATGCCGAAGCGATTCAAGGAATCCTCGCTTGGCGCTTCGCTTGCCTATATTGTGACGGGACTCGTTGTTGGTGCTGCCGTCACGGCGTTTCTGGTTGTTCCGAATGTGAAGAATCAGGCAAAGGAGGATGCAAAGCAGCAGATTCTTGAAGCAAGTGATACGATTTCAAGTAACGGACAGACCATCAAGGATCTGGAGAAGCAGATTTCGGATCTTCAGGATCAGCTGGAGGAAGAAGCAAATAATAATGAGAAGGTTGCAGATCAGATTAAAACGTATGAGCGGCTCTTAAATGCGTATGTTGCATATACTTCTGATGATGTCATCAGTGCCGGTCAGGCTTTGGATAAAGTAAATACTTCGTATTTGTCAAAGAAGGCAAAGAGTATTTATAAGGATTTAAATGATGTTGTCCGTGCACAGTATCTGGACAAATTATATCAGGAAGGATATGGTTATTATCAGCGCGGCAAGTACGAGGATGCGATCACCGATCTGCAAAAGATTGTGGATGAAGAGGAAGATTTCCAGGATGGATCGGCTGCATACTATTTGGCACAGTCGTACCGCAAGAACGGGGATCTTGATTCCGCAAAGCCGTATTACCAATATGTGATCGACAATCATCCGGGAACGGAGCGTGCGAGAACTTCGCAGAATTATGTGGATGCGCAGTCTGAATAATCAGAATTTTATAGTGAACTTACAAAAGACGTCTAGGCAGTTATGCTGAGGCGTCTTTTCTTTATTGTCGGGAAGGAGGCATTATGCAGTTACAATATCAGCTTACGGAAGAAAAACTTACGATTATGATGCCGCAGGAAGTAGATCATCATGTGGCGCAGCATATGAGCAGAGAAGTGGACTGCCTTATGGACTCGTGGCATGTCCGTACACTTGTGTTTGATTTTTCCGGAACAGAATTTATGGACAGTTCGGGAATTGGTGTGCTGATTGGAAGAAAAAAGCGAATGGATCTGCACGGTGGCAGAGTGCGTGCCGCAAATCTGACAGGACGTGCGTTGCAGATCTTTGAAAAATCCGGGTTGAAGCGGATTATCGAAACGGATGAATGGGATGAGAATCAATCGATGCAGAAAAAGTTGATGCAGGATATGAGATAGGGGGGACGATATGGAACAACAGAATCATATGCAGGTGGTTTTTGATGCAAAGTCAGAGAATGAAGGACTGGCAAGGATGCTTGTGACGGCGTTTATGTCAGAAATGAATCCTACATTGGAGCAGATCGCAGATGTTAAGACTGCGGTGTCCGAAGCAGTTACCAATGCAATCATACACGGATATGAAAATGAGATGGAAAGCGTACGCCTAAGCTGCGACAGGGATGGGCAACAGCTGGTTGTCACGGTTGAGGATAAGGGAGTAGGGATTGCGGATGTTGAGCAGGCAATGCAGCCTTTCTATACGACAAAGCCGCAGCTCGAACGATCCGGAATGGGATTCGCATTTATGGAAGCATTTATGGACAAGATCGAAGTATGCTCACATGTAGGTGAGGGGACGAAAGTCGTCATGTGGAAATACATAGAAAGGGAGCGTGAGCAGTAGTTTATCCGCAAAGGAGGAATCATGGCAGGAAATCATTGAAAAAGCACAACAGGGAGATAAGGCTGCACGTGACGGACTGGTGCAGGAAAATATGGGGCTGGTTTATATGGTGGCAAAACGATTTGCAGATCGCGGAGTAGAAATGGAGGAACTGGTACAGCTTGGTGCAATCGGACTGATTAAGGCGGTAGATAAATTTGATCCTAAGATGGGATATTCCTTCTCTACCTATGCGGTTCCACTGATCATGGGGGAAATACGGCGTTTCCTGCGTGATGATAATATGATACATGTCAGTCGCCAACTCAAGGATTGTGCAAGAAAAATAGCAATTATCAGAGAACATATTAAAAAGACAGAAAACAGAGAGCCGACAATGGAAGAACTGGAACAAAAAATCGGATTATCAAGAGAGGAATTGGTTGCAGCGATGGAATCCGTATATGAAGTGGAATCCATTTCAAAGCCGGTGAGTGGGCTGAAAGAAGAGTCACATGCACGGACCATTGAGGATCAGCTGGAGGATAAAACGCATTTTGAAATGCCTGTATTAAACCGAATTGCGCTCTCTCAGGTCATGGAGGAACTTGAAGAAAATGAGGCAATGCTGATCCGGCTCAGATATATCGATGAGCAGACGCAGTCACAGGTGGCACAGGCACTTGGCATGAATCAGGTTGCAGTATCCCGTCTTGAAAAAAAAATACTGATAAAGCTGCGGCGAAAACTGGCATAAATTCTTCTGTTTGGACATACTAACGAAAAAAGACGATAGGTCAGTAAAGAAAATTTCAGCAAAAGGAGAATGGAATATGGGTACAGTCAATCCAAGTAAAGTTGCAATCATCGGATGCGGATTTGTCGGTTCGGCATCTGCGTTCGCTCTCATGCAGAGCGGGCTTTTTAACGAGATGGTGCTTCTTGATGTCAACAATGATAAGGCAGAGGGGGAGGCCAGAGACATTGCACATGGTCTGCCGTTTGTCCGTCCAATGAAAATTTATGCGGGTGGATACGATGATATTGCGGATGCGGCAATCATTGTGATTACCGCGGGAGCCAATCAGAAGCCGGATGAGACGAGACTCGATCTCGTACACAAAAATGTATCTATTTTTGAGTCAATTATTCCGGAGATTACGAATCGTGATTATGAGGGAATCCTTCTTGTTGTTGCAAATCCGGTTGATATCCTGACCTATACAGCATTGAAACTGTCCGGATATCCGGAAAATCGTGTCATTGGTTCCGGAACGGTGCTCGACAGTGCGAGACTTAAGTATCATCTTGGGGAACATCTTGGGGTGGACAGCCGAAGTGTACATGCATTTATTGTAGGCGAGCATGGCGACAGTGAGATTGCGGCATGGAGCAGTGCAAATGTATCCGGTGTGCCTCTCGATAAGTTCTGCGAGATGCGCGGACATTACAATCATGCTGAGGCGACGGAGCGTATCGCGGAGGAAGTCAAGCAGAGTGCTTACGGCATTATTCAGCGAAAAGGCGCGACTTACTATGGAATTGCGATGTCGGTAAAGAGAATCTGCGAGGCTATCGTGAGAGATGAAAAGTCAATCCTTCCGATTTCTACCATGATGCATGGAGAGTACGGAATCTCGGATGTGGTCCTCTCGATGCCTTGTATCGTCGGGAAAGATGGTTACGAGACGAAAGTGCCGATCGATCTGGATCAGGATGAGGTGACCAGTCTTCACGAGTCGGCAAATACTTTAAGGGATGTGCTGGATGATGTTTTTGCAGAAAAGTAGAGTCTGATCTGCAGATATAAATAGGAAGAAAGGAAAGGGCGGGCGTAACAGCCTGCCTTTTTGTAAAATCGCTTTACTTTAGTATGATAATTTGCTAAAATACAAAAGCAGATTAGATTCATAAAGGAGAGCATAGTATGAAAAGAAAGATTGCATCGTTATTATTGGTTGGTTGTATGGCACTCAGCATGTGTGCATGTGGCAGTAAAACGGATTCATCATCCGAGAAGGGTGACAGCACAGACAGCAGAGTATATGCAGTAGAAGCCGGTTCGGCAGGTGAGGCGGTTGCCAAGGAGAAAGGCTTTGAATACAATTCGGTGGGCTCGCAGGCAGATGCATTGATGGAAGTTGCTTCCGGTACATCGGACGCGGCAATCATTGACCTGTTGATGGCGGGTGCGATGATCGGAGACGGAACAAGTTATCCGGATCTGATCCATACGGATGAATTGACAACCGAAGAGTATGGTGTAGGATGTCGTAAGGGTTCCGACCTTGCTTCTTATATTAATCAGGTGTTTGCAGATAGCTATAAGGACGGATCAATGAAGGAGACCGCTGAAAAGTATGGTGTACAGGATGCTTTGGTCGAGCAGAAGGATGCAAAGTATGAGGCTTCTGATTCCGATAGCGATGTAGAATATATTAAGAATAAAGGTACATTGATCGTTGGTATCACGGGTTTTGAGCCGATGGATTACAAGGATGGCGACAAGTGGATCGGTTTTGATGCGGACATGGCTCGTATGGTCGCAGACAAGCTTGGTGTTGAGGCTCAGTTTGTTGAAATTGACTGGGACAACAAGATCATGGAGCTTGATTCCAACAACATTGATGTTGTATGGAATGGTATGACACTGACGGATGAGGTGACTTCATCTATGGAGTGTACAAATGCTTATTGTAACAACGCACAGGTTGTTGTAGTACCACAGAAATAAAGGAGTAATTACAGAAGATGTTTTGGTCTGTTACGCAGACGCTTCTCAGCGGTTTTGCGACTACATTTGAAATTTTTATCTTTACACTGATTTTTGCGTTGCCGCTTGGCTTGATTTTCTCATTCGGCTTGATGAGTAAATTTAAGCCTTTGCGCTATCTGCTCCAACTTATAGTATGGGTGATCCGCGGAACACCGCTTATGTTACAGCTGATCATTATTTTTTATGGACCGGGTATGTGGCTGAAACGTAATATTTGGAGTGGAAACGAAGCTGGACGAATTACGGCAACGGTTGTGGCATTTGCCATCAATTATGCATGCTATTTTGCCGTGATTTTTAAGGGTGGCATCGAGGGAGTCCCGGCCGGACAAAGAGAGGCCGGACAGGTACTCGGCATGACAAAGCGTCAGATCTTTTTTAAGATTACATTGTTGCAGATGATCAAGCGCATCGTTCCGCCGATGTCGAATGAAATTATCACGCTTGTCAAAGATACTTCACTTGCCCGCATTATTGCAGCATATGAGTTGACATTTGCCGGATATTCATTTATGAAATCTGCCGGAGTGACATGGCCGCTGTTCTATACAGGACTCTTCTATCTGGTGTTCGTCGGAATACTGACGCTGTTGTTCAATTATATTGAGCGCAGACTGGATTATTTCAAGTAGGAGGACTTATGACATGGCAATTTTAGAAGTAAATCATATAGAGAAGCATTTCGGTAAAACGCAGGTTCTTCGCGATGTCAGTTTCTCGATGGAAGAGGGAAGTGCTCTTGCGATTATCGGGTCCTCCGGCTCGGGAAAGACAACGCTTTTACGCTGTCTGAATTTTTTGGAAAAACCAAATTCCGGCAGTATTAGCGTGAACGGAGAAGTATTGTTTGATGCATCCTTAAATCAGAGTGAGCGGGATGCGGATTTAAGAAAGAAGCGTTTGCATTTTGGCATGGTGTTCCAGTCGTTTAACCTGTTCCCACAGTATACGGCATTGGAGAATGTGATGTTGGCGGAGCGCCTTCTGGCACAGGAACAACCGGATTTTAAGCGCAATAAAAAAGAAATCCTTGCCGGAATCGAGGAACATGCAAAGCAGCTTCTTGAACGCATGGGTCTTGCGGAGCGTATGGATCATTATCCGCATCAGCTATCCGGTGGACAGCAGCAGCGTGTTGCAATCGCCCGTGCATTGGCATTGAAACCGGATATCTTGTGTTTTGACGAGCCGACATCCGCACTTGATCCGGAGTTGACAGGAGAAGTGTTGAAAGTTATCCGCAGTCTTGCAGACCAGAAGACAACCATGATCATTGTTACCCACGAGATGGCATTCGCAAGAGATGTGGCGGATCAGGTTATTTTCATGGATGAGGGCGTAATTGTCGAGCAGGGAGATCCGCATCAGGTGATCGACAATCCGAAAGAGGAACGCACGAAGCAGTTCTTAACCCTGTCTCTTATACACATCTCCGAGC
>OWJS01000610.1_pt1 | contig 13093 bp, 9 predicted proteins | sample 1732961 | NCBI WGS metagenome assembly OWJS01 (sample SAMN05065774, study PRJEB22554) | human gut metagenome | biome: ENVO:2100002; feature: ENVO:00000062; material: ENVO:00002003 | host: Homo sapiens | place: USA
TGCAGGAAGCAGGTTTTGAGATTCGCACCTTTATGCCTAAATGGGGCACCATCAACGAGCGTCGCGGCCAGCTGCACGAGGTTATTCGCCTGTCTGGTATGAACCTCATCATTGATGATACAGACCATCCGCTGATCATCAAGGTAGCATCTATACCAACAACACGACAGCAGATTTATTTCATCGACAACGAAGATTACTTCAACCGCCGACAGATGGCTGCCGATGAACAGGGAGTGGAATATGCAGACAACGGCGAGAGAGCCATCTTCTTCGCACGTGGCGTTTTGGAAACAGTGAAGAAGCTTCGCTGGCAGCCAGACGTCATCGTATGCCAGGGATGGGTGAGCGCCGTGGTGCCTTTCTATATCAAGACCGCATACGCTGAAGAGCCTTCATTCGCAAACTCGAAGGTAATCCTCTCGCTCTATGCCAACGAGTTGAAGGCCGAACTGGGCACCAACTTCAAGCAGTGCGTGGACTATCGCGATGCCAAGGCCGAACTGCTCGCCGACTACAAGGAGAATTTCGACTTCACGGAGCTGGGCAAGATGGCCATCGACTATAGCGACGGTGTCATCCAGGGTGAAGACGGTGCAGGCGTCAAACTCCTCGAATATGCCGGGGAAAAGAACAAGCCTGTGCTCAACTATCCAGGTGATGACTTTGCTGATGCCTACAAGACATTCATCAACGAGGTGTTCCCGGATGAGGAATAATACCTCGAAACCATAGATTCACATTTCAAGGATAATGAAGATTTTAAGACTATTTACAGCGTTATTCATCGCAGCCATGGCTATCACCGCCTGCGATGACACGACTGACAACATCGGTTCGTCCGTCACCAACGAGGTGGACAACCTCTCTATCCAGCAGAAGGTGTTCAACGTAACATCGCGCTCGGTAGTCTCAGGACCGGTTTTGAGCCGAAACAATACGGGTATGATAGGCAAGGTGAAAGACCCTGAGACGGGTACCTACGTCACCGGCGACTACATGACCCAGTTTGGCGTGTTGTCATCGTTCTCTCTCGACACACTGGAGTATATCCGCAATGCACACGATGGAAAAATCGAGGCAGACTCCTGCTTCCTGCTGGTTTCCTACAAAACCACCTACGGCGACTCGCTGGCACCCATGAAGGTGACGGCATACGAGATGAGCAAGCCGATGACGGAAGACGAGGAATATTACTCCAACTATGATGCCTTCAAGGGCGGATGGGTTAGCGAGGACAACTACCACGCCAGCGCCACCTACAACCTGAGCGAGGGCTCTACCATGGCGTTCAGAATCTATCTCAACAAGCCTTACAAGGCAAGAGACGGAAAGACCTACAAGAACTACGGTTCCTACATCATGAACACCTACGTGGAGCATCCGGAGTACTTCAAGTCTAACTACCGCTTCCTCAACAACGTATGCCCTGGATTCTACATCAAGAACACCGGCGGTATCGGAAACGTGGCCAACATCTGGAACACCGAGCTGCAGCTCTACTGGAAGATTCAGAAGACCGTGAAGGATTCTCATGGCAACGACAGCATTGTTTCGGGCTACACCTACAACCGCTTCGACGGAACCGAGGAGGTGCTTCAGCTCAACAAGATTACCAACGATACCAAGACATTGGAGACGCTGGCAAGCAACGAGGAGTGTACCTTCATCAAGTCGCCTGCTGGAATCTTCACCGAGGTAACGCTGCCAGTGGAAGACATCATCAAGGGTCACGAGAAGGATACGCTGAACACAGCCTCTATCTCATTCCCTAGAATGAATAATGTAGATGACAGCAAGTATCAGTTCAGTGCTCCTTCCACCATTCTGATGGTAGAGGCCGACAGCCTGAATACCTTCTTCGAGCAGAGCAAGCTCACGGACAACCGTTCTTCGTATACGGCAACCTTCAGCGCCTCTACAAGCAGCAAGAACGCTTATACCTTCTATAATATCAGTAACCTGGTTACGAAGATGCATAATGCCAAGCTGGAGGGCGAGAAGAAGAATGCCAACTGGGTGAACGAGCATCCTAACTGGAACAAGGTGATGCTGGTGCCAGTGACGCTGAAGACGAGCACCATCAACAACTCTACGGTGGTTACCAAGATCAACCACGATATGTCGCTCTCTTCTACCCGTCTCATCAAGGCTACGGATGATGCCAACAAGGATTACACCCTGGATAAGAGTGGAAACAAGGTAGCAGTGGGTCCAGTGCAGATCAAGGTGATTTACAGCCGATTCAAGGAATAAGTTCATCATTCGACAGAATTCATCTCATTTGAAACATGGCAGATAATTTCCTTGAACGCCACCGCGAAGATTACGAGCAGCGTAAAGCTGCATGGCTCAGAAAGAAGCGCCATCTGCCCAAGCTGAAAACGCCAGCGCAGATTCAGCGGCCGGATGACGAAGCATTATAGATGACGAAGCATTATAGATGACGAAGCATTATAAGAAAGCCTGTTTAGCGAATCTGCTAAACAGGCTTCTTTCGTATGATATATATCCCGATATTTCTACGAACATCAGGATATTATTTGATGATATTACAACTCGGCTACTGCCTTTTTCTTCGATTCCTTCTCCAGTTTCTTCTGGCTTACGCCACCCCACGCCACGTTCATGCCGATGGCGATGCTGGCGTTGGAACTCAGAGGGATGAACTCCTTGCTGGTCTTGCCCAGAAGATGATCCATGCCGATGAAGAGGTTATAGCCGCTAGGATGGATATTCAGCACCCAACCCATGCTGGTAGAAAAACTGTTCACGGCGAAGTTCACGCCGCCATCCAGCCATCTCAGAGGCTTCCAGTTGGCACTCACCCTACCCTCGGTCCAGGTATAGGAACCGTTCAGACGGGTACTGCTCAGGGCACCAAACGACAGCTTCTTATACATAGGCAGGGTATATTCAGCACCCAGATTGATGGTAGCAGCCAATGCCGTAGAACGGCTTCCGGCATCGCCCATATCCTTCAGATTGGCGAAATCAGAAAGCTGGTCGCCATAACTGTCCATCTTGTCATCCAGGGTTCCACCCGAACCGCTGCCCACAGTGGTATCATGGAAACCGTTGAAAACAAACTGGTTCTTGGCATTCACCGCCTTCATGTTGTTGCTCCAGTTGATGAAACCCAGGTCCATCACGGCAGCACTCACCCTCCAGTCGTCGTTAATCTTATATTCAGCACCCAAATCCAGTGCCATGCCGAATCCGTTCAGTCCGAATCCATCCACGTCCACATCGTCCACATGCTCATACTTGCCCTGTTTGCCGTCTGGCGAAACGTGGCTAGGGTCGTTATACTCCGAAACCTTGCTCTTGTAAGTAAAGCCCTTCACGGAAACCTGCGCAGTTCCCTGACCCGAAAGCGTCCACTGGTCTGTGCCCGCCAGATTAGCCTGCACATCCTTCAAATCCACGTCGGCAGCGCCCACACCCAGCAAGAACTTCAACTTGGCACCCACTCTCAGTTTTTCGTTAATCTGATGGGAATGGCCCAGCGCCAGCTCAGCGTATGAACGGGCACGCAGACTCACGTCGCCGATGTTGTAATTCTGGTTGCCCGTATTCTTGGCAAACTCAAAAAGCTCGTAAGGAAGCACCATGCCGAAGCTGGTCTTCTCGCTCAGTTCGATGGTGTTGTATCCGCCAAACGCCTTGAAGCCAGCGGCAAGGATGGTGAGGTTCACGTCGCCCACAATCTTATTGTCGCCCTTGCTGAAACCCTTCAGCGCATCGCCCGTAGAGATGTAAGGGTTCATGAAGGTGGTCATTCGCTTCTGTCCCGGCTGTCCGTACATCGGATTCTTCATCACCACGTCCTGATAGCCGAAGTTACCACGGGTATTCACGCTGATGTTTCCCAAAGCCGGAATAGAGATGAAACTGCATGAATCGCCGAAGGCAGGATTCAGGTTGTGGCGATAGTGATAGCCCTCAGTGAAATAGGCAGAGTTCAAGTTCTGCGCCATCGCTGCGCCACCCAGCATCAGCAGGGATGCCGAGAGGATATATTTCTTTGATAAAATCTTCATAATCATCTACTTAACTGTTATTCAATTAAAATCATCTTCGAAAGAGATTTCTCGATTTAATTAAAATCACCAATCACCTTTCCTACCAGTTTAATCTTGATGTCGTTCAACTTCAAGGTATGCTTCTCGGCATTGAGCGCCACGCCCGTAACGGCATTTCCGTCAGATGCCTTGGCCTTGCCCGAAACCACCACCTTCAAGCCGTCGAGCTTCTTGAAGGCATCTGCTTTCTTCTGCAGAATCTTCACGCTCAGAGGCGATGTAGCTGGGGTCGTGCCATCAGCAGAAGCCTTGATTTCGCCCGTAATCTCCACTTCCAGTTCGTCCTTGCTGATTTCTCTTCCGTACACATCCACTGGGGTTGCCTTCACGTTGAGATAAGCTGGCACACAACTGGTTACCTGGGTAGACAACTGGATATAAGCGCCATCCGCCATGTTCAAATCCTTGATATCGTCGTTCCATCCGTCCAAATCATCGGAATATTCGATGCAGGCATTCTCGGCAAAGGCAATAGGCGAATCGATACTGTAAGATGGAGCCACCTCGTAGCCATGATAGCCCAACTTAAAGGTACCCGTCTTCTGATTGTTGGCTCTGGCGTGCGCCTGGAAGGTAATCTCATCAGGCATGATCTTCACGAGTTCAGAAAGATTTGGAACCTCCACTTTCTCCACATCGCTGCCAGCTTCCGTTGCCGCAGCATTTCGGCAGATTACCACGTGGGTAGCGCCATTCGCCTTAACAGCAAACTCAGGCACCTCAACGCTGGCGATTACACTGCCATTCTTAAGACTCTTGAGCGTACCGCCCGCAAAGCCCTCGATACCAAGGTTGCTGTTGAGTGTGAGATAGATTTGCGGATTATAGAGATCCACCACCACGTTGCCATCCTTCAGGAAGTCTGGAATGCCCGAGATGTGAACATTGCCCAGGGTATTGAGGTCGATGGTTGGGTTAAACTTACCCGTAGCGCCGGTAATCCTGATATCGCTCATCGAGAGCTTGTTCTTCATGGAAACGGATGAGATACCGGATGAAAAAGAGTAGTTGCTGGTTTCCACCGCCATGTGAACCTTACCGGTGAGCTGAATCTTATCGCCAAGTGAAGTCAGTTCGCCCAGTTTATCCTTCTTGGTGAAATCGAGGCCCACGATTTCAATATTCTCCTCCAGATTTTCCGAAGTATACACATTATTTAATGTGATGGTATTGCCCTCAACCGGCTTTCCATCCACGGCAAGTTTCATATAGGATGGGAAGGTAAGGGTAATCTTATCAAACTTTGACACCCAGCTAGAGAGGTTCTGGAAGTCAACCTTCAGGTTGATGGTGCTGCTCACCTCGGCAGCAGTCAGTTCTTCCACCTCCTGAGGCTTGTTACCCTCGTAAGAGAAATCAAACACGTCGCCCTCGCCATGGAGCATGACTCCAGCTCTTGAAGCTCTTGAATTTCGAGCCGAAGAGTTGAAAGAAAGCGTGATATTGCTGGAGCTTGACTGTCGGCGTGCCACCGTGATGCTGTTGATGTAAGGATGAGCCGCCTCCACCTCATTTCCCTGCTGGCGGAATACATAGTCGAATCCGGTAGAGGCATCAGCCACCACGGAGCCGTTTTCCTCCAGGTCGAGCACTTCAGATAGTTTGATGTTATCGGTATTGCTGGCTGGCAATTCCAATCCATCTCCACCGATTCCAATGGTAGCGTCTATGTTGTTGAAATCATAGTCGCTATCAGAACAACCGGTAACCAAGAGGCTTCCCATCACGATCAAGGATGAGAACAGCCTGATTTTCAAGTGTTTTGTTTTCATTGTTCTTAAATATGATTAAATTAAAATTCACGTTCTTAAAAAAATATTATTCATCGGATTACGCGGAATAAACGGAACCTTAACCGCCTTCCTCGGATTACTCACGGATTTTAAACGGAAACTCGACCTGACGGTCGTGGCGATACCCCCTAAAGTTGGAGTACAGAGGTCCATAACAACAATTGGACCAATGATTACGCGCCAGCCCAATGGCCGTAAGGCCAAATCCGTTTAAATTCCGTGCGTAATCCGCAGAGCAAGAATGTTCCGATTCCTCCGTGTAATCCGATGAAGAAAATCTATGAAAAAATCCAAGAGATCTATTCGATAATCGTATATTTGGCAAACTTCAGCAGAAGTTGCTTGGTACCGGCATGAGCGAATGCCACCGTTGCCTTGGCATTCTCGCCAGAGCCTTCAAGCTTCAATACTTCACCAACGCCGAAACGCTGATGCTCTATCTTGCATCCTTCTCGAAGAGAAGAAGAAGATGAGGATGATGCTGGTTTTGGTGAAGAAGATGATGATGCAGCAGATGCAGGCTTTAATGATGAAGAGAATGATGCAGATGATGCAGTTGGCTTTGGCTTCGGCGATGTATAGGATGGCTTCGGATCTGCCTTAAACTGCGATGATACAGACTTAGAATCCCACGGCATTCTTCCGCCATAACCGCCATCTGAACCATAAGAATCTCTGCCGGAACTCCTATCTGAACCATAGGAACTTCTATCTGAACCATAGGAACTTCTTCTTCCATAGCCACCAAATGATGATCTCGACTTCATTCCCTCACCCTCAATCAACTCAGGATCAATCTCTTCTATGAAACGGCTCGGATTGTCAAACTCCATTTTGCCATATCTGAACCGGTTTTGCGCATTCGTCAGGATGCAATGCTTCTCGGCACGGGTTATCGCTACATACAACAGGCGGCGCTCCTCCTCCAGCTCCCTCACCGTGGTAGCCGCAATCGGGCTCGGGAAAATGTTCTCCTCCAAACCCACCACGAAAACCGTGGCAAACTCCAGGCCCTTCGCTGCATGAACCGTCATCAGCGAAACCCTAGGCTCATCCTTCTCGCCATCACTGTCGGCATCCGTCAGCAACGCCACATCCTGCAGGAAATCCGTCAGGAATGTCTCATCCATTCTGCCCTCCTCCTGGCGCTCAGCCACGAAGGTCTGCATACCGCTCAGGAACTCCTCCAGGTTCTCCTGTCTTGCCAGGTCGTCGGCATCCTTGCCCTGCATGATATCCTCGCTGATTCCTGCCTCCTTGATGATGGCATCGCCCAGGGCATACACATCAAGCGTATGCGAGCGGTCGATGAACGAACTGATCAGCAGTCGGAATTTCTCCAGCTTTGTCAAGGTACCCTTGTTCACGTTCAGCCCGTAATGCGCCGCCTCGCCAATCACCTTCCAGATGCTCACCTGGTTCTCGTGGGCGCAGGCAGCCACCTTTGCCACCGTGGTAGCACCGATGCCGCGCGCCGGATAATTGATGATTCGCTTAATCGCCTCCTCATCGTCAGGGTTCGCCACCAGTCGGAAATAAGCGATGATATCCTTGATTTCCTTGCGCTGGTAGAAGCTCAGTCCGCCATAGATGCGGTAAGGAATGCCCTGCTTTCTGAACTCCTCCTCGAAGCTTCGGCTCTGGGCATTGGTGCGGTAGAGAATGGCGAAATCATCATAGCCGCAATCGTCCTCGCGCTTGATGCGCTTGATGTCCTTCGCCACAATCAGCGCCTCCTCCTTGTCGCTGTAGGCTGGCTTATACTGAATCTTCTCGCCCTCGGCATTCCGGCTGAACACCTCCTTGGGAATCTGGTTGCGGTTGCGGCGAATCAGACTGTTGGCCGCCTCCACGATGGTCTGCGTACTGCGGTAGTTCTGCTCCAGCTTGAAGAGACGGGTACCCGGCAACTGATGCTGGAAGTTGAGGATGTTATCGATGTTGGCACCACGGAAACTGTAGATGCTCTGCGAGTCATCGCCCACGGCACACACGCGCAACTTCTCCCTGCACAGCTGCATCACGATCGACATCTGCACATGGTTGGTATCCTGATACTCATCCACCAGGATAAAGTCAAACCTCTCGGCATACTTGCGTCTCACCTCCTCATGGTCTCTGAAAAGCTGGAAGGTAAGCACCAGCAGGTCGTCGAAATCCATGGCGTTCGCCTGCTTGCACCGCTGCACATACTCCCTGTACACCTCGCCCATCTTCTCCATGTTGCTGCGCTTGTTCTGCATAAAGATGTCGGCATCGGCATCGTATGCCTCCGCACTCATCAGGTTGTTCTTCGCCTTCGAAATCTTGGCATGCACGGCAGCCGGCTTGTAGGTTTTCTCGTCCAGCCCCTTCTCCTTCACAATCGCCTTGATGAGCGAACGGGAGTCGGATTCATCATAGATGGTAAAATTGCTGTTGAATCCGATATGCTCCGCCTCGGCACGCAGGATGCGGGAGAAGATGCTATGGAAGGTGCCCATGTAGAGATGCTGAGCCAGGTCGTTGCCCACCAGTTTTCCGATACGCTCCTTCATCTCGCGCGCCGCCTTGTTGGTAAAGGTGAGTGCCATGATGCTCCAGGGCTTCATACCCTGCTGCAGCAGATAGGCTATCTTATAAGTAAGCACACGCGTCTTTCCGGAACCTGCGCCGGCTATCACCAGCGAAGGTCCATCTATATAACTCACAGCCTGTTGCTGCGCTTCGTTCAAGTCTTTCAGTAAATCCATGAATCAATATTTGAGGCAAAAAACTATTTTAAGGTCACCCCCTATCAACTATAAACTATTAACTATAAACTATCAACTAAAAATCACTTCCCCCTATATCCTCCCACGGCAGTACCCGGGTCGTAATCCTCACCTTCTCTCGGGAAGGAAGGGATGAACTTCATCTGATGTTCTATCTGGCGCTGGCGCTTCTTCATGTAAGCACTAGGATGCAGCGAACTGAACTTGCGGGGATTAGGCAGCGTGGCCGCTATCAGGGCACACTCGCCACGGAACAGATCCTGCGCCTTCTTGTCGAAATGATACTCCGCCACGGCATCCACACCATAGATTCCGGGACCCATCTCGATGCTGTTGAGATAAACCTCCATGATGCGCTGCTTGCTCCACATCAGTTCGATGAGAAAGGTGAAATATACCTCGAAGCCCTTGCGCGTCCACGAACGGCCCGGCCAGAGGAACACGTTCTTCGCCGTCTGCTGACTGATGGTGCTGGCTCCGTGCACCTTGCCGCCATGTGCATTGTTTCTTGCCGCATGCTCAATGGCATCAAAGTCGAAACCATGATGCTTCAGAAAACGGGCATCCTCACTCGCCATCACCGCCACAGGCATGTGGGGCGAGATTTTCTCCATCGAAACCCAATGATGATGCAGTGTAATACTCTCGCCATCAGCCACTTGCTGAAAGCAGCGGATAATCATCAGCGGAGTGAGATACACCGGGATGAAACGGTAGGCTACTACAGCAAGAATGGTGGTGCTGAAAAACAGCACCACCACCCATTTGATAATATTTCTAACTTTTTTCAATACCATAGATTGAAAAACAAAAAATTTTAAAGTCGATTTATTACTTCTTTCCTAACTTCGAAACAAAGAAAGATTCTTACTTCAAAGTACCGTTGTTGGCAGCGTTAACCATTGCCTGGCTAGCATAGAGATAAACCTCTACACGGCGGTTCTGGGCACATGCAGCCTTGGTAGCAACCACAGGGTTAGAAGAGCCAAGACCCTGTACGCTCTTTACCTGACTTGCAGATACGCCACAAGAAGAAAGATAGTTGTATACAGCCTTGGCACGGTTCTCACTCAGAGGAACGTTTACGGCATCAGAACCTGTAGCATCAGTATAACCCTGGATAGCAACCTCACAGTCGCTGTTGTTCTTCAACACCTGAGCAAACTTAGCCAAATCGTTCTTGGCATTGGCGTTGAGAGTAGAACCGTTCAATGGGAAGAGGATACCAGAATCGAAGGTCACCTTTACGGCAGTAAGTCCGTTGGCATCAGTTACTGTGCTTACCTGTGCATTCTTCACAGCCGCAGCCTCTGCCTTTACCTTATCCATGTGCTTTCCAATCAAGTTACCCGCAGTACCACCCACGGCAGCGCCGATGGCAGCACCCACTGCAGCACCTGTTCCACGATGGCTATTGTTCAACAGTCCACCAACAAGTGCACCCAAGGCAGCACCAGAACCGGCACCAACGGCAGTACCCGTCTTCTGATTGGTTCCACAACTACCAAGAATGAGCAGCATAGAAAGCGCTGCTGCAGTTAAATTCATCTTTTTCATTTTAAAATTCTCCTATAATTATGTTATAATTGTTCAATAAACCTATTTTTTGGTGCAAAGATACTTATTTTTCCCCAAAAATGATAGGTTTCTAATATTTTTTTTGTAATTTTGCATGCAAATTTACATGTATTTGCCGAATTGAGACAGGGAAAATGCCTATTTCCATGTAGGAATTCCCCTAAATGCCAATTTCGGGAGACTCAGGACGACCCTTCTGTCAAGGCTTCCCCTTCTCCGCCCAGGGCGCTATACATTATTATATATATAAAGTGAAAATATAAAAAAAAAGAAATATAAATAGGAATATGGCTAAAGAACTTAAGAATTTGACCAAGCGCGCTGATAACTACAGTCAGTGGTACAACGACTTGGTTGTGAAGGCTGACCTCGCAGAGCTCTCGCCAGTTCGCGGATGTATGATCATCAAACCATACGGCTACGCTATCTGGGAGAAGATGCAGCAGCAGCTCGACAAGATGTTTAAGCAGACTGGTGTACAGAACGCATACTTCCCTCTCCTCATCCCGAAGAGCTTCTTCTCTCGTGAGGCTGAGCACGTGGCAGGTTTCGCCAAGGAGTGTGCCGTGGTTACACACTATCGCCTGCGCTCTACAGAGGATGGCACCGAGGTGGAGGTTGATCCGAATGCAAAGCTCGATGAGGAGCTCATCATCCGCCCTACTTCCGAGACCATCATCTGGAACACCTACAAGAACTGGATTCATTCTTGGCGCGACCTCCCTATCCTCTGCAACCAGTGGTGCAACGTGATGCGATGGGAGATGCGTACCCGTCCGTTCCTCCGCACTTCAGAGTTCCTCTGGCAGGAGGGTCATACAGCCCACGCCACCAAGGAAGAGGCTGAGGCAAAGGCTCAGGAGATGCTGAAGGTATACGCTGAGTTCGCCGAGAAGTATATGGGCGTGCCTGTATTGCAGGGTGTGAAGAGCGAGACCGAGCGCTTCGCCGGTGCCCTGAACACTTATACCATCGAGGCTATGATGCAGGATGGAAAGGCACTGCAGAGTGGTACATCCCACTTCCTGGGCCAGAACTTCGCCAAGAGCTTCGACGTAACCTATCTGAACAAGGAGAACAAGCCTGAGTACGTTTGGGCTACTTCATGGGGTGTTTCTACCCGACTGATGGGTGCCCTCATCATGGTTCACAGCGATGACAACGGACTGGTATTGCCTCCAAAGCTGGCTCCTATCCAGGTGGTTATCATTCCTATCAACAAGGGCGATGAGCAGTTGGCTCAGATCACAGCCAAGTTGCAGCCGGTTATCGACCAGCTCCGCGAGCTGGGCATCAGCGTGAAATATGATGACAACACCGCTAAGCGTCCTGGCTTCAAGTTTGCCGACTATGAGCTGAAGGGTGTTCCAGTGCGTCTCGCCATGGGTGGCCGCGACTTGGAGAACAACACCATCGAGATTATGCGTCGTGATACATTGGAGAAGGAGAACGTCAGCTTCGATGGCATCGTAGAGCGCGTGAAGGATATGCTGGAAGACATCCAGAAGAACATCTTCGAGAAGGCTCGTGCTTACCGTGATGCTCACGTATATGAGTGCGACAACTACGAGGAGTTCAAGGAGCGTGTAAAGAATGGCGGTTTCTTCCTCTGCCACTGGGACGGTACAGCCGAGACCGAGGCAAAGATCAAGGAGGAGACACAGGCAACTATCCGTTGCGTGCCATTCGCTTACGAGCAGACTCCTGGTGTAGATATGGTAAGCGGCAAGCCAGCCGTGGCCCGTGTCATCATCGCAAGAAGTTATTAAAAATTATATAAAAAAGTGGGTTTTCAAAATCATAATTTAGGTTTTGAATAAAATTTAGATTTAGGTAATGATGAAGCAGCTGGTGCGATACATTCTTTTGATTGTATCCATGGTCTTAATAGGTCATGGCGATGTATCGGCTGCTTCTAATTTTGCTTCCGGAGCCCTCCCGAAGAAGGACGGCTTGGCGAAGGTAGAGCACCACGACCAGCAGCAGAATGCCCAGTTGGAGGATGCCTCTTCACTGGCCTACAGGGCATGCAGCGAGCGTCCTCAGCGATTATTGCCGAGTGGCAATATTCATGGTGGCAATCAGGCAGCAAGTAGATTACTTTTACATAGAATCCGTTTATTATCCACCCTTTTATCCGCCTTATATGGTGGCATGGAGCCTGTCCGCCAGGAGAGTGCCCCTATCCACTTTGATGTCGCCAGCAAATATTATGTCATTTGCCTGCGGCGTCTCCTCTGCTAGTTTCCTTTTTTCATTTTTATTGATGAGCATATATATCGTATATCCCTCTGGTATGCGATAAGGATTTGCACACCCCTATCCTAAATCAGCAGGATTAACAGAATCCCCTGATTATCAAGAAAAAAAACAGTTCGATTATATATATACAAAGCAATTAAATTTAGAAAAGGAAACATTATTATGGCAAAGATAAATCATTTGGAAATGACAGAGAATTTGATGGCACTCAACGACATCGAGGTAAAGAAAGGCTTCATGGGTTGGACTATGAAACTTGTTTACAAGCCAACCAACAGCGTGCTCAAGGTAAAGGAACAGGAGTACACCATAGAGGATGGCAGAAAACTGGAGAACATCCTCTCTTCTGCCCCTGAGAACATGGAGGCAGCCATCAGCAAGTTCCCCGTTTCTACAGTAGGTATGGGCAACATAAAGCTGGAGGCATGCATCTCGCAGGATGGCCAGTTTGTTGCCGCCCAGCTTTTGAGCTTCAAGGACTTCAGCTACCAGCCAGTCACCGAAATGAAGGTATATACCGGTAAGACAGCCGAGGCATTCGCCAAGCTGTTCTAAGGAAAAGTTGAGGAGGGTGTGTCATTATTCATCGGATTACGCAGAATAAACGGAACCTTAACCGCCT
>OWJS01000611.1_pt1 | contig 13081 bp, 10 predicted proteins | sample 1732961 | NCBI WGS metagenome assembly OWJS01 (sample SAMN05065774, study PRJEB22554) | human gut metagenome | biome: ENVO:2100002; feature: ENVO:00000062; material: ENVO:00002003 | host: Homo sapiens | place: USA
CTAATGAAAAATTACTACCTATTTCTGCGGAAGTTATTTTTTGAACATTACTTAACCGAGTTTTTTTGAGCATCTTTTGCGAGAAAAATGCAAAATTGTAATGTTTGTATGAAAAAATAAGTAACTTTGCACGGAATATTTATTTATCAGCAAGGGATACCTTAACCCTTCGAAAAAGATAAACGCCAATAATAAAAAACATCATACAATATGAAAGCATTTCGTATCCCCGTTGGGAAACTGTGTGCAGCAGCTCTTTTGCTGTGTACTGGCTTCTCATCAACTGTTCTCACCAGCTGTAAGGAGAACATAGACGATAGTGCCTTTAAAATCAGTGACAAAAAGCAGATTATGGAACTGCTTGAGGCTGACTCTACCTTTTCTGATATTGTAGAAATCATGAAGGAGGTGCAGTTTGGTTATACTGATCAGGCTTCACAATTAAGCAGTGTGCTTTCGGCTCGTGGCAACTACACCATGTTTGCTCCGACCAATGCAGCTATTAGATTATTCTTACAAGAGCGTGGCAAGAGCTCTATTAGCGAGTTGTCTCCCAGTGAGAAGAAGATGATTGCCTACAACTGCGTCATCGATAATGGTTCGTCAACAGCCTATGAATTGGCTGACTTTGCTGCCGATGGTACTCCCTTTGGAAACTCTACTCTCGATGACCGTCGACTCACAAGCGAACAGAAGGATGGTGAATATTACATCAATATGAATGCTAAGATTATTACATCGAACATTGAAGCCAGCAATGGTATGATTCATACGGTGGACCATGTAATCTATCCTTCTTCACAGAGTGTAGCTGAGATCATTGCCGATGCCCCTAACATGCGCATTATGGGTGCCCTTATCAAGGCTTCAGGTTGGGCAGATTCTCTTAGCACAAAAACTGTATTAGAAGATCAGTATGTGCGTGATAATGCAGCCCGTTTGGGTACTAAAGAGCACTTTGAGGCTTTAAATAGCAACTTTCCCTACATGAGCAAGCGTCGTATTCGTTACACAGCCTTTGTCGAAACCGACAGTGTGCTTCACAACGAATGGGGTATCCCCATGCCTGTAATGGGAGGTGACAACAATAGCGAAATAACCAACTTCGATGAAATCAAGGCTAAGATGCAGGAAAAATGTGCTGCAGCTTTGCAAAATTATCAAGATGCTGATAGCATTTCGAGTCCTAACAATGCCGTCAACCAATTCTTGGCTTACCACTTCATCTATGGTGGTTCACCCGTTACAGAATTAGTTTGCCACTACAACGAGTATGGCTACGATTTAGGTAAGGACTATAAGAACCCACAGACTAGCAATCTTTCAGTCAACGTGTGGGACTATTACACCACAATGGGTCAAAACCGTGGACTGATTAAGATTACGCAGGTTGCCTCAGACCACAAATTCTATGTAAACCGCATTAGTGAGTATGATAACAGTTTTAGTGGCGACTATAGAGAATTGGGTTTCCGCGAAAATAGTGTAGCTAATGGTTTGAACCTTCTTATTAGCGAACAAAATGATGTAGAGAAGGCGGATGGAACAAAATGCACGAACAATGCTTTGAATGGCTACTACTATCCCATCAATCACATTATGATCAATACCGATGAAACTCGCACGGCATTGGGTTCAGAGCGTATCCGCCTCGAAGCCATTACGATGTTGCCCGAGGCTATGTCAAACGACCTTCGCGATGCTGGTAGCCAGATGTATTTCCCCCGTGGTTACTTCAGCACAATCAGCAATGAGGGTGATGGTACGCGTATCTTCTACCTCACTTCAAAGCAATCTGGTGGTGAAAAATGGCAAGATGCACAAGGCGATGAATTCCTTGTTACAGGTCCTTACAACTTTGTTATGAAGTTGCCCCCCGTACCAAAGAGTGGTATGTACGAATTGCGTATGGGTACATCAAACAACCGTTATCGTTCGATGGTACAGGTGTACCTCGATGATAATCCCATGCCTTCAACGCCTACGGCACTTCCTATCGACCAGCGTGAAGATGCTTATTACGATTGGCCTAAGGGTATTTGGGTGAAGGATGAAACAAACAATTATGATGAAACCATCTGTCGTGAGTACGACCGTATTCTTCGTAATCAGGGTTACCTCAAAGGTCCGCAGTATTATTGCGTAAACCAAACGAAGGGTAAGACCACTATTCGTAACAATATGTCTGGTGGTGGCTACGGACAGAGTCTCCGTTACATCATTACCCGTCAGTACTTCGATCAGAACAAGACGTATTATATTCGCTTTAAGAATGCGATTGACAACATCAATACGCAGTTCTTCCTCGATTACTTCGAACTTTGTCCTAACAGCATTTACGACTCACCTGAAGGTGAAGACATTTGGTAAGGTATTAAGTATTACAGAACAAAAGTAATAAGTAATAGGTAATAAGTAATACAAACTATTGGGTGGATATAAAATAACCAGGTATATGAAGGGAACTCGTTCCTTTATATACCTGGTTTCTGTATGGAATAAACACCAAGCTTTGCACACCTACGGCATGCGAAGTTTGGTGTTTTTGCAAAAAAGTAGGCAGGTATGAGAGTTTGGGGATAAGTTCCTCTCATACTGCCCACCTTATATCACTTTCTTTCTTTACACTGCTTTTGGCAAGGCTTATCGCAAGCCTTTCCTTCTTTGCACTGCTTTTGGCAAGGCTTGTGGCAAGCTTTTCTTTCTTTGCACTGCTTTTGGCAAGGCTTATTGCAAGCCTTTCCTTCTTTACACTGCTTTTGGCAAGGTTTATCGCGAGTCTTTCCTTTGGGGCATTGCTTTGGGCATGGCTTGTGGCAAACTTTTCCTTCTTTGCATTGTTTTTGGCAAGGCTTTTGGCAAGATTTGTATCTCTTGCAATCCTTCATGCCTTGCTTGCAGCAATTCTTAACGGAAGTCGCTTTGTAGCCAATCTTGTCGAGGGCTTGGAGAATGTTATCAACATTGGTCTTGTCAGCATCGTATTTTACGATAACAGCTTGTTTGGTAGCACAAGTCTCAACCGATTTGATACCCTTCTCTTTTCGTAACCCCTTCTTGATAGAGGCTTCGCTGGTCTGGCTTTGCCACTGAGGGGTAGTGATAAACTTGGCAGTCTTAACATCTTTAGCCAATGCCAATGTGACACTAAACATCACAAGGCACAAAATAGAAAGAATTTTTTTCATAATGATTGTGTATTTGTTGTTTAAAGATTTTTTGGGGGGAGAAGACCTCTGCTGCACACATTTAAATGCGCTTCAGTCCACTACGCAAAGAGTTTGTTACCACACTCACGCTGCTTAAAGCCATAGCAGCTCCTGCAATTATCGGACTTAGCATAAAACCGCAGATAGGGTAGAGCACACCTGCAGCAATAGGGACACTTACTATGTTGTAGAAGAAAGCCCAAAACAGATTTTGGCGAATGGTGCGTACGGTGCGAGCAGAAAGTCGGATGGCTTGAGGCAGACGCAATAAGTCGGAGGTGAGCAAGGTAAGCATGGCAGTGTCAATGGCAATGTCACTGCCACGTCCCATAGCAACACTTAAGTCAGCTACTGCCAAGGCAGCACTATCGTTAATGCCATCGCCAACCATTGCAACTTTCTTACCCTCAGCCTGCAACTGTTTCACAAAGTTTGCTTTGTCGGCTGGCAATGTTTGAGCTACATAGTGGTCAATTCCCACTTCGTTGGCTACCACAGCAGCTGTTTGTGCATTATCTCCTGTCAGCATATAAGTTTCGATGCCCAATGCTTTCAGTTCTTGAATAGCCGTAGCAGAGGTTGACTTCACCTCATCTGTCAAGGCTACTAAAGCCAACACTTCACTTTCGTTAGCCAGTGCTATGATTGTGCAAGCCTTGCGTGCATAATCATCGGCAAACTGTTGCTGCTCTGTAGTAAGGAAAATATTTTTTTCTTGCATCAATTTGCAACTACCCGCATAATACATTTGTCCGTCCACGCAGCCCCCAACACCATAGCCTGGGAATGCTGTAAAGTGCGTAACCTCGCTAAGCGTTTCATTTTTTAGGAATGTGCAAACCGCCTCGGCTAAGGGATGTTCAGACTGTCGTTCGAGTGCGTGTAACACACTTCGTCCATGCGCTTCGGCAGTAGGTTCAAACCATGCAGCCTTAACTTCGGGGTGTCCCAAAGTGATGGTTCCCGTTTTGTCTAATACCACAGCGTTAATCTTCTCTGCCACTTCCAAACAAGCAGCGTCCTTAATAAGAATGCCTGCTGCAGCTCCGCGACCAATGCCCACAATGATGGCAGTAGGTGTTGCCAAACCTAATGAACAAGGACAAGCAATGACCAACACCGATACCATAGCTACCAAGCCATGCGTTAGTCCGTTCGTAGAATCCAGCAAGAGCCAAGCTAACAAGGTGATAAGCGCAATACCAATAATGGTTGGTACAAACACAGCTGCAATGCGGTCTACCAAAGCTTGCACAGGCACTTTACTGCCTTGTGCCTCTTGCACCATGTGAACAATTTGTGCCAATAAAGTGTCGGTAGCACGTTTCTCAGCACGATAGCGCAACGTACCATTTTTATTGATGGTTCCTGCCATCACTTTGCTACCCCTGTTTTTTTCCACGGGGATGGGTTCACCACTCAAACTGCTTTCGTCCACATTCGATATTCCTGCAGTAACTACTCCGTCCACTGCAATGCGATCGCCAGGACGAGCTAACAACACATCACCAGGTTTCACGTCCTTAACGTGTTTCGTAATTTCTTTTCCGTTAGGAAACACACAAACCACTTGTTGGGGTTGCAACTGCATCAGTTGACGAATGCTATGGGTCGTTCGATGTTTGGCACGAGCTTCGAGCATACGTCCTAACAGAATGAAAGCAGTAATCATGCCCACACTGTCGAAGTAGAGGTGAGGTTGCATACCGTGGGCAATAAACCATTGTGGAAAGAAAAGATTGAAAAAACTGTAAGCAAACGACACGCTGATGCTTAGTGCTACCAGGGTATCCATGTTAGATGTGCCATGCTTCAGAAGTTTCCAAGCAGGCGCATAAAACAGTCTGCCATATTTCCACAAGGAAAAAGCTGCCAAGAAACAGGACGCAACTTCTTGTCCTGCAAACAAATGAGGCACCATGCCTAACACCAATAAGGGTATAGCTACCGCCATAGCCCCCCAAGCATTCCGTTGCATTTGTTTGAGTTTAGCATCGTGTTGGAGTGGGGTAGCTTTTGGGGCTTTCTTATGTTTAGATGTTCTCTGAGTGTCTTGGTTTAATCCTTGTGCAATATTTTCTTCTGCATTTTTTTCTGAATTCGCCTTTTCCGAAAGGTTTTGAGAGGAATCTTCTGTGGAAGTGCTTTCGCAAAAATCATCAGTAGCAGAGTCATTATTTGCAAACAGGTTCCATTCACCTTCGTCTGGTTGGTCAATAACCAATTCAAATCCCATGCGGTCAACAGCTTGTTTTAGTTGTTGTGCCGTGCATTGTGTGTCATCGAATTTCACCGTAGCTTGGTTCATGGGGAGATTAACATTCACGTCTTCCACCCCCATAACATTGCGTAAGGCTTTAGTAACGTGTGCCGAGCATGAGGCACAACTCATGCCCTTTACAGGATATGTTCTTTCTATAATCATCTTTTATATATATATATAATATTGTGTGTCTGCAAAGTTAGTGCTCGTTTGCTTACCATCCAAAGATGCTTCACAAAGTTTTGTTTGTTTGCCAAAATTCTGATTTTAATTTCTGAAATTCTGATAGAAGTCGTCTAAACTTTTATGAAGTTCAAGATTTGCCTTTATTTTTGAAGCGATTTTTGTATATTGAAGAGGGAGTGTAGCGAGCTACACGACCGATGAGATGTCAAAAAGCGGTCAAAAAGAAAGGTGAAGATTGAATTTAGAAGAGATAAAAGTTTAAACCTAATCTTCGTCAGAAAAGTTTAGACGACTTCATACTTTAGAAAAATAGTCAACGAAAAAAGGCTGTAAACACCAATGTTACGATTTTTTTTATAAAAAACTGACTAAATGTTTGTTGTAAATAAAAAATGTATTACTTTTGCCCTTGAAATAACAAAACTCATAGATTCAGAAAGATTATGCAAAATCGCTCATTCTTCTTTTACGGTTTTTATTTTTACTTTGCCGAACAAGCAGAGCGGGACGTCGCATACCATCATCAAAGAGTTTGAACAATGAATTACGAAATCCCGCTTCTGCATAAGGAGCGGGATTTTTGCTACATAATACATCATAAAACATTACATGAGGAAAATCGCTATACAAGGCATCAAGGGTTCGTTCCACGACATTGCCGCACACCAATATTATAAGGACGATGAAGTAGAACTAATTTGCTGCGATACTTTTGAAGATATTTTTACCCAAATGCGTGATGACTATTCGCGTTTAGGATTGATGGCAATCGAAAACACCATAGCAGGCTCGTTGTTGCATAACTACGAATTGTTGCGCGAAAGTGGAATGACCATTATTGGCGAACATAAGTTACACATCGAACACAGCATAATGTGTTTGCCCGAGGATGATTGGGACACCATTACAGAAGTAAACTCACATCCCGTGGCACTGATGCAATGTCACGATTTTCTGAAAAAACATCCCAACATAAAGGTCGTAGAAGCAGAAGATACTGCAGGGTCTGCCGAAATGATTAGTCGCAAACATTTGCGCGGACATGCAGCCATTTGTCATGCAGGAGCAGCACCGCTCTATGGTATGAAGGTGCTCGAACAAGGCATTGAGGATAATAAGCACAACTACACACGCTTTTTGTTGATGTGCGATCCTTGGTCGGCAGATAAGTATCGCGACTTGCACCACACCAATAAAAGTAGCATCGTTTTTTCGTTGCCACACGAGGAAGGTTCACTTTCGCAAGTATTGAGCATCTTCTCGTTCTATAAAATCAACTTAACCAAAATTCAATCGTTGCCCATCATCGGACGCGAATGGGAATATCTATTTTATGTGGATGTGGTTTACGATGACTATGTGCGCTACCGTCAAAGCATTGATGCCATGCGACCGCTGTTAAGAGAACTCAAAATATTGGGAGAATACAACGCAAAATAAAAACCAGACTTATGACACAGCATATTCAACCCGCTCATCGCTTAGAAAGCGTGAGCGAATACTACTTTTCGCGTAAAGGCAAAGAGGTGGCACGTCTCAATGCCGAAGGAAAGGATATCATATCATTAGCAATCGGTTCACCCGATATGCCCCCTTCAACCGAAACTATTGAAACTTTATGTCGCGAAGCGCAAAAGCCAACAGCACATGGCTATCAGCCCACAACGGGTATTCCCGAATTGCGCGAGGCTATGGCAGGGTTTTACAAAAGATGGTTTGATGTAACATTAGATGCTAAAACCGAAATTCAACCACTAATTGGTTCAAAGGAAGGCATTTTGCACACCACTTTAGCATTCGTAAATCCTGGCGAAAAAGTATTAGTGCCCAATCCTGGTTATCCCACTTATACATCACTTTCAAAACTTTTGGGCTGCACGATAGTAAACTACAACCTCACGCCCGAAAATGGTTGGCAACCCAACTTCGAGGAGTTAGAGGCAATGGACCTTACAGATGTAAAACTGATGTGGTGTAACTATCCCAACATGCCAACTGGAGCTCCTGCCCAACGTGCCACTTACGAAAAACTTGTAGACTTTGCCCGTCGTCATCACATTGTGGTAGTAAACGACAATCCCTACAGCTTTATCTTGGGCAAAGAGCATTTAAGCATTTTGCAAATACCAGGAGCTAAAGACTGTTGCATCGAATTCAACTCCATGAGTAAAAGTCATAACATGCCAGGTTGGCGTGTAGGTATGCTTGCCACCAATGCCACTTTTGTAAGTTGGATACTCAAGGTAAAAAGCAACATCGACTCAGGAACGTTCCGTGCTTTGCAGTTAGCTGCAGCACAAGCCTATCAAAATTCAGACGAGTGGCACCATGAGGCAAATGTTAATGTGTATGCCCACCGTCGTAAATTGGCAGGCGAGATTATGGATGCACTGCATTGCGAATACGACCCTTCGCAAGTAGGCATGTTCCTTTGGGGACGTATTCCCGACACGTATGCCGAAGTTGAAGAACTTACTGAAAAAGTATTGCACGAGGCTTGTGTGTTTATCACTCCAGGTTTTATATTCGGTTCAAACGGAAAACGCTACATCCGCATTTCGCTATGTGCCAAAGAAGAAAAACTTGCTGAGGCTTTGCAACGCATTAAAGCAGTTTTTTGATTTACAAAACATCTTCCAAAAAGTAAAAAACCTCAAGTTTCGTATTTAGTTAAGACGGGCTGAAAGCCCAAAAGCGCCTAGCCCAGGGCAAGCGAAGCGACACCCTGGGTTACGCGGATTAATAGCATTGACGCCCTGTAAGGGCAAAAGCATTTTATATCGGATAAAAATAAGGCTTCTGCCCTTACAGGGCGTCACTAACGAACGTGCTTTGACCCAGGGTGTCGCTTCGCTTGCCCTGGGCGCTATTGCCCTTTGCTATGCATTATCGGCTGCATCTCAACAATTCAAGCAAGCTTGATAGTATTCGGTTTGCACGATAATTCAGGGCGCACTTGCTAAATCCGAAACTTGAGTAAAAAACCAAAAACTTAAAATAATATGGAACTCAACATCACTCCGCTCAACTTGACAGAACACGACGACAAACGTCCTATCGTTATAGCAGGTCCCTGCTCTGCCGAAACCGAAGAACAGGTAATGAACACCGCCACACAACTCTCAAAAAAAGGTATTAAACTTTTCCGCGCTGGCATTTGGAAGCCTCGCACAAAACCCGGAGGTTTTGAAGGTGTAGGCGAAGAGGGACTCCCTTGGTTAAACCGTGTGCAGAAAGAGCTCGGCATGAAGGTATGCACCGAAGTTGCTACACACGCACATGTTGAGGCATGCTTAAAGGCAGGTGTCGACTTGCTTTGGATTGGTGCTCGTACTGTGGCAAACCCCTTTGCTATGCAAGAGATTGCCGACACTTTGAAAGGTGTGGACATCCCCGTGTTGGTAAAGAACCCCGTAAACCCCGACTTAGAACTCTGGATTGGCGGTCTTGAACGCATCAACCAAGCAGGCATTACACGTTTAGGTGTAATTCATCGTGGCTTCTCTACTTACGAAAAGAAACTCTATCGTAACCTTCCCATGTGGCATATTCCCATTGAGTTGCGTCGTCGTTGTCCCGGTCTTCCCATCTTTGGCGATCCCAGTCACATTGGTGGTAAGCGCGAACTCATTGCTCCGCTTTGTCAACAGGCAATGGACTTAGGCTTTGAGGGCTTGATTGTTGAGAGCCACTGCAATCCTGATGCAGCTTGGAGTGATGCCAGTCAGCAAGTAACGCCTGATGTGCTCGACTTCATTCTCGACAAACTCGTTATTCGTAAAATCACCGATACCACCGAGAGCCTTACAGCATTGCGTAAGCAGATTGACGAAATCGATAACACACTCATAGAACTCTTGGCTAAACGTATGCGCATCAGTCGTGAAATTGGCGAATACAAGCGTAAGCACGACATGACAGTTGTACAAACCAGCCGTTACACTGAAATTCTTGACAAGCGCGGTGCACAAGGTGTGCTTTGTGGCATGGCTTCAGACTTTATCAAGGATGTATTCGAAAGCATTCATGAGGAAAGTGTGCGTCAGCAAATTGAGGTTATGAACCAATAATAAGTGTAGGTATTCAACACCTAAAAAAAGACATGAAGATACTTATTCTTGGTGCAGGAAAGATGGGCTCGTTTTTCGTAGACTTACTCAGCTTTGACCACGAAACAGCCGTATACGATGTAGACCCCAAGCGTTTGCGATTTATGTATAACACGCAACGCTTTACCTCGTTTGATGAAATTGAGGCCTTTCAGCCCGAAATGGTCATCAATGCCGTAACACTAAAATATACTCTCGATGTGTTTAAGGCGGTTATTCCACACTTGCCACACGATTGCATAATCAGTGATATAGCATCCGTAAAAACAGGTTTGCGCGAGTTTTATGCGCAATGTGGCATGCGTTACGTAAGCACTCACCCCATGTTTGGTCCCACCTTTGCCAACTTGGGTGCATTGAGCAATGAAAATGCCATTGTTATTACCGAAGGCGATTACATGGGACGTTTGTTCTTCCGCGACCTTTATAATCACTTAGGATTGCATGTGTGCGAATACACCTTCGACGAGCACGACGAAACGGTGGCATACTCCTTAAGTATTCCCTTTGTAAGCACCTTTGTTTTTGCTGCAGTGATGAAGCATCAAGACGCACCAGGCACCACCTTTAAGCGTCACATGCAAATAGCACGTGGCGTATTGGGCGAAGATGACACCTTGTTGCGCGAAATTTTGTTTAACCCACGCACCAGCGGACAGGTAAGTAAAATTCGCGAAGAATTGAAAGAACTCATTGAGATTATCGACCAAAAGGACGAAAATGCCCTCAATGCGTATCTCAAAAAAATTCGCGAAAACATAAAATAAAAAAGAAGTGATTGCGCAAATCAATGCACAATCACTTTTTTATTGGTAGAGTAAATAGTTTTTTGTACATTTGCACCGCACAAATCGCAAGGATTTGAGCAATTAGTAGAAAATTACACATTTATAAATATGACAAAGCGTAAGATTCAATTTAGTCTTGTCTATCGCGACATGTTCCAAAGCAGCGGTAAGTTTCAGCCGCGTAAGGATCAGTTGGAACGCATAGCACCTATTATTATAAAGATGGGATGCTTCGCTCGAGTAGAAACTAATGGTGGTGCCTTCGAACAGGTAAACCTCCTCTACGGTGAAAACCCCAACAAGGCTGTTCGCGCCTTTACAAAGCCTTTCAACGAAGTGGGCATTAAAACCCACATGCTCGACCGCGGACTTAACGCATTGCGTATGTTCCCCGTTCCTGCCGACGTGCGTAAGCTTATGTATAAGGTGAAGCATGCTCAAGGTGTGGACATTACCCGCATCTTCTGTGGCTTGAACGATGTGCGTAACATCATCCCTTCTATCCACTATGCACTCGAAGCAGGCATGACACCGCAGGCTACGCTTTGCATTACGAACTCGCCCATCCACACGGCAGAGTACTATGCTAACATTGCCGACCAACTTATCGAAGCAGGCGCACCCGAAATCTGCTTGAAGGATATGGCTGGTATTGGTCAGCCCGCCATGTTGGGTAAGCTTACCAAGATGATTAAGGACAAGCACCCCGAGGTAATTATTGAATACCATGGTCACTCAGGTCCTGGTTTGTCTATGGCTTCAATTCTTGAGGTATGTCGCAATGGTGCCGATGTAATAGACACAGCTATCGAACCCTTGTCATGGGGTAAGGTTCATCCCGATGTAATTTCAGTGCAGTCAATGTTGAAGCACGCAGGTTTCGATGTGCCCGAAATCAACATGGACGCTTACATGGAGGCTCGTAAGTTGACACAAGAGTTTATTGATGACTTCTTGGGTTACTTCATGAACCCTGCCAACAAGTTGATGTCTTCATTGTTGTTAGGTTGTGGTCTTCCTGGTGGTATGATGGGTTCTATGATGGCAGACCTCACAGGCGTGATGGGTGCTATCAATAACAACCGTAAGGCAAAGGGCGAAAGCGAATTGTCGGAAGACGAATTGCTCGTGAAGCTCTTTAACGAAGTGGCTTATGTATGGCCGCGTGTAGGTTATCCTCCTTTGGTAACTCCGTTCTCACAGTATGTTAAGAACATTGCCTTGATGAACCTCCTTACAGAGTCGATGGGTAAGCCCCGTTACTCAATGATGGACAATTCTATCTGGGGTATGATATTGGGCAAGAGTGGTCGTTTACCTGGCGAGGTAGCTCCCGAAATTAAGGAACTTGCTAAGGAAAAAGGCTTTGAGTTTACCGATGCCGATCCCCAAAGCTATTATCCCGATGACCTTGCTCGTTTTGAGAAGGAAATGGAAGAGAATGGTTGGGAACGTGGTGAAGACGACGAAGAACTCTTTGAGTTTGCTATGCACGAAACACAGTATCGCGACTACAAGAGTGGTGCTGCAAAGAAGCGTTTCTTAGCCGATCTTCAGGCAGCCAAGGATAAGGCAGGTGCTACAGGCATGAGCATTGAAGAGGCTACAGCCTTTAAGCATGCTAAGGCTGATGCCATTGTTGCTCCTGAAAGTGGTACCATCCTTTGGGAAATTGGTGGTGACGGTGAATGCGTCAAGGCTATCGAACCATTCATTGGTAAGGAATATAACGAAGGCGAACGTTTCTGCTACATCGAGAATACGCATGGTCAAATCAGCGAATTGCCCGCAGCACTTGGTGGCAAGCTCGTTGAAATCAATGCTAAGCAAGGTGCTCGCATCAACAAGGGCGATGTAATTGCCTACATTCAGCGTGCAGAATAAGCAGTGATTTTAGTACCCAAAGTGTCAAGTATTAAGTAGACTATTTTAGGATTTATCTCCATAAAATGTTCAACTTAATACTTGACACTTTTTTTGTTGCCATATTCTCCATGGAACGGCATCCCTAATTATTTACTTCTTCAACCAAACTTATACAGCAGAGTAATACGTATGAAAAGGCAGGGTATATTGATATAAATCATCGTCCAGCCTATGGCTGGACGACAAAGTAATATATATTAAAAGGCAAAGTATATTGATATAAATGGTCGTCCAGCAATAGGCTGGACGATAAAGTAATACTATATTCTTTATTCCTACGCTTCAATAACCCTTATACACGAAACAATATATTATGGCAATAGATATAGAATGGTAGGTTATAGAATCTTTTGAAGTTGGACTGGCGCAAAAGCATTGAAAAACATAATTTTCCTTCGCGCGCGCGTTCCTATATAATATATATATATATTTCCACATCAGCCTCTCTCGCGCTAGCCTCACCCCGTTAGGGGTGATATAAGGTAGCCAGGTATGAGAGAGAGGGGCTTGTTCCCTCTCTCTCATGCCTGGTTATTGGATATATCCCCGATGCACTTCGCACGCCGTAGGTGTGCAATTGGGCCTAGGCGTATAGCCGTT
>OWJS01000614.1_pt1 | contig 13060 bp, 6 predicted proteins | sample 1732961 | NCBI WGS metagenome assembly OWJS01 (sample SAMN05065774, study PRJEB22554) | human gut metagenome | biome: ENVO:2100002; feature: ENVO:00000062; material: ENVO:00002003 | host: Homo sapiens | place: USA
TGATGACATCTACTGCAGTAACGCTACCGTTTCCGAATGCCACAGCTTCCTCCTGAGGATTTGACTGTGGGTTACCCCAATCTGTGTAGTCCTCGGTGCAAGACACCATACCCATCAGAAGGGTCATTCCCAATAATATTTTCTTAATCATAATTGTCTATACTTTAATGATTTACAATTTAACGATGCTGAATGCACCTGTGATATCGTTGAATGAGATGACATACTTGCCTTCTGCCAAGCCGATGTTCTTGCCACCTGCATCACACTTACCATACATGTTGATAGCGCCATCTTCTGCACCATAGCCCCAGCTTGTATCCCAAGAACCTTCAATCTTGAACTTGAACTGGATTGGGTCGCCGGCAGGAACATCCATTACATAGTACCATGCGTGGTTCTCAACGCCCTCAGTGTTGTAAGGAAGCATTGGAGTATCACTCCAATTGTTGAATGAGCCAGAAATCTGGATAGTACCATAGTTGGTTACATTACCCTCGTACTTCACCATCTTGGCAGTGTTGTCAGCTGTGTTGATAGTAATGGTATAGTAACCGGCTTCTGGAGCTACGATGTGACCACCGTCGCTACCTCCGTTACGGTTGACGATTGTACCCTTTGTAGCGCCATTGGCGTTCATACTGTTATCCCAGTTGAAGCTTAAAGGCAGAATCTTGAAGCCAGCTCCGTCGCACTCGGCCTTCTCGTTGTAATCGCCGGTAAGGAAGTAGTTGGTGTATTCAATCTCACCAGCACCAGTCTTCTTGTCGTAAGAGAAGTTTGGCTTAAGGAACATAGGAAGTGCGTCTACTCCAATGTCCTTGTTGTTTCCCCACTTAGCACCGAACATGTTACCTACAAGATACCACATTGTTGGAACAGCATCCTTCAGTTCAATATAGTAAGGCTTTACGTTGAGCTTTACTGAGTTTGAAGCTACAGGGTTCAGACGGCTTGTTCCCTCCTGTACGAAAGCGTTCACGCGGACGTAAACCTCCTGCGTGGCAGGAACATTGCCTTCTGTCCATTTAAGGATCTTCACCAATGCCTTGTCGATTTCCTCGGCAGAGGCAGAGACGTTACATTTCTCTGTGGTGTTGCTAAGAGCTGCGTAGTCGGGCACCTTTTCTCCACTCTCGTCTGCAGCAGCTTCATCAGTAGAAACTGTGAAGCTGTTGGTTGGAGATACCTGCACCTCGTAAGTTGCGTTGATTGGGGCATTGTCTGCTGTGTACTTAGGCTGTGACCATGTAAGCTCAAGACCAGTAGATCTTTCCAAATCAATAGTCGTCGCATTGGCATATGCAGGAGTGTTCAACACAAACTCTTTAGGCTGAATCAGCGTAGGGTTAGAGTCGTTGTCATCCGAACATGATGCGAATAAGCTGATGATGCCGACAAGCAGAGCACCAATTATATATTTATTCTTCATATTGCGTTTTCTTTAATAATTCTTTTATACTTTAGTTTTGAACCTCGTTGTATCCATCAATCTGTGTCAAGTTCTTGTTAGAAAGAACCTCTGAAGATGGGAGAGGATATACATTATAGGTCTTGGCGAAGGTTGTACCTTTAGTACTACCACCCTTAAGTTCCCAATTGTATGTAGCCTGACTGCCACCAAACTGGTTGAAACGGATCAAATCGGTACGGCGGAGACCTTCGCAATACAACTCACGGGCACGCTCATCGAGCACGTCGTTAAGAGTATAAGAAGCACGTACGGCAGCGTGGGCACGATTGCGAAGAGCATCGATATACTTCTTTGCCTTAGCCGAGCTTTCACCATTGAGGTGCATCTCAGCCTCAGCTGCATTGAGGTAAGCCTCAGCTACACGGAAGAGGAAGAAGTCTATATCTACGTTATAGCTGTCGTGAGGAGTACCACCATTAGAATAGTTGTTATTCCATTTTGGTGTTGCAATACCCTTGACGAACTTATCGTTAGCACCAATCTCCAAAGTACGATCGCCGTCACTATTGCCCTTACCCCAAAGGATAGCACGGTCATCAACGCCCATAGCACGGATTTCGGAAGCTGACTTGTTTACAACAACTTTTGGATCGGTGAAGAACTTCTCTACGAATTGTGGACGAACACGCATACCTGACCATGTGTTGGCAGTAGTGGCAGCATCCTTACCTGTAACAGTCTGCATCGTAGCATCCCAAAGAGCTGCTACATAGAACATAGAACCACCCCATCCCTGAGTCTTTTCTCCATCTTGCATCAATGGGAGAAGAGCCTCGCAGCTTGCACCATTTGAACCATTGTCGCCCATGAAGAGCAGGTCGTATGGCTTGTAGCCATTAGCCTTTGCCTCATTAGACATCTTGCTGTCATCGAAGAGCTTATAGTCTGAATTGATAACCTTCTCGGCATATTCGAGAGCCTTATCCCAATATTGATTGTTCTGACCATCGTTATTGAGGTATGTACCAGCATTGAGGTACAGACGGCTTAAGAGCAACCAGCATGTGCCTTTGTCAATGCGACCATAGTCTGGGTCGCTGTCAGTCTCAGGCTTTGCTGCCAGCAAGTCTGGCTCTGCTGCCAGCAATTCGTCCTTTACCCAGTTGAACAGGAATTCACGGCCCATCTGAAGAAGCTCTGCGCGAGTGTAGCTCTTGCCTTCCTCAAACTTTTCGTTGTAAGCGTGGGCCTGACGTGGTGTCTCTGCTGAAATCTTGTCAATGAATGTCGGGTCTCCGAAGAAGTCGAGCATCAAGAAATAGCTGTAGGCACGAAGTACACGTACCTCTGCATACTTAGTTTTATCCTCTTTGGCTGCGTCGAGGCTCAAGAAATGATTCTCGTAAGAGATGTTCGACATCAGACGATAGTAGAGGTTCTTCAGAGTAGCATTACCCGGATCGAACTTATTGTTGGCAACATCTGCGATACCGCCATCCGACCACCAGCAGACAGCTTCGTCGGTAGGTACCTCGTTGAAGTTGAACAGGTTGCGTAGAAGGGTTGACTTACCATTGTCGTCGATAGTGAAATCGGCATTACCGTCATTACCCTCCATGATAAGACCAGCATAGCACTTGCTGTATAAGCCCGTAATATTAGGATTAGCATCAACAGTAGGGTCAATGTTTCCCTTGTTCAAGTCATCCATGCAAGAGCTCAAGCTTACTGAAAGCAAAAGAGCTGCTGCTGGGGCAATTATGTTGAATTTATTGAGTTTCATATCGAAATCTATTTTAAAATGTTAGAAGTTAAGGTTCAGACCGAGCAGGAATGTGCGGCAACGAGGATAGATGTTGTCGTCCTTACCTGATGTTACTTCAGGGTCGATACCTTTATACTTGGTGATAGTAAACACGTTAGAGCATGAGGCGTAGATACGACCTGAGATACCCTTGTAGTTACCCATCTTCAATACTTTATCAAAATTATAGCCCAAAGTGATGTTATCGCATTTCAGGAAGCTACCATTCTGAACGAAGTAGTCAGTAAGAGGATAGTTGTATGAAGTCCAGCCCAAATTTACAATATCCTTTGTGCTGTTTTTGTAATATCCCTTAGCACTACAAATTTCTTTCGTATTTATTGCACCCTCAGCGTATCCATTGTAGAGATAGTTTCCGAGGCTTGCACGGAAGTTACTTCCGAGGTCCCAGTTCTTGTATGCAATCTTGAAGCTGAAACCACCAGTCCAAGGAGCTACAATGTTCTTATAGAAGTATTTATCGTTCTCGTCAATAGAACCATCACCATTGCGGTCTACATAGCAACCCATGATAGGACGTCCGTTCTGATCGTATACCTGTTGGTAAACCAAGAACGAATTGGCTGGCTTTCCTACTTTATGATAGGTGATTGCCTGATCCTGACCTACCTTCATACCTGCCTCCATCAAATCACGACCACCTGCAAGTTCGGTAATCTCGTTCTTGTTGTAAGCAGCGTTGACGCTCAATTCTACAAACCAGTCCTTGGTCTGGATAGGACGACCTGTGATAGCTACCTCAAAACCCTTGTTTTCCAATGTACCTGCATTCATCAAGAGAGCATTGTCAAAGTTCTGACCTGCAGCGATGGTTGTTGTGCTGAGCAAGTCGGTTGTCTTGCGGATATAACCATCAAGGTTGATGGTGAGTCTCTGGTCGAACATACCATAGTCGAGACCTACGTTCCATGTAGTAGTCGTCTCCCAAGTCAATTCGTCATTGTATGCCAATGGACGGTAGAGTATTCCTGGGTTGTTGTCAATACCACCGATTGGATAGAGGAAGTGATTACTTGTACTCTTCTTATAAGTAGCGGTGTAGTACTCTTTACCTGTATCCTGCTGACCGGTCTTACCCCAACCAAGTCGGAGTTTCAAGTCGCTGATAGCATCAACATTTTTCAGGAATTTTTCGTCTTTGATACGCCATGCGAAGGCTGCTGATGGGAAGAAACCCCAACGGTGTCCGTCTGCAAAGCGGCTTGAACCATCATAACGGGCAGTGAATGTAAGGAGGTAACGATCCAACAGAGAATAGTTGGCACGTCCATACCAGCTGACGAGATAGGTCTGACCTTTCCAGTAGCTTGCATCGTAAGACTTCACGGTTCCTGCAAGAGGTTCGCCCTTGTCGTTCTTACCTTCGTTGGTAGAAGGATACATTGATCTGCTCCACTGGTCTCCCCAATATTTCATGTGGCTATATTCGTAACCAGCCATGATGTCGAAGTGGTTAGCCTTGTTGAAGTCCTTGGTGTACTGAGCATAGGCAGTAGCTACAACGTTATACTTCTTCTCCTTATTTTCGCTGTTGCCACCATAGTAGAATCCGTATGTAGATTGTGGATTGTTGGTGTTGTACTCTCCACCCGTGCTATATTCTCCAGCTATGTTGGCATGAAGATGAAGGTCTTCGAAACCATGTATCTTATAGTCTGCCTCTACATTACCCAAGAGAATATGCGCACTCTTGTAGAAATCGTAGTTTTCAACTTTTTCTACAGGGTTTGTTGGAGCATCGTCGTTGCGGTTATATGGGAATGTAGGGTCGTATGAAGTAGTAGGTAATGCCCACTGCCAATAGCCACCCCAGTTCTTGAATGTTTCGTCGCTGCTCTTTACTGGGCGGGTAGGATCCATGTTGATAGCTGCACCTACTGCATCCTGTCCACCTGGATTTGTTTTTGAGTAAGAATACTTACCATTGACGTTCAGGTTGAGGTGCTTGTCAAACAAAGAAGGATTAATGTTAAAACCGGCAGTAACACGCTTATAGTCAGAACCCTTCAGGATACCTTCCTGACCAGTGTAACCAACGCTAACACGATAAGGCATAGACCAAGAGTTCTTGCTGATGCCACCTGTTAAACTTACATTATGCTCATGGCTGACAGCTGCACGGTAAATCTCGTCCTGCCAGTCGGTATCGTATGTGCCGGCAGAATAATCTGGAGTTCCATCTTCATTGAACTTCTTCCAGCCTAAACCTTTGTAGGCAGAAGAATCTTCACCATAATAGTTCTTGATGAAGTCTGTATATTCGGAAGCATTCATCACATCCATCTTCTTGGCAACAGTACTTACCGAAAGTGTACCATTGTAAGAAACCTGTGGCTTCTGGCCGCTGCGACCCTTCTTGGTTGTAATGATGATGACACCATTGGAACCACGGGAACCATAGATGGCTGTAGCTGAAGCATCCTTCAATACGGTGAAGCTCTCGATATCGTTAGGATTGACAAGAGAAAGAGGGTTGTTAACACCCTTTGTATTATTGTTATCCATAGGCATACCATCGATAACAATCAATGGGTTGTTGCTCGCAGTAAGAGAAGCACCACCACGGATACGAATCTGTGCACCATCACCAGGAGCACCCGTTGATGAGTTGACATTTACACCGGCAATTTTACCTTGGATCATATCCTGTGCAGAAGTAATGATACCATGGTTCTTCTCGTCTGGCTTGATAGCTGTAACAGAACCGGTTAAGTCGTTCTTCTTAGCCACACCATAACCGATGACAACGACCTCGTTCAAAGACTTAGAGTCATCTTCCAAGGTAATGCTCATTTCTTTAGAAGCCTTCACGGTCTGTGGAGTCATTCCCAGATAGGTGAAAGTAAGATTGGTACCTGGAGCTGCGTCAACAGAGAAGTTACCATCCATGTCGGTAATACCTACTGCCTTACCGTTCACTGTAATGGTAGCACCCATGACAGGCTCACCGGAAGCATCCTTCACATGTCCCTTAATCGCATTAGTCTGCGCAAAGGAACTCACCGTCAGAAGCAGACCACCTGCGAGGGTCAATGCTCTGAGAGGCAATTTAAATTTTACCTGCTTCATCATTTTGCTTGATTTTTAAGTTTATGTTTATACTATTGTTATTCTTAAAATGAATATTCTGCTTTTAGTCTCTGGCCTGTTTATATAAGAGGTCGAGTTGTCTAATTGTTTATTCTTCTGGGTGCAAAATTAAAGTCTTTTTCGATACGATGTACTATTTTTCAGTTAATTCCGTTATTTCTTATGCGCAAACGTTTGCATTCCTTTTGCTTGATTTAGGTCAACAAAAAAGGTACAAAATAACGGATATTTGCCTAATTTTGCAGCGTGATTTAAGATAACATGAACGAAAATAACAACATAACAATGAAAGATATAGCTCGCGAACTGGGAGTCAGTGTTGCTACAGTGAGCCGGGCATTGAAGGACAGTCCTAGAATCAGTGCTGCCCAGAAGGAGCGTATTCAGACTTTTGCGCGTGAACATAATTTCTTTCCAAACATGCTTGGTGAGGCTTTGCGCCATAGCAAGGTACAGCCGATGAAGGTCATCGGAGTTATTGTGCCGGAGTTCGTACATTATTATTTTATGTCCGTTCTTTCGGGCATAGAGGAGGAGGCGAGAGCCCGCGGATATCGTGTGATGGTGGCACAGAGTAACGAAAGATACGACAAGGAAGTGTCCATCTGCGAGGACTTCTATAAGAATAAGGTATGCGGTATCATCGTGTCACAGGCGAAGGATACCAAGCAATACGCACATTTCGAGAAGTTGATGAATAATGGCGTGCCTCTCGTCTTCTACGATAGAATCTGTACGGGCGTGAACTGCTCCCGAGTGGTAGTAGATGACTATATGGGCGCCTTTACCGCCGTTACCCATCTGGTGGATACGGGCTGCAAGAAGATAGCCTTCTACGGTTCGCCGATGAATCTGGAAATCTCCAAGAACCGTTATAACGGTTATCATGATGCACTGGTGAAGCACGGATTGACGGAGAACCCCGACTGGGTGAGAATCTGTGACAACCGTGCCCAGGCAGAGGTGGTTACACCAGAGATATTGAGGGAGGAAAATCATCCGGATGCTTTCTTCGCCATCAATGATGATACGGCGATAGGCATTCTCTATACTGCCAAGCGAATGGGCTTCGATGTGCCGAATGACATCAGTATCTGCGGCTTTACCAATGGCGACAGAGCCAAGGCTTGCGATCCGATGCTCACTACGGTAGAACAGCGTGGAGTGGCAGTAGGCGAAGAGGCAGCCAATATTCTCATCGGACTGGTGGAAGGATCCAGCCCTACGCATGACGTTGAGAAACGAGTGGTAAGAACTCGTCTGGTGGTTCGAGGAACAACAAGATAAAATTGAAATATTTAAATAACAACAATATGACACAAAAACCTGATTTAAGTTTCTGGAAGCTCTGGAACCTGAGCTTCGGATTCTTCGGAGTACAGATTGCCTACGCTCTTCAGAGCGCCAACATCTCCCGAATCTTTGCAACGTTGGGTGCTGATCCACACAACTTGAGTTATTTCTGGATTCTCCCTCCATTGATGGGAATCCTTGTACAGCCTATTGTCGGCACATTGAGTGACAAGACCTGGTGCCGTTTTGGTCGCCGCATCCCTTATCTCTTTGTGGGAGCCACGATAGCCGTACTCGTGATGTGCCTGCTGCCGAATTCCGGTTCTCTCGGTCTGACGGTAAGCGGTGCGATGCTCTTCGGCTTGATTGCCCTGATGTTCCTTGATACGAGCATCAATATGGCGATGCAGCCTTTCAAAATGCTGGTAGGCGATATGGTAAACGAGAAGCAGAAGGCAAAGGCTTACTCTATCCAGAGTTTCCTCTGCAATGCCGGTTCTGTAGCCGGATATATCTTTCCATTCCTCTTTACCTTCCTGGGTATCAAGAATGTAGCCGAAGAGGGCGTGGTGCCTGATTCCGTCATCTGGTCGTTCTACGTGGGCGCTGCCATCCTCATCCTCTGTGTCATCTATACCACGATGAAGGTGAAGGAGTGGAATCCTCAGCAGTATGCTGCCTATAATGGTGTAGCTGGCGAGGTAGAAAAGGAAGAAGAGGGCAAGGCAGACTGGATTACCCTCTTGAAAAACGCGCCTTCTACTTTCTGGAAGGTGGGACTGGTTCAGTTCTTCTGTTGGGCTGCTTTCCTTTATCTCTGGAACTATTCTACAGGTGCCATCGCTGAGACCGTATGGAATACCACCGATCCTAAGTCGGCAGAGTTCCAGGCGGCAGGCAACTGGGTAGGCATCCTCTTTGCCGTTCAGGCAGTAGGTAGTGTGCTCTGGGCAGTGGTTCTTCCTCAGTTCAAGAATACCAAGATGGCTTATAGTGTGAGCTTGATTATAGGTGGTGTGGGCTTCGCTCTCATCCCATTCCTGCACGATCAGTATTTGCAGTTTATTCCATTCCTGATGATTGGTGCCGGCTGGGCTGCCATGTTGGCGATGCCTTTCACTTTCGTAACCAATGCTCTGCAGGGTTATGGACACATGGGTGCCTACCTGGGCTTGTTCAACGGAACCATCTGTATTCCTCAGATTGTGGCTGCCATCTGCGGTGGTACCATCCTGAGCCTGATCGGTTCTCATCAGAGCGATATGATGATCGTGGCTGGCGTGTTGCTTATCGCCGGAGCATTGTCTGTTGGAATTATCAAAGTAAAAAAATAAGTGTAGCAAAGAAACACGTGCAACCGATTGCATTCGCTTTTTTCGTATTTATCTTGAAAGAAATGCAAGGTTTTACTTTTTTTTTGCTAATTTCGCAACGAAAATAAAATATTAACTAACTTCTAGATGAAGACTTATGACGTTACATTTTAATCTTGAATACAAAACGGTGTTCGGTGAGCAGATTGTCCTGAACATCCAAAGGGAGAAAACAATACAGAAGCTCCCGATGACGACACTCAATGGAGAGAAGTGGTCGCTCGATTGGAGTGTAGAACAACCAGATACTGAATATACCTACTATTATAGTGTAGAGCGTGATGGCATAGTTTGTAAAACAGAATGGTTACTCTTGAAGCATCGCTTGGATATGACATCCACCCGATGTGAGGACGTTACCCTCTATGACCATTGGAAAGTGATTCCAGAGGATGCTTATTTCTATAGCAGTGCCTTTACTGATTGCATCAACCATCAGGCTGTAGCCCAGATGGAGCCTCAGAATTACAGCAAGGTAGTGCGTTTCATGGTTCGTGCTCCTCAGCTTCGTGATGGCGAAAGCCTGGGTGTGATAGGATCTGACAATATTCTGGGAGCCTGGAACTCTCAGAAGGTGATTCCTATGGTGCAGCATTCTTTCTGTGAGTGGGTTGTGGATATTGATGCCAGTGCCTTGCAGACCAATCATCTGGAACTGAAGTTTGTTGCCATCAATCACAAAGAAGACAGACTCCTCTGGGAGACAGGCATGAACAGAAGTATCGTCCTGCCGGAAATGAAGACGGGTGATATGATTTCCTATGAGCTTGACCAGGCTTTCTTTGCTCACTGGAACCGCAAGCTTGCCGGAACACAGGTGCCGGTATTCTCTCTGCGCAGCGAGAAGAGTGCCGGTGTGGGCGATTTCGGCGATCTCAAGACGATGATTGATCTCGTGGCATCTACCGGTCAGAAGGTTCTTCAGCTTCTGCCAATCAATGATACCACCATCACCCATACCTGGACGGACAGCTATCCATATAGCTGCATCAGCGTCTTTGCTATCCATCCGATGTATGCCGATCTGAATGCCTTACCTGCATTGAAGGACAAGAAGGCTTGCGAGAAGGCAGAGAAGACCCGCCAGGAGCTCAATGCCTTGCATCAGATTGATTATGAGAAGGTGAATGATTTCAAGCAGGATTATCTGCAACAGATATTTGCACAGGAAGGTAAAGAGATGATGTCGGGAGCCGATTTCAAGGCTTTCTTTCAGGAAACGCAACAGTGGCTCGTGCCTTACGCACAGTATTCTTACCTGCGCGACAAGAATGGCACTGCCGACTTCTCTCAGTGGCCAGACCATAATGTCTGGGATGAGGCTGAGCGCAAGGATTTGACCAACCCTGAAACCGAGGCATACCAGAACGTGGAGTTCTTCTACTTCGTGCAGTTCATTCTGAACAAGCAGATGCAGGAGGCACACGAGCATGCCAAGGCTAAGGGTGTCATCCTGAAGGGTGATATTCCTATCGGTGTGCATCGCCATAGTTGTGATGTGTGGATGGAGCCTAAGTACTTCAATCTGAATGGTCAGGCGGGTGCTCCACCGGATGATTTCTCCGTAAACGGACAGAACTGGGGATTCCCTACCTACAACTGGGATGAGATGCTGAAGGACGGCTGCCTCTGGTGGACCCGCCGCTTTCTGAATATGTCGAAGTTCTTTGATGCTTACCGCATCGACCACGTGCTCGGCTTCTTCCGCATTTGGGAAATCCCTGTGCATAGCGTGCATGGCTTGCTCGGACAGTTTGCGCCAGCTCTCGCCATGACCCGTGGTGAGATCCAGAGCTACGGTTTGAACTTCCAGGAGGACCGCTTCACACGTCCGTTCATTACCGACTGGGTATTGGACCGTATGTTCCATGAGCGTGCTGATGAGGTGAAGGAGAAATATCTCGACCGTCTGGATGATGAGCGCTATCAGATGAAGCCTGAGGTAGATACCCAGCGCAAGGTAGAGGCTCTCTTCCAGGGTGTAACTGATGAGAAGGAAATCTGGTTGCGTGACGGCTTGTATGCCCTGATCAGCGATGTGCTCTTTGTGCGTGACCATAAGGATCCTGAGCTCTTCCACCCACGTATCTCTGCACAGCTCGACTTCATCTACGAGTCGCTCTATGATAACGACAAGGCTGCGTTCAACCGCCTTTACAACGACTACTTCTACCGTCGCAACAACCAGTTCTGGTATGGCGAGGCGATGAAGAAGTTGCCTAAGCTGGTTCAGGCTACCCGTATGCTGGTTTGTGCCGAAGACCTGGGTATGGTGCCTGATTGCGTGCCATGGGTGATGAACGAGTTGAAGATTCTGAGCTTGGAACTCCAGAGCATGCCAAAGGATCCAACGGTTAAGTTCGGTCATCTGAGCCGTAATCCATACCGCTCAGTCTGCACCATCTCCAGCCATGATATGCCAACCTTGCGTATGTGGTGGGACGAGAACACCTCCCGCACCCAGGAGTATTACAACACGATGCTCTATCGTGAGGGACCAGCTCCTCATCCGCTCCCAGGTTGGTTGGCAAGAGACATCATCGCCCGCCACCTGACCTCTCCATCCATGCTCTGCGTATTGAGCGTACAGGATTGGCTCGCCATTGATGAGAAGCTCCGTCTGCCGGATGCTGATGCCGAGCGCATCAACATCCCTGCCAATCCAAAGCACTACTGGCGCTATCGCATGCACCTCAGTCTGGAGGAGTTGGCTGCCAACAAGGAGTTTATGGCTAACATTACAGAGCTTGTGGCACAGGGCGGACGCAATTAAGCGGGTGACTCTTCAAACAAGGAATAAAGGTGTGCAACCGTTTGCACATTGTTATACATCAAAATACCCTTCTATTTTTAGGAGGGTATTTTTGTTTTTCGTATCTTTGCAAGCAATAATGCAAGTGCGTGCAACGGAAGCTGTTCTCCTGATTGCCGGTGCTGCTATATCCTAAAGTCTAAAGAATAAACAAAAGAATAAACAATAGGTAAACAGAATGAAGAAACTGAATTTATTAGTGATGGGTCTCTTGCTCCCGATGTTGGCAGCAGCCCAGACCGTCAAGTCGCCTAACGGCAACGTCTCGGTAACTTTCTCTTTATCCGAAAAGGGACAGCCTACCTACGAGATGAGCTATAAGGGAAAGACTGTGTGCAAGCCATCTCATCTTGGATTGGAGCTGGCTAAGGATAAGCATGCCTCTAAGGGCATGGAAGAAACCAGCCTGATGGATGGTTTCACAGAGACCAGTAGCAAGACATCGACCTTCGATGAGACCTGGAAGCCTGTATGGGGTGAGACTGCTACCATCCGCAACAACTATAACGAGATGGAGGTAAACCTGAATCAGGCATCTTCCAAGCGTAACATCACCATCCGCTTCCGTGTATATGATTATGGTATGGGCTTGCGCTATGAGTTCCCTCAGCAGGAAAGCCTTAATTATTTCGTGATTCAGGAGGAGCATACACAGTTTGCCATGGCAGGCAATCATACTGCCTATTGGATTCCTGGTGATTACGATACCCAGGAGTATGACTACAACATTACTCCATTGACCGGCATCCGTCCAATCATCGCCAAGAACCGTGAAGCTTACAAGAGCAATTCATCTACCACCGTCTTCTCGGATACCGGCGTTCAGACCTCTCTCCAGATGAAGACCAAGGATGGACTCTATATCAATATCCACGAGGCTGCCTGTCTGGATTATCCAACCATGCACCTCAACCTCGACGAGAAGACATTGACCTTCGAGTCTTGGCTTACTCCTGATGCCGTAGGCAGAAAGGGATTCATCCAGACTCCATTCAATACTCCTTGGCGTACCGTGATGGTGAGCGATGATGCCCGTGATATGCTTTCATGCAAGTTGACGTTGAATCTCAATGAGCCTTGCAAGATCGAGGATACTTCATGGATTCATCCTACCAAGTACTGCGGTGTATGGTGGAATATGATTGTTGGCACCAAGACCTGGAGCTATACCAACGACTTGCCATCTGTTCGCCTCGGTGTAACCGATTACAGCAAGTGCAAGCCTAATGGCACTCATGGTGCAACCAACGAGG
>OWJS01000619.1_pt1 | contig 13049 bp, 7 predicted proteins | sample 1732961 | NCBI WGS metagenome assembly OWJS01 (sample SAMN05065774, study PRJEB22554) | human gut metagenome | biome: ENVO:2100002; feature: ENVO:00000062; material: ENVO:00002003 | host: Homo sapiens | place: USA
CCGTAACTCTGAAAAAACATCCGGTCATTGAAATCATTCCAAATCCGTCAATTTTCAATGAACTACTGCTAATTTTCTATTGTAAATCTATCATCCGGTATCGTCCGTTTTAAAATCAATCTGATCACGGCAAACCCGAATTTGCAAACTTACAATTTCCCGTACACTTCCATCGGTACATATGCTTTGATTGCAATACCTTCCGGCACATACTCTTCGGAAACCAATTCCCCCTTTTCGCGGACAAGTTGAATCATTCCTGCCTGCGCATACGGGACCACGCGTTCCACATAGACCTTGTCCTCACGGAGCATTTCCTGCAGCAATTCCTTGATCTCATTAAGACCTTCATTGCGTGCTGCAGAGATCATAAGAATATGATCCGCGCGGAAATCCTGCAGAGGTTCGTCATCTGTGCGCTGATCCATCTTATTGAAAAGAGTGACGATCTTCTTATTTCTGACACCGAGGCGATCCAATGTCTCATAGACAATGTGCATCTGCTTGTCCATCTGTGGATTGGATGCATCCACTACATGAAAAATGTAATCCGCATACTTTGCTTCTTCCAGTGTACTCTTAAATGCCTCAATCAGATGATGAGGCAGCTTACGGATAAAACCGACCGTATCGGTCAGAAGTATCTGCTGGTGCCCATCAAGTTCAAGTACTCTTGTTGTCGGGTCAAGTGTGGCAAAAAGCTTATCCTCCTCAAGTACTTCCGCATCGGTCAGATGATTTAAGAGTGTTGACTTACCGGCATTCGTATATCCGACAATTGCAACAACCGGAACATCATTCTTCTCACGCTTCGCACGTGTAATGTCACGGTGCTTGACAACTTCTTTTAATTCACGATTCAATTGTGCAATGCGATCATTGATCAGACGGCGATCCATTTCCAGTTTTTTCTCACCCGGACCTCTTGTTCCGATTCCGCCTCCAAGTCGTGACATGGATTTACCGAGTCCGCTCAGACGACTGAGCCGGTACTTAAGCTGAGCCAGCTCCACCTGTATCTTACCTTCGCTTGTAGTCGCACGCGCCGCAAAGATATCTAAGATGATCAAAGTCCGATCCATCACTTTTGTTGCAAGTATCGATTCAAGGTTTTTCATCTGTGCAGGAGATAATTCATCGTCGCACACGATTCCCGTTGCTCCGGTCGCAGCAAGAAGCTGAGCAATCTCATCCACCTTACCGGTTCCCACGTAAGTTCCCGGATGAATACTTTCACGCTTTTGGATCAGAGTCCCGACAACGACTGCTCCGGCCGTCTTAACCAGTTCCGCAAGCTCTGCAAGAGAATCTTCCGCATCGTCCCCTTCCTGCTCACTGACTCCGATCAGAATTACCTTTTCTTCCATTTGTTCGTTTTCATAGGTTTGTGCCATTATCTCGTCTCCAAAAATGTACTTTCCTTCTGTGCATCTTCATCCGATGGATACTGTTCCAGATAATCCGCAAGCATCGTCTTCGCCGATGCAAAATCGCCACTGTACTCATACGCTGAAATTGCGCTCTTCATCAGATTCTGCTTGTTCGGGACCTTCTCTAAGGCAAGTCCTGCATTAAAGTAAGTTAAGGCCTCCGTGTAATTGCCCTCTCCCATCTCTTCCGCACCAAGATCATATAATTCATAAGAAGTTGCTACACCGCTGTCCAGATATTCTTTCACACATTTATCCGCTTTATCGGTCTCTCCGTTCGCCTTATACGTCTGCGCGAGATAATAAGAAGCCTGTGCAAGGCCATCCTTTTTTGCCTTCTCAAGATCTGTCTGTGCCGTCTTATAGTCACCAAGGAAATAACTGATACGCCCCTTATATAGCATATCTTCAGCCTTGCTTCCTTTGATTTCAAGCGCGGCATTCAAATATTTTTGTCCATCCTGTCCCAAACCATGCTGCTTCATGGATTGATAAATGCCAATGTAGATTTCATAATCCTTCTTATCTTCTTTGACCGCACTCTCATAATCGGCGAGCGCCTTTTCCTGGTCTCCCATATCAAAATACAGATTGCCTCTTAGATAGTATGCCCGTCCGTCCTTGTTATAATCAATGATTGCATTATATGTCTCCAAAGCATCCTTCGTCGCACCGTTTAGCGCCTGTGCCTCTGCTTTATAAAAGCAGATATCGATCTCCTTCTCACCGACTTTCCCCAAAGACTGGTCCAATGCATTCTGAAACGCCTGAATTGCCTCATCGTACTTACCGATTTCGAGACAATTAATTCCGTACTGACGGTATGCATCCTGTTCCTTTGTATCCTTTGATCCGCATGCTGCAAGAGACAGTGCAAGCACTGCTGCGAGCATCAGTGAAATTATACGCTTTCTCATTTTTCTACTCTCTTTCCGGAAACATCAGCCCATTTTAAGACGCCTTCAGCAAAGGGCTGACACATTTACTGTATCCCTATCTTATCATATTAATACGAAAAAAACATCCCCCGAAAAATCGGGAGATGTTACCTTATTTCACAGATTTATCGATACCAGTCTTTCAATACTGTACACATTAAATTACTGACGCTCCACCCTGCGTGCCTTCTTGTGCGCATACATTTTTTCGTCAGCCTCATTGAGATAATCATTAAAAGGTTTGGCAAAATCAGAAACCACAATATAGCCGATACTCGCTTCGATTGGGAATTCCACATTATATCCCTGTGCGATCTGCTGCAGTTTCTTTGGGAACGCTTCATATAACTGCTCCGCTTTATCATCATTAAAATTCGGCAAAATCGTCACAAACTCATCCCCTCCGTAACGCATCGCAACTGCATCCGAAGGACAACTTTCACGGATTGCATCCGCAATTCCTTTAATTGCGATATTACCCATATCATGTCCGAATTCATCATTGATATATTTCAAATGATCCGCATCAATAAACATAATCGTAACCGGCGTATTTTCTGCTTTACACTTTTCAAACAAAGGCTCCGCCAGTTCATTATACGCCATACGGTTATACAATCCCGTCAAAGAATCCAAGATATATAATTTAGACAATTTATTGTTCGCACGACGGAGTACAATCTTGCCATGCAGATATTCCAAAGCCTCCGAAAACGTACTCAGAGAGTCAAAGACAAACTGGTTATCCAGCATATAATCGCAATTGCCAAGTACCAGATACCCGACCTCACGCTCACGGAAATGAATCGGCAGAAACAGATGGAATCCGTTCGTTTTCTTATCCCACATTGCCGGAACCAGTTCCTTTGCATTCTTCTTGATGTCTCCGGAAAAAACACCATCTTTATGTGCAAAAAGTAACATCATATCATCCGGATATCCTTCTGCAATATAATTTTCCTCTTTGTCCTGCACCACATCAATCTTCTGCGCTTCCACAAGATCGGTATTCATATAGACATACATTTCTTCACAACGAAGACCGGAAAGACATTTGGCAAGACACTGCGCCATCTGCTCATAACTTGAGCACTCCAACAATCCTCTCTTCAATTCCATCAGTTCATTGTGTAGATCGGACTCCCACACTTCCTGGAAAATATGGTTGACCACATACTGGCTACGCTTCTTCGGATGCTTGGATTTGCAGCCACAGCTTGCCTGATACACAGCATGTGAAGGTGCGTAATAACTCTCTACAACATTTTCTCCCTGCCATATATGATCCAACAGTTCCATTGCCGCATACGCAACATCCTCCCGGATATACGACACCGTTGTAATCCTCGGTTTATAATAAGAAGCTTTATCAAAATCATCAAATCCGGTAACCAGGAAATCGTCCGGCACATGAAAGCCTAATTCCTCAGCTCTATGGCACACTCCCACCGCAATGTTATCATTCGCGCAGACAAACGCGTCAACTTTCTGTCCCATCTCCTGAAATTGATCAAATGCCCATGCCCCTGTCATCACTTCATAATCCCTGTGCAAAATGCGATCCGGCTCAACAAGAATCCCATGTTTTTGCAGGACATCCGTATACGCCTGCAGGCGATCATGATTCTCGCTGACATACTGCGGTCCTCCGATGTAATTAATCTTTCGGCATCCATGCGCATCAACCAGATGCTCGACAAGTTCTTTCATCGCCGAATAATTATCCACTCCGGCATGGTACAACCCCGGAACTTTCTCGAGAAGCGACACCGCCGGAACACCGGACTTTTTAATCGTTTCAATGATTCGATTGGAATTCTTTCGTTTGGTAACATTCGTAATCTCCAGAATAATACCGTCAATCTCACTGAAATCCGGCAGCGAAAAAATGTTATATTCTCCGTCATTATACTTCTCGTCTTTGCTGAAATTGCCGAACGAATTAAACATATATACTTCAGCGTCAAGATGATGTTCACTTATGTATCTGCGACATCCACAGATCCAGTCATAATTGATAAATCTTCGCCATCCGTCGGCAACAATTGCTATCTTCCTCATATACACCTCTATATCTACAAAGTATATCCCTTCATACTTTGCTTTCGTCATCTCCTTGTTTTCATTATAACCTCTCTACACAATATTTGCACGCAAAAAAAGTGCTGCCGCACAATTTCTTGTGTAGCAGCTACTCCCTTCAGACAAATAAAAACTGATTTTTCAATTTAATTTTGCCCACCAAAAAACAGACTAGTTTGCTGTCTCAGCAACCTTCACTAACTTTACATTAGAAAAGGTAATCGTATGCTGATCACTAATATTCTGTGCTCCCATTCCTGCGCAGAACAATGCTTTTGCATCCGTATCATCTTCCATTACAAACTCAATAGAAATGGAATTATTACCAACAGTCAATTCTTGCTCTACCTTTTTATATTCTGTCCAAGTTCCACCATCCTGCTGAAACTTAAAGATAATATTTCTGTCAATTGTTGAGTTCACATCCATGGTAAGTTGATACTTACATCCTTTTTCAAGCTGAATTCCAGACTGTTTAAATTGTGGTTGATAATCTTCTTTTCCAATCTTCGAAAGTACAAACGTAGCTTTTCCATCTTTGATTTCAGAAGTTCCGTTTACATTCTCTGAGTCAATCCAGATGTCCCAATCATTTGCATCCGTCAAATCTGCACCTTTGAAAAGATTGGTATTAAGTGGTTTCGGATCAACGGCAGCTTCATTCTTATCAATCATGCTAAAGTCTGACAGCGTGATAACCGAAGCAGGTGTATCAACATCCGCAATTTTTCCCATAGAAACCTGTAGATATGCATTGTCAACGTTCTTTGAAACCTTAACATCAAATTCGACATTCTTTTCTACTCCGGCTTCAAGCGCTGCATCACTACCGCCATCCCATTTTGTTTCATTATTTGCATCATGCATGACGCAGCCTTTGATGGTTCTTGCAGCTGTCGATTTCGCCTTAAACGAAACATGGTAGGTATGTCCTGCTTGTAATGAAAGTCCTTCCTGCTTCAACTGCACATTCCAATCAGCCTCTCCAACATTTTTGATATCAAATGTAATTGCATTACCGGAAACCGTATTTGTTGCATTTGCTCCAGAATCTTCGTGTACATATGCACTCCAGCCATCGATTCCTTTCGAAAAATCCGCATTTTGCAGCAGATTCGTTGATGTCACTTTCGGTGCCTCAATCTTCTCCAGTACAATATCATCAATACAGATACGATGCTGATCCTTTATCTTTTTTCCGTCAACAGCACCCATCGCAATATTAAAGATTGTGCCATCATCAGAAGCCTCTTTCATCTGAAATTCTTTGCTGAATGTCTGGTAATCTTTCGTCAGACTTACGGTTTCCTGACAATACGGTGTCCAATCCTGTTCACCCTTTGCATCCGTATGTTTACTTCCATCTCTCTGTAATGCATAAGAGACTTTTCGGTCGATCGAAGATTTCATCTTCATGGACAGACGATACCACTGTCCCTCCTCAAGATTTACGCCGGTCTGTTTCAGCTGGATATGCCAATCCGCATCACCGGTATCCTTGATTGTAAAATCTGCTGCATTTTCCTCCTGCTGGGAATCCACAACATAGGTCACATTGGAAGGTGTAGAGCAGTATACCTCGAATCCTGAGAATCCCGCATTAAAGCTTCCGTTTTTGATCAATGCATCCTCATCGATGCGGACATCATCCAGATATACGGTTGTACCAAGTCCCAGATCAAAGGAAATATTCTTATTCTGTAAATCTGTAGCAGTCTTAATCTTAACGCTGTAATTTTTCTTTTCTGTTGTAAGAGCAAAGGTATATGTCTCGCCGGCAACCGTAACCGTCATGGTTTTTGCTTCATCTGCCTGTGCCGTAAAGCTGAGTTCATAATCCGAACCTGCCCCTAACGCAAGACCACTCTGTCCGACAAGTACAACTCCGGCTGCTGTTCCCACATTGCTTGTTACTTTCAGACGGCGGCCGTCCTCTAAGCCGGTGACCGCTACCTCTGCATCAGCATCATTGGTAATCTCCCAATATCCTAATCTTCCGGTTCCTTCCTGGAATGAACCGTTGTAGACGTAGTTGCCATCCGCAAGCGCCTTCTTTGTCGTATCCTCCTCAATTTCCTCATATCCATTATCCACAATACGGACATTGGAAATATAGACGGTTGCTGTTGAAGCGGTGTTACCCAGATTAAATTCAAGACGTCCATTGGCATCACTGTCACTTGTCATCTGGAATTCAAGGGTATGGGTTTTCTTCTCTGTTCCTAACTCTACTGTTGTATCTTTCAGGTAACGTGTGAAGTTGTGATCCGGACCGGAGATATCGGCGATCATCGTGCGTGCTGCATCCGCATACGCATCAAACGTTACTTTATACTTACCGCCTTTCTTCAACGGAACATTCGGCTGTACCAGCTGGATACTGTAAACCGCTTTTCCTGCATCTGTGGTAGAAATTACAATCTGCTTATCTTTAATCTCTGCGGATCCTTCTCCATCCTGCGTAGTAAGGAACTTCCAGTTTACATCATCGGTCAGATCCTCTGCAACGGAGAAATCACCATTGTTGATATAGTTTCCGGATCCATCCGGCTCTCTTAAAACCACATTTTTGATTGGTTTTGTTACATTCTCATCGTAGCTGTCTTTCTGATATACCTTGACATAATCGATCGCAAACTGCTGATCGTCATACGTTGTGGAGTCATCCGGATATCCGACCCAGCTTCCGCCGACCGCAAGGTTTAAAATCATGTAGAAAGGCTGATCAAACGGAGCCGGATAGGCAACCGTGCCCTGTCCACTTTTGGAAGAGAACCAGTCAGATTCTTCATGATACTTGATACCATCAACATACCATGTAATTTTGCCAGGCTCCCAGTCTACCGCATAGGTATGGTAGCTGTCCGCAAAGTTATTTGCAACGGATACAGAGTAAGTTCCCTGGCTTTGGTCATGAGGCTCACCGTAATGGATCGTTCCGTACGCCTTATTGGTTTCCTGTCCCATTACCTCCATGATGTCGATCTCACCGCATTTTGGCCACTGTCCGTACAAATTCTCATCAGTAGGCATCATCCAGAATGCCGGTAAGTATCCCTTTCCGGTCGGTACCTTTGCGCGGCACTCAAAATATCCGTACTTGAAATCATGCTTACCCTGTGTATTTATACGACCGGATGTATAGGACGCATTGCCGTCTTGATCAACCGTCTTGATTGGCTGGATTACAAGGTTTCCATCCTGAACCTTGATATTATCCGTAGAATCAACATATGCCTGCCACTCCTTGTTTACCCAGCCTTTTTTGTGCGTTTCCACATTCCAGTCCGCGCGATTCAATTCGGTTCCGTTGAAATCATCCGACCACTTCAGCGTATATCCCTGCTTTAAAAGATCTGCCTCCGTCATACCCGATGGAGCCGGAGTAACGGAACCACCGGACGAAGATCCACCCGATGATGATCCGCCGGAGGAATTGTTGTCATCCTTCTTATCATCGGTCTTGTTCTGATCGTCCTTTGTATCCTCTTTCTTGTCATCGGTCTTTGTCTCGACCTGACGCTTCTGTCCGGCTTTTACCTTCGTTGTATTACCGTCTGCATCGGTAATCCTGATTGTGGCACCGGACTTATTGTTGACGGTGACATTCTCATTTTTACCGGAACAGGTAATCTTCACCTTGATTTCGGTTGTAATCGTAGTATCCTTTGCAGAAACGTTCACTTTTACTTCTTTTTTGGAATCTCCGGTCAAATTTACACTTTTGGCATTCTTGACATTTATATTGGTATCCTTTCCGTTATTCGCTAAGGAAACAGCACCTTTGCAATCCAAAACGATGGTCTTAAGCGTTGCATTATTGGTAATCTTTACTTTATTCCCTTTTACTGTGATTGTAAGATTTTTGTAGTTTCCCTTCGGAATCTTTATAGCGGTTGCTTTACCGTCTTTTGACGATTTTGCCTTAATAACAATCGAATACGCTTTCTTTCCCTTTGCAACTTTGAGTGCCTGATTCAGCGCCTTCTGACTCGTTACGGTAACGGTCTCTGCTTTGTCTTTGGTCGTTGCACCATACACCGGAACCTGCGCCATGCTGATCGCAAGCGAAGCTGCAAGCACAAGTGCTCCTGTTCTCTTGAAAACCCCTTTTTTCATAGAACCCTCTTCTCCTTCTTTCTCATTTTTACTTTGTAACCCCTGTCCGGCGCCCCGTTTTGGCTATCATTATAGATATTTTATAAAAGAAATAAGAGAAGCAGCTCCGGTCATGCAAGCATTCATGAATCTACTTCTCTTATGTTTTAGGGAGAGCCAAATAAGGAAGTTACTTGATCTATATTTATCCCTTCACACTGCCTAAGGCGATACCCTGAACAATGTGCTTGGATAAAATCAAATATACAATAATGACTGGCAGGATGGAAAATGTGATCATCACATAAACCTGACCCATATCAAACTTCAGCCAGTCTGCGGCACGTAACTGTGCGATCAGGATTGGAAGCGTTTTCTTCTTGTCATTATGTAAGATCAGCGCCGGAGTAAAATAATTATTCCAGTTGCTTACAAATGTGAAGATTGCCTGTACTGCGATCGCCGGTTTCATCAATGGTATAACGATTCGGTTGAACGTATAAAACTCACCGGCTCCGTCGATTCGCGCTGCCTCAATCAGTGCCATCGGTAATGCACTCTCCATATACTGCTTCATGTAGAAGAACACAACCGGAGCTGCAACAGATGGAATAATCAATGGAAGAAAGCTGTCCATCAGATGCATTCCATTGACAAGTTTGATGAATCCTAGTGCAGTAACCTGTGTCGGAATCATCATGATCATCAGGATAAACGGATAAATATACTTCTTTAACTTAAACTCGTATGCATGAATCGCATATGCGGTCATTGTTGAAAAATAGGTACAAAGTACTGCCGCACAGGCCGAAATGATCAGACTGTTGATCATGCCGGACCAAATCGGCAGAGTTCCCTTTACCAGATTGTTCCAGTTTTCAAGCAAATGCGTACTCGGAATTGCCGTAAATCCGGACTGTAATTCTCCATTTGAGCGGGTAGCGTTAATAAACATAACGTAGAACCAGAACAGGCAGAAGAAGGAAACAATCGTCAGTACGATATATGCCAGAAGTCTACGGGCGTGAATTCCCATGCCCTTTTTTGTATCATTACTCATCTTTGCCATAGTTCATTACCCCTTTCTCTTGTCATTGCCGGTTATCTTAAATACAACCAGACTTAAAACAGTTGTAACAATAAACAGCATAACGGATAACGCGCCTGCCATACCATAATTCTTGCTGTAAAGATGCTTGTTCAAATACATGATCAAAGTCATCGTTGTGCGCATCGGATTGCCCGTTCCGTTTGTCAAAATCTGAGGAACATCAAATAACTGAAGACCACCGATCAACGAAGTAATAATCACATACACTAAGATAGGGCGAAGCAGCGGAAGGGTAATCTTAAAGAACACCTGTGTTGAAGTGGCACCATCCACTTCCGCTGCTTCAAATAATGAAGTATCAATTCCCATCATACCTGCCATCAGAAGAATTGTTGTATTACCAAACCACATCAGGCAGTTCATTAACGCAATCAACCCTCTTGTACTTCCTGCATGTGATAAAAACTTATACGGTTCGGAGATGAACCCGATCTGCATCAATAAAGAGTTGATCGGTCCTCCATCCGAGAACAGCGTAAAGAACAACATAGAAAAGGCAGATGCCATAATCAGGTTCGGCAGATAGATGACCGTCTTAAAGAATCTGGCGCCTTTTAATCGAAGCTGCACGTCCGAAAACCATGCTCCCAACAGAAGTGACAGAAAAATCTGCGGGATAAAACACATGATCCAAAGCACCATCGTATTCTTAAAATAAACCCATATATCACCGCTGCTAAAAAGTGCCTTATAATTATCTAATCCAACAAATCTTGGTCCGATCTGTGTCAGACCAGACATGTAATTTTCAAAAAAACTGTTATAAATTGTACTTACTAACGGTACCAGCTGAAATACTACAAATACAACGATAAAAGGGATCAAAAAAATGTAACCCCATTTGTTATATCTGACAACTTTGCTTCCGCTGTTTTTCTTCATAAACTTACCTCCCAACTGGTATGTTTCTGTTATACTTCTTATTCATGTTTTAATTGGTATTTCGTATGTTTTAATAACCGTGCCCGCACATACGGCAGGCACGGTTTGTGCTTATGTATTCCTCACATAAAGCATGTTTGTACGCTTAAATTAGTATGTTAATTCCGGATACTTCTCTGTTACAGCCTTGTAGAAGAGATCAAGTGCCTCATCCTTTGTAGCCTTGCCTTCGAAGTAGTTCTTCATAGCGTTCTGGAATTCTTCGTTACATCCCTGATCGTAAGCACAGATATTGCTTAAGTCAAGATCTGCAACACCGCCGCAGTACATCTCAAGTGGGTTCTGTCCACCAAGAATCTTGCTCTCATAAGGCTTGTCATCCTTGCCCATGATTGTTCCGTCTGCAAGTCCGTTCATAATTTGGTTGTTGTTTACGAAATCATCATCATCAACAACGATCTCTTTCATGATATCGTCATCTGTTGTCATCTTAAGCATGATGTCCTTAATCAGGCCCTTGTTGTCTGTTCCGTTTGCAGCACAGATCCATGTACCGCCCCAATAGAAGCCCTGTGGTCCTTCAGCAGCACCCCAGCCACCATTGTATCCGATAGATCCTTCTGTATCAGCAGCCATTGAGAAGTTTACAAGCCAAGCCGGTCCAAAGTAGCAGAATACCTTTCCTTCCGGATAGAATCCCTTTGACCAGTCATCTGACCACAGATCACATGTTCCTGTCTCACCTGCATCAACAAGTTCCTTAGAGTCATCAACCCACTTCATAATGTTATCATCAATGGTAATCTTTCCATCGTTTACCCACTTAGAAGTTACATTGTTAGAGTATACACGGTAAGTATCGTTTGCTGAAGATGTCATCTTGTATCCGGCATCTTTCATCTTCTTTGCTGTCTCGTTGAATGTATCCCAATCGCTTACGTAGTTCTGTACTTCAGCAGGATCATCTGTTCCGAGAACTTCCTTAGCTGCATCTCTGTTGTAGAAAAGAACACCCGGGCAGCCCTGCCATGAAAGACCTTTTAATGTTCCGTTAGAATCGGTTACAATATCCTTTGTGTACTGATACTGCTTGGAAAGATCTTCCTCAGAGATACCAAGATCTGTGATTGGTAATGTGTAATCAGTATCCACATACTTTAATGCATAGTCAGCCTCAACCAGGAAAATATCGATCTTGTCATCTGCTGCCGCGCTCTCCTGGTTCTGTAATGTCTGATCCAGGTTGTTCTGGTAAGCATTGTCATCGTTTGGTGTGATGTTCCAAACAACATCTACATCACCGATCTTACCATGCGTAGCATCCACTTCCTCATATCCAGGATAGTGATCTGTGATACGGCTCTTGAACTCCTCATTCCAGCAATAAATGTTTAATACTTTTCCTTCATCTGCCGCATCGTCAACCTGCGACTCTGCTGTTGCATCTGATGCAGATGTGTCTGCTGGCTTGGAATCATTGTTTCCGCCGCATCCGACAAACATTGTTGCCACCATTGTTGCACACAGAAGTGCGCTTACTACTTTTTTCTTCATATATTACCCTCCTTATAATATGTGGGCATTACGCCCGATTGTTTGAAGAAATTCCCCGGTTTACTCCTCCGGCTGGATTACTCCAACCGATTGTCCCGGTATTAAACTTCCTTCTATAACGACTCTCTCAACGAGAGTTGTTTTCGGTTTTTCAATAGTACCGATCAGTCTCTTTGCTGCTTCTTCGCCAATCAGTTCCGTATTCTGACTGATTGTTGTAAGTTTCGGATAAAGAAGCTGCGACATCATGGTACCGTCATATCCGGCCACTGAGATGTCCTGTGGAATTTTCATTCCTCTCTTGATGATTACATTTCTTCCACCGATCAGTGAAGTATCATCCGGATATATAATACAGCTCGGCGGATTCGGCAGATTTAAAAGTTCTTTGGTCTGTTCGGCCGCGCCCTGGATCTCGAGGTAATTGGCAGTTCGTATATAGTTTTCCGGAAGTTCCAGTCCCAACTCATCAACCGCCCGATAAAAACTGGCTAACCGGTCTCTTGTTACCGTTGAACCTTCCTGTCCGTGAATATATGCGATCTTTCTGTGACCCTGACTGTAAATGTACTTTACAAGCTCCTCGATTCCCTGAATGTTATTGGATGTAACAGCGGTGCAATTATGGTGTACATAATCGATTGTCACAACCGGAAGTTCACTGTTCATCAGTTCTACCACATCCGGTTCATTAAAATCCGCACACACAATCGCGACACCTTCAAAATTACGATATCGACAATGATCGTAATAAGACATCTTACGGTTTTCGAAGCAGGTATTGATAAATGTAATATCATATCCTAGCTTCTCAGCTTGTTTCTTAAGTCCGTTCAGCACGCCTGAGAAATATTCATGTGTCAATCCTCTTCCGGCTTCCTCTTCAAAGAGAACTCCTATATTATAAGAGCGATTGGTTTTCAATGCTCGGGCCGCCGCGTTTGGAAAGTAACC
>OWJS01000620.1_pt1 | contig 13023 bp, 9 predicted proteins | sample 1732961 | NCBI WGS metagenome assembly OWJS01 (sample SAMN05065774, study PRJEB22554) | human gut metagenome | biome: ENVO:2100002; feature: ENVO:00000062; material: ENVO:00002003 | host: Homo sapiens | place: USA
CAGTTATCTGATTTTCTTAACGCGGTTAAGCTTAACGGCGTTAAGAAATTTGTAACCGTTTAAAGTGCTGCCGGCCTAATTCCTTCGGAGACTGACGGGAGGGGGCCCTGGGCCGCTACAATGAGGGCTTCGTCCCCTTCGAACTTTCCGCCTGTTTCATGTCCGCTGCTGTTATTCCCGTCATTGACCGTGAGCACGCACGCGCTGCGGTTTTGTCGCTGCCGGTGCCCGTCACGGGGGCCGTGCGCGAAGAAGGCGGACGCATCATCGACACGCGGGGGCGGCCTTTGAGAGACCTCAGAATTTCGGTCACCGATGCCTGCAATTTCCGCTGCCGCTACTGCATGCCCAAGGAAAAGTTTCCGAGCCGCCATCAGTTTCTCGCGCACACGGAGCTTCTCACCTTTGAAGAAATCGAGCGGCTCGTGAGAATCTTTGTAAAGCTCGGAATCGAAAAGGTGCGGCTGACCGGGGGAGAGCCGCTGTTGCGCAAGAACGTCGATGTGCTCGTTTATAAACTAAAAGGCATCCGCACGCGGCAGGGGCAGCCCCTTGACGTTGCGATGACCACGAATGCGACGCTTCTGGCGCGCATGGCAGGCAAACTCAAGGCCGCGGGCCTAAACCGCGTCACGGTGAGTCTTGACGCTCTGTCAGAACCCCTTTTTCAGTCGATTAACGACGTGGGATTTCCGGCCGCCAAGGTTCTGGAAGGCATTGACGCGGCACGCGCCGCGGGCTTAAGCGTTAAGGTTAATACCGTTGTGAAGCGCGGCATGAACGAAGGTGAAGTCCTCCCTTTGTGTGAGCACTTCAGAAACACCGGCATTGTGCTGCGCTTCATTGAATACATGGATGCGGGGACAGCCAACGGCTGGCGCATGGACGAGGTGGTGCCCTCAAGCGAGCTCGTTCAGAAGATTTCCGCAAAGTGGCCCTTAAAACCGGTTGATGCCTGTTACCGCGGGGAGGTGGCCTCGCGCTGGGCCTACGCCGACGGCGCGGGCGAAGTGGGCTTTATCAGTTCGGTGACGCAGGCTTTCTGCCGGGACTGCACCCGGGCAAGACTCTCGGTCGAAGGCGGGCTTTTTCTGTGCCTTTTTGCCGACCGGGGCTATGACATCCGCACGATGCTTCGGGGCGGCGCCACCGACGAAGAAATTCTCGAGGCGGTGGCGCGCATCTGGACAAACCGCGACAACCACTATTCCGAAATCCGCACGGAGGCAACGGCGGGATTAAGGCGCGTAGAAATGCAGTACATCGGCGGCTAATCCGTTGTTGTTAAAAGAAAAGCCGGTTCCCCGAGTGAGGAAACCGGCTTTGCCGTTAAACGGTCAGATTACTTGAAAAGAGGGGCGACGAGCTCGGCTTCGTGGGCGAGTTCGGCGACGGTCTTGTCCAACCGCGCCTTGGCTTCACCTTCAAAGTTAAGGCCCTTCACGATTTCATAGTTACCCTTGCCGTCACAGGTGCAGGGCATACCGCAGATGAGGCCTTCGGGGATGCCGTAGGAGCCGTCGCTCGGAACACCCATCGTGACCCAGCCGCCGTTGCTGCCCAGGAACCAGTCGTGCATGTGATCAATCGCCGCAGCAGCTGCAGAAGCCGCAGAGCTTGCGCCGCGGGCTTCAATAATCGCCGCGCCGCGCGTGCTCACCGTCGGGATGAAGTCCTTTTCGTACCATTCGGCGTCAACGAGGTCCGCGGCCTTCTTGCCTGCAATTTCGCAGTTGCGGATATCCGGGTACATGGTGTTGGAGTGATTGCCCCAGACGGCCATGCGGCGGATTTCAGCTACGGGCGTCCCTGTCTTGGCGGAAAGCTGAGCCAAGGAGCGGTTGTGGTCAAGGCGCAGCATCGCATTAAAGCAGGTTGCAGACAACGAGGGCGCCGACTTCATGGCGATGTAGGCGTTCGTGTTGCAGGGGTTGCCGACAACGAGTACCTTCACGTCGCGGGCGGCGACTTCGTCAAGGGCCTTACCCTGAACGGTGAAGATTGCGCCGTTCGTGGACAAGAGTTCACTTCTGTCCATGCCCTTGGTACGCGGGCGGGCGCCAACGAGGAGCGCAGCCTGCGCGTCACGGAAAGCGACCTTCGGGTCGCTCGTGGCGATCATGTCGGCTACCAGAGGGAAGGCGCAGTCGGAGAGTTCCATCATCACGCCCTTTAACCGCTGGGCGCTTTCCGGCGTGTCGCGTTCAAGCAGCTGCAGGATCACGGGCTGGTCCGGGCCGAGCATGTCGCCCGCGGCAATGCGGAAAAGCAGGGAATAACCGATCTGGCCGGCAGGGCCGGTCACGGCAACGCGAATAGGCTTCTTCATTTTTTGTGATCCTAAAGTTGACTGGAAGTGCCGCGCGTGTCTGATAGGAGGGCACTGACGGCTGAGGTCTCGTGATTCTACATTTTCAAAGAACGGGTTTTTCGTGATGCCGTTCCTGAAATATGTTCAGAGCGATATTTTCTGACGACTCTATAGGAAGCAAACTATAGAGTGCAAGAAGATTTATCAGAAATCGGAAAGGGGAGGACGCTGCCGGGGCTTTAGAGTGCCCCCGGCAGCGCAGGGACTTACGCGTTGCGCGTTTTTTCGAGGTGAAGTTTCGCGATGATGGTCGCAGCGATCTCTTCAATGGACTTGGTGGTGGAATTGAGCCATTCGATACCGTTTGCGTGCATCAGGTTTTCGGCGGCTTCAATTTCGGAGCGGCAGTTTTCAATGCTCGCGTACCGGGATCCCGGACGACGCTCGTTGCGGATTTCGCTTAGGCGCTCGGGCTTAATGGAAAGTCCGAAGAGTTTGCTGTGAAGGGGCTCCAGGGCTTCGGGGAGCGTCCCGCGGTCAAAGTCCTCGGGAATTAAGGGGTAGTTGGCGACCTTAATGCCGAACTGCATCGCAAGAAAGAGGCTCGTGGGCGTTTTGCCTGAGCGCGAGACGCCCACCAAAATGACGTCGGCCTGATCCAGGCCCCGGTTTGTCTGACCGTCGTCGTGCGTGAGCGTGTAGTCGATCGCGGCAATACGCTGGTTGTAGCGCTCTTCGTTCTGAATCTTGTGCGTAGCGCCCACGGTGTGGGTGCTTTTCATGCCGAGCTCACGCTCCATCGGGCCCACAAACGAACGGAAGAGCTCGACCTGAAAGCCCGGCGCTTGCTTTAGGAATGCCTGCGAAATCGTGGGGTCCACAAACGTGGAGAAAACGAGGGGACGCACGCCGGTTTCAGCCTGCACGCGGCTGATGCGCTCAGCAACCTGATGGGCTTTTTCCACGGAATCCACAAACGGGATGCGGTGCTGCTCGTAGACCAAATCCGGGAACTGGGTCATCACGGAGTGCGCGAGGGTTTCGGCCGTGATGGCTGTGCCGTCGCTCACGATGAAAACAGGACGCCAATTTTTGTTTTGCTCAGCCATTTTGTGTGAAGAAAGCTGGTTGTCGGAGGTGGCGGCATTGTATCAGCCGTATGACAGACGCATGACAGAGCGGGGAGGACGGGCGGCGGCGTCGCCGGCTCAATCCTTTCTCTTAGATCAACCTTCAGCTTAATCCTGTGCTCCTTTGTGACAGGCCCGTTACAAAAGGGGCTTTGCGCGCGGCGTTTGGGCCGCGAAGCGGCTACAATGGCGGCACGTTTTAAAACCCCCTTGCGTTTTTCTAAACGAGGATCAAATGGTTCAAGGCCGTTACGTATTCCCTTTCAGCCAGCTTCGCATGACCGACGTTGACCGCGTCGGCGGCAAAAATGCCTCCCTGGGCGAACTTTTAAGTCAGCTTACCGATGCGGGCATCCGTGTTCCGGACGGCTTTGCCACCACGGCCGAAGCCTTCCGCCTCTTTATTAAGGAAAGCGGCCTTGAGGACCGTATCGCCAAGCGCCTCGCGGCTCTTGACGTGGAGGATGTGAAGGCGCTCGCCGAAGCCGGCGCCGAAATCCGCCGCTGGATTGAAGAGGCGCCGTTTCCTGCGGAACTCGAAAAGGAAATCCGCGCGTTTTACGAGTGGCTCAAAGACGGCCAGGACGAAATTTCCGTGGCGGTGCGCTCTTCGGCAACCGCTGAAGACCTCCCGGACGCCTCCTTTGCCGGCCAGCAGGAAACGTACCTCAACGTCGTCGGGATCGATCAGGTCCTTTCCCGCATGAAGGAAGTGTTCGCGTCGCTTTATAACGACCGCGCGATCAGCTACCGCGTCCACAAGGGCTTTACCCACATGGAAGTGGCGCTTTCCGCGGGCGTGCAGAGAATGTGCCGCTCGGATAAAGGTGCCGCAGGCGTCATGTTTACGCTTGACACCGAAAGCGGCTTTGATCAGGTCGTTTTTGTGACCGCGAGCTACGGCCTGGGTGAAACCGTCGTTCAGGGTGCCGTGAACCCCGACGAATTCTTCGTGCATAAGCCGAGCCTTGCCGCGGGCAAGTACCCGATCGTGCGCCGCACTTTGGGCAGTAAGCTCATCAAGATGGAGTTTGATCCGGAAAAAGCCTCCGGGCGCTCGGTTCGCACGGTTGACGTGGAACCCGAAGACCGCCGCCGCTTTGCGCTCACCGACGACGACGTCATTGAACTTGCGAAATTTGCCTGCATCATTGAAAAGCACTACGGCCGTCCCATGGATATTGAATGGGGTAAAGACGGGATCGATGGCAAGATCTACATTCTGCAGGCGCGGCCTGAGACCGTGAAGAGCCGTCAGAACACCGCCGACGTGCAGCAGAAATTTACTCTGAAGAGCCGCGGCAAGGTCCTTGCCGAAGGCCGCGCCATCGGTCAGAAGATCGGTGCGGGTCCGGTGAGAATCGTTGCTGACGCCAGCGAAATGGACCGCGTGCAAAAGGGTGATGTGCTTGTCACCGACATGACCGACCCCAACTGGGAACCGGTGATGAAGAAGGCGAGCGCCATTGTCACGAACCGCGGCGGACGTACCTGCCACGCGGCCATCATTGCCCGCGAGCTCGGTATTCCGGCGGTTGTGGGGTGCGGTGACGCGACCGAATCGCTCACCGAAAACGAACCCGTCACGGTGAGCTGCGCCGAAGGCGACACCGGTTACATCTACGGCGGCATCCAGGACTTTGCCGTTGAAGAAGTGCGCCGCGGGGCGCTTCCCGAGATCCCCGTGAAGGTCATGATGAACATCGGCAACCCGCAGCTTGCCTTTGACTTCTGCCAGATTCCGAATAAGGGCGTGGGCCTTGCGCGTCTGGAATTCATCATCAACAACAATATCGGCGTGCATCCCAAGCTCTGCCTTGATTACCCGAATATTCCGAGTGAACTCCGCGACAAGCTTGAACGCATCTCCGCGGGCTACAACTCGCCCCTGGACTTCTTCGTGAGTAAGCTCGCCGAAGGTGTGGCAACGATTGCCTGCGCCTTCTGGCCCAAGAAGGTGATCGTGCGTCTGTCGGACTTTAAGAGCAACGAGTACCGTAAGTTGACGGGCGGCGCTCTGTACGAACCGGAAGAAGAAAACCCTATGCTGGGTTTCCGCGGTGCAAGCCGCTACATCGCCCACAGCTTTGCGGACTGCTTCGAACTCGAATGCCGTGCCATGAAGCGCGTGCGCGACGAAATGGGGCTCACCAACGTCGAACTCATGGTGCCCTTTGTCCGTACCATCGATGAAATCAAGGAAACCGTGGCGGTTCTTGAAAAGAACGGCTTAAAGCGCGGTGAAAACGGTCTGCGCCTCAACATGATGTGCGAAATTCCGTCCAACGCCCTTTTGGCAGACGAATTCCTTGACTACGTCGACGGCTTCTCGATTGGTTCCAACGACCTCACGCAGTTGACGCTCGGCCTTGACCGTGACTCGGGCCTGGTCGCCAAGAGCTTTGACGAGCGCAACGCCGCTGTGAAGAAGCTCCTTTCGATGGCGATTAAGACCTGCCGTGCACGCGGCAAGTACGTGGGTATCTGCGGTCAGGGGCCGTCCGATCACGCCGACTTTGCGGCCTGGCTCATGGAAGAGGGGATTGAGTCCATTTCTCTGAACCCCGACACCGTGGTCGATACGTGGCGTAAGCTCGCCAAGATCGGTAAGGCTTAACCGGTCAGTTTCCGGGGCAGCGACTGCTACCGGAAACGCACACCCGGCCGCGGACATGAGAGAATTGTCGGGCCGGGTTTTCTTTTTTCTTAAGAGAGGAAGTCAACGGCCATGGGTGATATTGACCGTCGGGACGTGGATTTGGTGATGCAGGCGTTGCCGCCTCAGGCGAGGATTGCCCTCGATGCGCTCTCTGAACTTCAGAAGCGCCCCGCCGAAGATGTTTTACGGGACGAAATCGCCAAGTACATTGCGGGCAGGCTCCCTGCAATCGACATTGATTCGGCACTCTCTGCCCTGCAGCAGACGGCCTACCAGGCCGGTTACCTCATCGGGCGGCTGCGCCGGATGTCGCGGGAATTCGGTGAAGACTAAAAGGGCCACCCTTTAAGCCGCCAGGCGGCGTCCCAGAAAATCCATTCAAGCCGGCAGGACGTGAGGTAGTTTTCCGTCATCCGTGCGCGGTTTTCTGCGGTTTCTCTAGCTGCGAGCCGGTCCGCGAGCCCCACAGCTTTTTTAACGGTCTCTGAATACGCCGGATCGCCGTAGGCACCGAGCCACGCCTGGTAGGGATTGCCGGGCGCCACGTTTGCGGCAATCATTTTTCCCACGGTTTTATAAAGCGTAAAGCAGGGCAAAAGTGCCGCCCAGGCGGCGCCGACTGAGCTGTCAAGCGTGGCCTTGGCTTCCCAGCTTACATAAAAAAGGGTTGAGGGTTTGACGCGCGTGAGTGCTGTGATGTCGCGGCCGTCTCTGAGTTTTTCAATCAGTTCAAGCATCCAGACTTCGGTCTGCGCCGTTTCTTTAATCCATTGCGTAAGAAGCCTGCGGTCGGCGGCGTCGGTGAGACGCTTTTCAACGCGCGTGAGGCTTTCACCGTAACCCTTGAGGTAAATGACGTTTTGTGCGAGATACCAGAGGACCTTTTCACGGGCGATGGTGCCTGAGGCGAGTTCCTGCAGGAAAGGATGCGCGAGAACGGCGTCGGTTACGGAGCGCGTGCGGGCGAAGGCCTCAGCTGACCACGAAGCGGCAGCGGGGACTGTGAACGGGATGCCTGCAGCGGCGAGGGTGGCCGTCTGCGTTAAAAAGGAGCGGCGGGAGAGAAGAGCTGACATAACGGAGCTTGAAGTACAGAGAAACCGTATTTTGCACGTGTCAGCCGAGAATGGAGAAGGACCGGGGTAATCGTAAGACAGGGCTTTGAAAAGCCAAGGATTTTCGGTGATATTTTTCTTTCGGAGCGGATATGGTTCTGCTGCGGCCGCCTTCGTCCTCGGGATGGAAGGCCACCAAAAAGTGGCAGAACTCAGACCAGTTTCGCCGTGGCCGGCCGAAGGCGGTGCTTCCGCGTCCGAAAACGGTGGAAGGGAGCTTGCCTCGAGAAAGAAAATAGATTTTGGACACTGACTTCTGATGAACTCAGTGATTTCACGGGTAGACAATCCGCGTCCATATAAATCGATGATGGCGTCATCGAAGTCATTGAAATGCCGTGAGTGCTTGGGTACCAGGCGGGGAACATAAGTCCCCTTGCGATCGCGGGGAACCTGGATTTCTAAATCGCCTTTATTGCCGTGAAGCGTTTTCTTGCTGTACCCATTGCGTTTGTTTTCAACGCGCTCAGCCGACGATTCCTCTTCGTTGAGATTTTCGTCTTCCTGTGTCAAATGGTGCTTCAGTTCCCCTTGCAGGGCGGCGTTGATGAAGCGTTGGGCTACGATCTTCATCGCTTCGTTGAAATGAGCCTGCGTTAAGGTCGTTAAGCCGCCGGCTTCCATCGGTTGCTCTACGGCATCGTTCAGAATGACCTGCTGCAGTCGGTAAATTTTACGGTGTCGTTTATTTTGGGTGTACTCTAAGAGAGCAAAAAACACCATTCTCACGCGGTAGAACACACGGTTCCGGAAGGTATTTTCCCACTTCTTTAGCCACAAAAAGCCAATCAACCAATTTCACTGTCGTACAGTGCTTTTCTATCTCTAGTTTAGACTTTCTCCATAAGATAGTTTATAGTTTTGCCATATCCTAGTTTAGAAAAAAACCAAGTGATAGTTTAGTATTTCTCCATCTCAAACTTTAGAGTTTCTCCATGGCAGGCTCTCCTAGGATCATCCCGCGTTGGGCAACGCACGAACTTCTGGCCCAATTGGAAACGCATCGTGTGGTTTCCGTGGTTGGGTGTCGCCAATCCGGCAAAACCACGATACTCCTAAAAACTCCGCTGCCCCACGTCAAGTTTCAATCTCTTGACGTGCAGGCAAACTTTTCCGCAGCCGTAGCCGATCCCAGTTATTTCGTTCGGCGCAGGTCTCCTGATATTTTGGTCATCGATGAAATTCAGAAGGTTCCCCAGCTGATCGGAGAAATCAAGTTCCAGGTCGACCGGAATCCGGAAAAAGGGCAATACATCATCTCCGGGTCGTCGGACTACCGAAAGCTTCCTCAAGCCAATGAGTCATTGGCCGGTCGTGCCGGCCTGGTTCGTGTTCGAACATTTTCCGAAGCCGAACAACGCAGCATGCAGCCAGGTTTTTTACAAGCATTGTTCGACGGGCTCCTTCCGCTCTCCCTCAAGTTTGATTGCAGCAAAGAAATGGTGCTAGAAACCGTCATCCGTGGCGGATATCCCGAAATACTGTCGATCAAGACCCAGGCAGGAAGAAGCCGATGGTACGCGTCCTATTTGCAAAACCAGGTTCTTCTGGACATGAGGGCACAATGGGATACGCGCAAAATGTCCATCTGCGAGAAGGTCATGGAATGTGCCGCCATCTTCTCCAGCCGTGAGTTAAAGAAATCCGCCTTGGCCAATCAATTTGCCATTTCCTGGCAGACGCTAGACAAATATTGGTCCGCTATTGAAGCCATGTTTCTCGTTGACATGGTGGACGGTTGGACTAAAAAAGATTACGACCGCCCTGGATCAAGCCCCAAAGGCTTTATGACGGATAGCGGCCTAATGGCTCACTACCTACACATTCTCAATCCAGCAATGATTCTAGAAAGTAGTGAAAAATCTCAAAATGAAGGTGGAAAGCTTGTTGAAACATGGGTCTACAACCAACTTATGCCGGAAGTTGACCTCAACCCAGCCTGGCAGCTGAATTACTTCCGTTCTCGCAGCCATGAGATCGATTTTCTAATCACCAACGAGACAGGGCATATTGTCGGTATTGAGGTGAAGGCTAGCGAAAGCGTCAGCTCCGATGACTTCAGGCATTTGAAATGGTTCCAGGATCTCGTCGGCAAAGACAACTTCAACGGGATCATTCTCTACGCCGGCAACGAAGTGCGATCCGGTGGAAATGGACTCTTCGCCCTTCCCATGTCTGCTCTGTGGTCGAACTTCTCAAAGTGGGAGAAGCTATCGTGACTGCTCCCCGTCCGATTTGAAAACAAATCGGGCGAGTCCTTTGATTCAGGTTGCCCCGGAACTGTCAGTCTCGCCACGAAATCCTTGCTGACGCAGTCCTTGTACGGTTAGGGATGGAATCCCATGGCGTCGGAATCTCCTGAACTCGCGCTCAGTGGTCCCTTCTCGGACTTGATATTGAAGGACGACACCGGCGTCAAGCCAGGCTGTTACTCCGGCTAGAACGGCCTCACGGATCCGCTCCGGGTCGTACTTGTGCTTTTTGATGTCTGCGTACAACAGGTTCAGACAGGCTGCCGCATCGCGATCAATCCAGCGATCGTCGGCACTGTCGCCCAATCGGACGCGGCGCTCCCAAAGTTCATGTCTGACAAATTTGTCCGTCAGCAGATTGTGCTGAGTGGGCTTGAGCTTCCTTGGGGTAATGTCGACGGATGGGCATGGGGGGATGGCATCGCGCATTTGCGTGTGGTGACGGTTTTAAATGCGCGGCGTCCCTGGTTGACTGTGCTACTGCCGCAAGGCGAAGAGCGATTCGAACCTGTCGTGCCGTTCGGTTGGAAATTGTTGACAAAAAATCCGAAATTGATTTGTGCGGGAGTTGATGGTTTTTAATTTTTGTACTGCCGGATCTTAGTCATTTTGTTAGAATACCAGCGTTAGTGGGATAAGCTCCCGATCTTTGTGTTTGGTGGAGATGCCGGGATTCGAACCACTGACAACCTTTATCAGGGACTAGCGCCGCCGCCTTCAACGCACAGGCGCCGGACGACACAAGATGTACGCAAACAATACGACGCTCAATGCCGGCCAGTTCAGCCGCCGAAGGTCTTGGTTTGTCGAGAAGACTGAAGCTCGTCTCGCCGAAGGAGCGTATGACTTCGCCATCGTTTCAATCGACGTTTGCGATTTCAAAGTCGTCAATTTGATTTTCGGGCACGATGCCGGCGACCGAATGCTCGGTTGCATCTACAACGCCATTCTGGCTTGCCTCGGTGATGATGAAGTCGTCGTGCGCGATACGGCCGACGTTTTCTACGCGCTCTTTCATTCAAACGACAAGCAGGAGATTCTTGATCGTCTTGCTAAGATTCGCCGCAACCTCGATGCACTCGTGCTGGTCGACAAGGCATATGCGCCGTATTTGGAAGCGCGCTTCGGCGTTTATCTGCCTACCGGCGATGAAGAGTCCGTCCAGCAGATGCTTGAGTGCGCCAATATGGCCCGCAAGTATTCCGACCGCGAGCTTCTTTTGAGCGAGGCCTGCTTCTACAATCCCGATCGCGCTTTTGAAAAGCTTCAGGAAAAGGAGCGCATTTCGCACCTCTTCGAGGCGCTTGAAAAGCGTCAGTTTGTTGTTTACCTTCAACCCAAGGTTTCTCTGAAGACGCAAAAAATCATCGGCGCCGAGGCTCTTATTCGCTGGAATCGTCCGGGCGTCGGGATTGTTTCGCCGGGCGAATTCATTCCGCTTCTTGAGCGCTATCGCCTGGTGCACCATATCGACGTATTCGTCTTTGAAGAGGTCTGCAGGATTCTGGCAGAGTGGAAGCACCGGAATATGCCGAATCTTCCGATTTCGCTCAACCTGTCGCGCCAGACGATTGAGATTCCGAATCTGCTGCCGCACTTTCAGAGCGTCTGCAAGTCCCTCGACGTGGATCCCGGCCTCATCGAGCTTGAGATCACGGAAACCTCTGCAATCAAGAGCTACGACAGGGTTCGAGAATTCATCGGCCAGCTCAAGAATTTCGGCTTCAAGTGCTCCATCGACGACTTCGGCTCCGGCTATTCGTCGCTTGGCTGCCTGAGCGAACTGAAGGTCGATTCGGTGAAGCTCGACAGAAGCTTCTTTGTCAATCATGACCGCAACAAGGCCGGGATCATCGTCAATGCGGTCGCGGATCTGGCTGCAATGCTCGGATACCAGACGGTTGCCGAGGGGATTGAAACAGAGGAGCAGCTGACGGATCTCAAGCAGACGAGCTGCAATGCCGTCCAAGGCTTCTATTTCTTCCGCCCGATGCCTGTTGAGGATTTCGAACATCAGGCTGAGTCAGAATCCGATGCGGTGAAAGTTGCGAAGGATTGACAGAGACTTATTTGCCAGTGAAAATACAATGGGGATCCTTGAGCTCCCCGATGCTTGTCTGCGTGTGAACACTCGACTGCCCGGACACGTACAACCCGGCCTAGAACCTCTAAATGACCAATTTCAATCAAAAAGACATGCTTGACGACTCAATCTACAAGGAGGCCGGTGATTTGCTGGCGGTGGGCGGCTGGATGATTGAAATGCCGAAGGACGGCTCTCATCCCCGCTTGTACGGCAATCGTCAGATGCATGCGATATTCGAGGCGCCGGAGGATCTTTCTCCGGAGGCGCTCTTTGACTTCTGGTTTGATCGGATCATTTTGACCTTCAGGGAGTCGCGCGAGATGATTCGGCAGGCGCTTGCCAAAGGGCAGGTCGGTCGAGATTCCTGCTATGCCTGGCAGCACCCCTCGAAAGGCTGCGTTTTTATCCGTGCGCGCGGAGCCAAAGGCGTATCCGAGAACGGGAATACGTGGCTCAAGGGGTTTGTAGAGGTAGCCGAGACTGAATTTCAGTTTCGCATGCCGGAAGGAAAGCCCTTCAAGGTTCTTGAGGCAAGAAAGCTTCAGATATACGCGCCGTATTTCCTGGAGACGTATGAAGAGATTCACGAAATCGACCCTGTGACTCTTCGTGTGACCCCTCTGAGCTATCGTCAAGATCACTATGACCCCAGACCGAAGGATGTAGACCTTTACGAGCTTCACAGGCTTGACCTTCATCCGGAGGATTTCGAGCGCGTAAAAGCTGCTTTGGACAAGAAGACGCTCGAAGGGATCATCCGTGACGGGAAGGAGCTGACTCTGCAGTTTCGTGTTGCCGACAAGCTGCTGGGGTGGCGCTGGGTTGAGGCGAAGTATTTCGCCGTAGAGTACTGGGCCACCCCGAAGATTCTCATCAAAACGGTTGATGTCGAAGCCAGGCGCCGTGTACGGACGCTTGAGCTCGAGAAGCGTGACCTGGTCGAGGCAATGTTCAACATTTATGCGACCGTGATTGAGGTGGACTTGACGGCCGGCATGGCGAAGTTCCTCAAGAGAATGGATTGGGATCCCCAGGATATGCCTGAAAGCCTTCCGATTGATCGGCTTATCGGCAAGGTTGTTCCGAGAATCGTGCTTGCTACGGAACGCGATAATTTTCAGTCATACTTGGATCTTGATAATTTGAGGCGTGCCGCCGCTTGTCACGATCACGGAGACTGCACGATTCGCATGCGCAGCTTTCTGAAGGATGCGGAGTACGCCACTGTACGCATCAGCCGTCTCTACATTGAGAATCGCCTGGACAAGCTCTATATCGTCACTACTCGCGAAAAGTTCGATCCGACGTCCAACGAGGTTGCCGACAACCTGGCGAGCCAGACCTGCGACTGCCTCTACTATGTTGATTTGACAACGGGGTACTTCCGCTGCATCTTCGCCAAGGATGAGGTGGTGTCTGGGTTCGAGGGCGATGGCTATTGGAAGAACCTTCTTACTGTCTCTTATACAC
>OWJS01000641.1_pt1 | contig 12836 bp, 10 predicted proteins | sample 1732961 | NCBI WGS metagenome assembly OWJS01 (sample SAMN05065774, study PRJEB22554) | human gut metagenome | biome: ENVO:2100002; feature: ENVO:00000062; material: ENVO:00002003 | host: Homo sapiens | place: USA
CGCGTCTCGTGGGCTCGGAGATGTGTATAAGAGACAGTTCTTCGCCAGCGTTTGCCACCGTGACCTGATAGCCCTCCTTGGTCAGGTACAGCCGCAGCAGCTCGCAGATATTGGTATCGTCGTCCACAACGAGGATCTTTTCGTTGGCCATAGTGGTTTCCTCCCCAATTCTGTATGTTCCGGCCCTTTCGGGCCTTGTGACAAAGTATTCCACTTCTTATTATACGGAAGAGTTATGACAAAATAAAGAAGGATTTGTATGATTTTTTCACAATTCCGGCCCGGCCTTACTCGATCATCAGCCGGATGATCTCCTCATTGGTCTCCTTCATGCCGTCCTTGCACAGACGCCCGATGCCCTTGATGGTGGTCTCGATGTCCTTCATCACGATGCCATCGCGGCCCTTGAACTCCTGATTGCACTTGTACATGTTGTAGCCCAGCAGCGCCGCGTCCACCGAGGATGCGATCTTTGCCGCGCAGGAGGCCTTTGCGCCGTCGCACACGATGCCGGACACGATGGCAAGGGCGTTGACCACCGTGTGGATGGCAGCCTGATAGCCGTCGCCGCACAGGTACACGATGCCTGCGCCTGCACCCGCACCCGCGCTGACCGCGCCGCAGTAGGCAGACAGGGTGCCGATGCCGGTCTTTTCGTGGATGGCCACCAGATTGGAAATGATGAGGGCACGGTAAAGCTTTTCCTTGCCGCTGTGCAGCTCCTTGGCATATTCAATAAGCGGCACCGGGCAGGTGATGCCCTGATTGCCGCTGCCGGAGTTGATGACCACGGGCTGCTCGCAGCCGTTCATCCGGGCGTCAGAACCGGCGGCGGCGTAGGCTTTGGCCCGGACACGGACGTTGTCGCCCTCCATGTCCAGCAGAACGCTGCCGATGTTCGCGCCGTAATCGCCCCGCAAGCCTTCCTCGGCAATGGCCATATTGTATTTGATCTGGGGGTCCAGAATGGGCTTCACGTCCTCGATGTCCACCGTGTTGGCGAAGTCCCAGATGTGCTCCATATCCAGCAGACTGCGGTCGGTCAGGTTTTCCTCGTCGTCGCCGTGAACGGGCAGGTCCAGCAGCACTTCGCCGTCCTTTTCCATGTGGACGATGTTGGTGTGGAAGACTGCGATCCGCACTTGGGCCGAGTGCCCGCCCTTCCAGACCGTCACGATGATGTCGAAGGTCACGCCATTGTCCACATGCTCGACCGTGATCTCGGTCTGATCCAGATAGGCAAGGATGGCTTTCGTTTCCTCCGGCGTCACGTCGGCGATGACCTCCAGCTTCTGTTCCGGGCGGCCCGCCACGATGCCCGCAGCGGCCGCAGCTTCCAGACCTTTCCGGTTGTCGGTGTTGGGCACGATGACTGACTTCACGTTCTTGATCATGCTGCCGCTGGCCCCGACGCACACACGCTCCGGCACGGCCCCCAGCGTCTTCCGGGCCACGGCGGCGGCATAGGCCACCGCAATGGGTTCGGTGCAACCCATGGCAGGGATGAGTTCTTCCTTCAATATCTGAAGATAAGCCTGATATCGCAGTTCTGTTTTTTCCATTCCAAATGTCCTTTATCGTTGTTGTGAGTCGCTTTGCTTTATTGTACAAAAAGCGCCCCAAAAAAACAAGGTTTCTTAGGGGCACTTTCGCCAAACAGCAGCCTTATGGAAATGAAGTCCGCTAAAAAAACAACCTCCCTTCTGACACTGTGATCGTCGGAAGGGAAGTTGCCTTTTAAGGAGAATGGTATGATGAAGAAGGTATCATTTTAAGAATATATCTATGTATTTTCAGCGTAAATCCCGGATTGTTTTTTCCACGAGGCAATTTGCATCTCATAGAATACGCTTCTTCCTGTTTTTGCGCGTTTATATTCTTTCCTTGTACCAGTCCATCGCCTGCTTCATCGCAGCTTCGGGGGCAAAGACATAGCGGCGGTCCAGCACTTCCAGACCCAGCGCACCGGTATAATGGATTGCCTTGAGCTTTTCCAGTGCCCCGTCCAGATCCAAAACACCATCGCCGGGCACCAGATGCCCGCCGGGGTTGCCGTCAATAAAATGGACGTGTCCCAGATTCTCCGGGCCGATCACATCAAGGAAGGTGGAGAAGGTATCCACCGCCGTCGTGGCGATGACATCCGTATCCGCCAAGCCCGTAAGGCGCGGGCTGTTGACCGTGCGCAGCAGACGGCGCAGCTGGCTTGCCTCATTGCAGATGTGGGTGGTGTACTTGGTAAAAGGCTCTACCGCCAGCGTCACGCCCTCCTGCTCTGCCTTGCGGGCAATGCGTCCCATTGCCTCTGCACACCAGCCAAACGCATCCTCTGCATCCACATCCAGATAAGCAAAGCCGGTGGACACCACCATGTGGTCGCAGTCCAGCTGCACGGCCGCTTCGATGTGCTGGTTGAAAAAGTCCACGGTGCGGTCCCGATAGACCTTATCCGGATGAGAAACGCTGATGGCATACACGCACTGCTCCGGCGTAAAGCAGCGCAGAGCAAGATGATGTGCCTTGATCTTGCGGTTCAACTCAGCCAGACGGGCAGCGTCGAAATCCTCCAGATGGAGGTGGGGGCCGGATGCCCACAGTTCGATAGACTGATAGCCCAGCCGCTCGGCAGATTCCAGAAAATAATCCAGCGTATAGCGCTTGTAATGGTAATTTGCTGCACACAACTGTGAAAGTTCCATCGTTATTGCTCCTTTTCCTGTAAATAAGGCTCAAACTGCTGCACGATCCGGGTGGCAAGGGCCTTGCCCCGCGCCATGCACTGCGGGATGCTCTCTCCAAGGCTCACGCCGTAGGTGAATGCTGCGATATAAGAATCGCCTGCTCCCACCGTGTTTACCACCGGCACGTTTTCCGCCGCCTGCTGATAGAATCTCTGTCCATCGTAGGCAAGGCTTCCATGCTCGCCCAGCATGGCGATCACACAGCCTGCGCCCTTCGCTTTCGTGCGGCGCATAAATTCCCGGATATAGTCATCATCCTTGTCGTAGGAGAAAAAGGCGTAATCCAGATAGGGGAGAAGCGCGTCGTTAGAGGGCTGCTCCAGTCGTTTCGAAAAGTCGTAGACCCAGATCTGCCCCGGCTGGCGCAGCGCAGCGATATAGCGCTCTACCTTTGCCCAGCGCTCTGCATACACGATGTCAAAGCCCTTGACAAATTCCATATCCTCCGCGGAAAGCTCGATCTCCTCCATGGCGTTGCCGTGAAATTCCAGATGCTTTTTGTCCCCGTCTACGAGGTCCATCTTTGCCATACCGGTGGGGCGGTCGATCCTTTTGAGCACCCGCAGCGGAATATCACGCTGCTTCAGCCGCTCCACCAGCGCATCTGCAAAGACATCGTTGCCCAGCACGGTCATTTCGGTCACGTCTCCGCCCTGCGCCTTGTAGTTGAGGGCGAAGTCGATGCTGTTGCCTGTCAGATAGTACCGGTCCATCCGGTAGTAAACATCAATGCAGTTGTCTGCCATTGCGATTGCTTTTTTCATTCCGCAGCCCCCTTACTCGCCCATGACGTAGATCATATATTTGCGGTTTTTGATGCCATCGTACTCGCAGAAATAAATATCCGCTGCGCTGCCCAGCTTGATCTTGCCCTCTGCGATCGGAAAAACGCAGTGGTTCCCCGTGAGCAGGCTCTTGAGATGGCCGGGTGCATTGCCGCCGATGGTGCCGTAGGTGGGCAGATAGTGGTTGTGATGATAAGGATAGTTTTCCGGCGCGATCCGGTCCAGCGTCTCCATAATATCCTTTTCCACGCAAGGCAGACTCTCGTTCACCATGATGCCGGTGGTCGTGTGCTCCGTGATGACATAGACGACGCCGTTCTTTACTCCGGTCTGTGCCACAAATTCACGCACCGGGTCGGTGATGCGGATCAGCTCAAACTCCTTCTCTGCGCAGATGCTTACTTCCTTCAGCTCAAATCTCATTTGTTCTGGCCCTCCCATCCAAAAAAGCGCATTGCATTTTTCCAGTAGATCTTTTCCCTCGTCTCGGGCAGCATCTCCACGCTATCCAGCCCCCGCTTGCTGCGCACCGGGCGAATGCGGGGCGAGTCCGAACCGAACATGACCTTATCGGCCAGATTATGATCCAGCCAGTATTCGCCCATGTCCTGCTTGAACACTTTGGGAAACAGCTGGTAGGGACCATCAAAGTTCATCAGTGCAGTGTTTGCGTAGAGATTGGGGTACTTGAGCAGCAGAGCCGCCGTCTCCTGCACCCACGGCCAGCCGAAATGAGCAAGGCAGAGATTGACCTCCGGCCAGCGCAGCGCCACCTCCTCAAATTCCATCGGGCGGGCATACTTTGCCAGCGCATTATTTTCCAGACAGAAGCCGGCGTGGAAGATGATCGGCTTGTGGTATTTGCGGCACAGATCATACAGCGGCACAAGGCGCTCGTCCATGGGGTACATTTTGAGCCGTGCGGTGTTCACTGCAAGTCCGGCCAGCCCCAGCTCAGCAAAGGCACGTTCCAGCTCCTGCACAGCATCGGGGCGGCGGGGGTCCACCGTTGCCATACCGATATAGAACTGTGCATCCAGCGCCACCAGCTTTGCGATCTCATCGTTGGAGATCTCCACCATCCCCGACTCCACAGAGCAGTCCTCCGGCAGCAGCACCACCCGTCCGATGTCTGCAAGCGCATACTGCTTGCGCAGCAGCGCCATGTCGGAGGGCTTCATCAGATGATAATTCATGGCATCACAGCGGCGGCGAAAGCGCTCCTGATCCTCACAGACCGGTGCAAACAGTGCCGGATGGATATGAGTATCAATGACCATAGGACAGTCTTCTCCTTATTTCTGCATTCTGTGCATCCTGTCCCGATTTTCCAGATAGAGATCCCGGAAAATCGGGTAATGCTCCTGATAAAATTCATGATTTTCCCGGTCCGGCTGCAAGATCCTGCCCTGCGGTAAAGCGGCGCGCAGGGCGGAAAAACTTTCCAGCGCACCGACGCCCAATGCCGCCAGCATGGCGTCTCCGTAGCTGGAGCACTGGAACGGCTCCGGAATGGTCAGCGGCATTCCCGCCATGTCGCAGATGATCTGCATCCATGCAGCGTTTTTCGTGCCGCCGCCCGCTGTGATGATCCGCCGGGGCGGCACCCCCAGCTCCTCAAACAGCAGCAGATGCTGATAGGTGGAATAGCCTACGGCTTCCAGCGCAGCGCGGTTGATCTGCGCCCGTCCATGCGTTCCTTTCAGTCCGAAGAGCATTCCGGTGGCCTCTGCGTCCTGCAGGGGGCTTCGCTCACCGTAGATATACGGCAGCATAATCAGTCCGTCGCTGCCCGGCGGCACAGCAGCCGCCTCCCGCGCCATGACTGCGTAGGCGTTTTCGCCGCCCTGCTTTTCGGCGTCCAGCTCTTTGCTGTACAGCAGGTCACGCACCCAGCGGGTCAATGTGCCCGCCGCATTGGTGCCGTCGCCCAGACAATAGGTGCCCGGCACGGTAAACGCCTTCCCACCCTTGAGGGCGCCGTTGCCCTGCGGCGAAACATAGCTGCCTACGAAGTGATCCGTACAATAGTAATAGAACATCGAGGAGCCATACTGAAAAAAGGCCGTGCCCGGCTCCACCAGACCCACGCTGATGGCCTCTGCCGTGGAGTCACCGGTACCGGTAACGACCGGCGTTCCCGCGGCAAGGCCGGTCTGTGCCGCAGCCTCCGGTGTGACCGTGCCCACGATGTCTGTAGACCATGCACACGCCGCGATCTGGTCCGGGCGGCAGTACAGCCCGCACTCCGCCTCGTTCACACTGCCATCCGCTTGGTACAGCGGTCGGAACGAGCCCTTGGCAAGGGACTGATCGATGACGTATTTCCCGGTCAGGCGCGCCGTCAAAAAGGAGCTGCCCGTAAGGAAATAGGCCGTCTTTGCGTAGATCTCCGGCTCATGCCGCCGCAGCCAGAGGATCTTTGTGGCCGTGTCGCCGGAGCAGATGGGATGGCCGAACAGCTCCTGCACCCGCGCCTGTCCGTAATGCTCTGTCAGCCACGCCGCTTCCTCTGATGCGCGGGCGTCGATGCCGTAGAGGATGGCCGGGCGCAGCGGGCGGCACTGTTCGTCCACCGGCAGGCAATCGGTGCCCAATGCACTGGTGCCCACGCAGGCGATCTGCTCCGGCCGGATTCCGCTCTGTTTGATCAGGGTCCGGCACAATTTGCACAGGTCGCCCCACCAGACCGCCTCGGCCTCCTGCTCGAACCACCCGGGCTGCGGGTTGTCCATCCCATGGGGCACCGAGGCATCCGCCGCCACTCGGAAGCTTTCGTCGATCAGGATGCCGCGGGACTCAAAGGTACCGATGTCGATGCCCAGAAAATAGCGTTTCATCCTGTTCTCCTTTCTCACAGCCGGGCGCGGATGTCGTACACGATCTCCATAAAGCTGCGCACTCGCTCTTCGTCCACACGCCCGTTGAACACGCCGTCCTTCTTGAACGCAGTGCCCATGCAGACGGCATCGCAGTATTTCAGCTTCTCTCTCACATTCTCGTGGCGGCAGCCGGTATTGCAGAACACCGGCACATTGCGGGGCTTTGCCACCTCGTAGACCTTGTTCAGGATGGAATCATCCGGCTCGCTGCCGGCAGAAGCGCCGGACACGCACAAGCCGTCTGCAAAGCCACCGAACATGATAGACTTTGCCACCACCTGAATATCCCGCTGCACCAGATAGCTGTCTGCTTCGGGGTTCACCTTGAACAGCAGCTTCATATCCGGGATCTCCAGCGCCTTGCGGTGGCGGACTGCCTCACCGCTGTTGGAGGTATAAAGGCCATATTCTCCCATGTATGCACCCGAGAAGCAGCTCCGGGCAAATCTTGCGCCGGTAGCAGCAGCAAGGTCGATGGTCGCGATCGGATTCTTGACCACATTGACGCCATAAGGCACCCGGATCAGCGGGCGCAGAGCGCCGATGATATAGGCCATCGCCGAGATCACTGCCACATCCGCCACCGGCTGGTAGGGCAGGCTGAATTCATTGGCAAACAGAATTCCGTCCACGCCGCCGTTCTGCAGCGCCACGAGATCCTGCCGGGCGTGTTCCAGCACGGTGTCCATGCTGCCGCAGTAGCCGGGGTCGCCGGGCAGGGCATCCAGATGCAAAAGCGCAATGATTGGTTTTTCAACACCAAACATTTCCTGAGTCCACATGGTATTGCTCTCCTTTATATCCTTCCGTTTTAATCCAGTTCGTGCGTGTTGGCGCGCATCCACGCCACGGTGTCGTCAATGGCCTTGTCCGGGTCGATGTAATAGCGGCGGTCGCAAATTTCGAAGGAGCAGGTTCCCTCATAGCCGTGCGCCTTGATCTGGTCGTAATACTCTTTCATGGGGAAGTCCGCATCTCCCGGTACGGTATGGCCCCGGTCATTGAAATGAATGTGTTGCAGCTTATCACCCAAGTTGGCAAAGTAGTCATCGATGGTCTCTCCTGCGTAGGTCATCTGATCCATATCCACCATACCAACAACAGCGGGCGAATCGATCTCAGCAATCATCTTTGCCAGATCCTTGCTGGTAATGAGGACGTTAGTAGTGGTTACCTTCAACTCCTCCAGCAACAGAGTAACCCCCTTGCGCTCGGCGTAGGCAGCCAGAGTCCCCACACTCTCCCGGCAGAATTTCCAGGCTTCCTCGCGCGGCATATCAAAGTATCCAAACCCGGTGCTGATTTGAATCGCGGGGCATTCCAAAAACTGGGCGGTATCAATCGCACGCTGGTAGTAGCGGATGCTGGACTCCCGGGTCAGGGTATCCTGAGTGCAGAAATTCACCGGATAAACGCAGTTTTCCGGGGTCATGGCCATAACTGAAAGGTGATGACGGCGAATACTCTTATCCAGCTCTAAAAGACGGCTGACCGGATAGTCGAACATGTTCAACTGAGGCGCACTGCAATAGAGATCGATACTGTCAAAGGGAGACCGCTCGACCTTATCCAGAAACTTCTCAATGGGATAGCGTACATAGTGATAACTCATGGGCGCGAGTTTCATAAAAGACCATTCCTTTCTCTTCCATACAGGCAGCCCGATTTCTACGGGCTTCTGCCCCGAATAGGTTCAGGCTTTCAAAACATTCCGGATATAGTCGATATACGCATCGGTAGCCTTGTCCGGATCCAGATAATAGTCTCGGCTACACATCTCGCAGGAACACCAGCCCTGATAGCCCCTGCGGACAAGGGTGTCGTAATACTCCTTCATGGGCAGCCCGCCGGTTCCGGGGATCGTATGGTTCAGGTCACTGAAATGGACAAAGCCATACTTATCGCCCAGATTGTCAAAGTAATCGTTGATGTGCTCCCCGGCCTGAGACATCTGGTCGGTGTCGGAAAGACCCAGCAGATTGTCCGCGCCCACATCATCGATAAACTGTTTAAGCTCCTTGCTGGTAACCACCAGATTGGTGGTGGTTATCTTACAGGTCTCCATAAAGATGGTGACGCCTTTCTTTTTGGCGTACTCCGCCAGAAGCTGCACCGCCTCAACCTGACGTTTCCATGCCTCATCCTTGTCAGCATCATAATATCCCGTTCCCGGGCAAATCTGGATATGAGGACATTCCAAAAACTGAGCCGTGTCAATCAGGCGCTGATAGTATCGCTGAGTCGATTCCCATGTCAGGAGATCCGATGTGGCCAGATTAACCGGATAGACGCAATTTTCGGCTGTCAGAACATAGGGGGTCAGGTGCCGATCCCGAATGTCGCGGTTCAACTGAATCAGCGCACCCAAAGAATAATCAAATGGGTTAAGCTGGGGGCCGGTGCAATAGATATCGATTCCATCCAAGCCGACCCGTTCCATCTTGTCAAGATACTTTCGTATAGGATATCGGAGATAGTGATAGCTCATCAGGGTAAATTTCATGGATACTTTCTCCCTAAAATCACTGCGTATGGATTGGGCGGTGGATCTGCACAAGGGCAGCCCACCGCCCAAATCCCGACGCGGCATAAAAATTACAGGATTACACTTGCCAACAGGAACGCTACTGCGGCATCCACGACGGCCATAACCAGAGAGGGTAACAGATAGCTGGTGTTGAATACGAATTTGCCGATTTTGGTCGTTCCCGCCGTATCAAAAGCGATGGCGGCCAGACTCTCGGAGGCAGCGGGAATCAGGAAGTGTGATCCGATGGTGACCCAGCCAGCCAGCAACACGGGAGTGCTGATGCCGAGTGCCAAGCCCAGCGGAATCACGATTGCGGTGGTGGAACCCTGCGAAGTAGTGATATTACCCACCAAATAGCAGGCAATAATGAATACCCAAGGGTACTTATTGGTGAACTGCGAGACCGTCTCGGTCAGGAAGGTGGACTGCGCGCCGATGAAGATATTGACCATCCAGCACAGGCCAAGACAGATGACGGCCGCAAACACACCGGACTTAAAAACGGGCATCTCAAGAATAGCATCGGCCTTTTTGTCCATCACAAGACAAATTACCGCAGCGGCGCAGAGCATGAAGATTTGGATGATGTCGGTCATGCCCATAGTGCTGCCGTCAGCCAAAACAGGACGCAGGGATTTGACCACACCCAGAAGAACGACGGCTACCATCGCAACCAAGAAGGCGATGACAGAAATCTTGGACTGCTTGCTGAAAGAAGAGGTGTCGACCACTTTTTCTTCCTTGTGCCCACGCAGTACAAGGGTGCCATCGGCAACACGCCGCTGGAACTCGGGGTCATCTGCAAGTTCCTTGCCTCGCTTCATCATAACAAGGCCGGAAGCCAGAGAGCCAAGAAGGGTAGCAGGAATGACAACCATCAGGACGGTAATCATATCTACGCTGCCCGACTCCTCCAAAAATCCTACCAGCGCGGCGGTAGCGGCGGCAAGCGGAGTGCCGCAGACCGCATTTTGGCTGGAAACCACAGAAGCGGCAATCGGCCGCTCGGGACGGACGCCGTTCTCGATGGCAATTTCGTTGATGATGGGCAGCAGGCTCCACAGAATGTGGCCGGTTCCGCAGCAGAAAACAAACAGCCAGCTGATCATGGGCGCCAGAATGGTGATTGATCTAGGATGTTTTCTCAAGATCTTCTCCGCAAGAGCCACCAGGTACTCAATACCACCCGCAGCCTGCATCGCGCCACCCGCAATAACCACGGCCAGAATAATTCGCAAAACCGTGAGCGGGGGATCCGACATGGGTGACTTAAAGATAAATGTAAAGACAAACGCGCCGACCGCACCGGCAAGCGTAAGGAAAACTCCTCCCTTGCGAACGCCCCAGAAGATGAGAAGGAGCATGATGACAAGCTCAATCCAGAACATGATTTTTTCTCCTTTTTCTTTGATTTTTCCCAGCGACCGCATACCCAGCAAGTTCATGACGCTTTCTTTGCCTGCCGCCCCGGGCCCGTTTCCGTCAGTTTTCATCAGAAAGATGCGCACATTCTCTGTTACAAGCAATCCATCCCGATTTGTCTTTGTATTAGGCATCGAAATGTTATGCTTTGTATTATGATGCAATAATATAATGCAAGCATCTCCTTGTCAACAGCATTCAAGCATTTTCGTCAAAACCTCCTATCAACGTGCCCTTGTTTTGTGAATCACTACCAAATTATTGTATCCTTCTGTCCTCATTTGCTCCCGTTTTGTCTCTTACTTCTATAATACAAAAAGAGAGCGCCCTTGAAATTCTGTTTCAGGGACGCTCTCTTTTTATTTTTATACACAGGTACGTCTTTTTGTTGTACTCATCTTTGACAGCTCAGACCATGAGCTTAAACTTATCCGCGATGCAGAGCTGACGGCTCAGATAGCAGTGTTCCCCGCTCTGATCGTGCACCACGCTCTTGATGGACAGCAGCGGGTAGCCCTTTACCACACCCAGATACTTGGCCTCCTGATGGTTCGCAAACACGATCTCAAGGACTTTATCTGAGCGTGTGAATACGATGCCCGTTTCCTTTCGGATCGTCTCATACAGAGAGGCATTGGTCAGATCTGCATTGAACAGAAAGAAAAAGCTCTCCGGAAATTTGCAGGTCTCCAACAGCATCGGTCTGCCGTCCGCAAGGCGCAGACGCTCCACAACCAGCGTCTGTTCGTCCTTTTTCAACCCAAGCTGCCCCCGTTCTTCCTCCGTGGGCTGTTCCAGTGCGATCTTGATCGTCTTTGCGCCGGGCTGGTATCCCATCATATGACACATATTGGTGTAGCTCAGCACGCCATCCAGTTTTCGCTGGATCTTCTTTTCCGCAACAAACGTGCCCTTGCCGGGCTTGCGCACCAGAAATTCTCCCTGAGACAGCTCATCCAGTGCTTTACGCACCGTGACGCGGCTGACCGAATAGCGCTCGCAGAGTTCATTTTCCGTTGGCAGGCGGCTGCCCGGGGGATACTCGCCCGCATCAATAGCCGCACGCAGTGTTGCGGCGAGCTGTTGAAACAGCGGCGTTGAAATTGTATTATCCAAACTCATGGTATATTCTCCCGTTCTTATTTTTATCACGAAATACGGTTCATTTTCAATTTGCTTTTTTGCGTGCCCCGCAAATATGTCACAATACAAACTTATTATATATAAGTTTTATCCGCGCGTAAAGAGGAAAAACAAATTTTTTCTCCCTTGCGTCTGTGCAGGGCCGTTTTCCAGCGCCCCCTATTTATATAGGAAGCCCGCCACATTTCGTTTCGTTCCTTGTCAAAAATGCACAATTTTTTTGTCCTATTTTCGGTATTGACATTTGTATTGCTTTGTATTATCATCATGGCAAGAAAAGTTCTTCCGGAAACCGCCGGAAGAAATCGAGACAGTTTAATATGAAATGCAGGAGGGTAATACAATGCATTACAAGTACACTGACATCAAGGCCATCGTCGCTGAAATTCTGGAGAACAAGAAGGACGAGGGCGGCGTCAAGAACATCTATTTCGTGGGCTGCGGCGGCTCTCTGGGTGCTCTGTACCCTGCAAAGACCTTTATGGAGCGCGAGAGCCTGACGCTGAAGTCCGGCTGGGTGAGCAGCAACGAGTTCGTCCACAGCACGCCCCGCGATTTCGGCAAGAACTCCATCATCTGCCTTGCCTGCCACAAGGGCAACACCCCCGAGACCATTGCCGCTGCAAAGCTGGGCAAGGAGATGGGCGCTGCTGTCATCATCCTGACTTGGCTGGAAGAGTCTGAGATCATCGAGTTCGGCGATTACATCATCCATTACTCCTTCGACGCCAGCCCGGATCACCTCGCTGGTGACATCGACTACGCCGGTGAAAAGACCATGTGCGCCCTGCAGGTCGCCGTGGAGCTGCTGAATCAGACCGAGGGCTACAGCAACTACGATAAGTTCCAGCAGGGTGCCGGCATGATCACCACCGTGATCCGCAAGGCCCGCGCTCATGTGGCCCAGCGCGCTCTGGACTTTGCCGAGGAGTACAAGAACGACTCCGTCATCTACACCATGGGCAGCGGCGCAGGCTACGGTGCCGCTTACATGGAGAGCATCTGCATCTTCATGGAGATGCAGTGGATCCACTCTGGCACCATCCACACCGGTGAGTTCTTCCATGGCCCCTTCGAGGTCACCGACGCCAACACCCCCTTCGTCATTCAGGTGTCCGAGGGTTCTACCCGTGAGCTGGACGAGCGCTGCCTCAAGTTCCTGCACACCTATGCAAAGCGCATCGAGGTGCTGGACGCCAAGGAGCTGGGCCTGTCGGTCATCGATCCCGCTGTCGTGGACTACTTCAACCACTCTCTGTTCAACAACGTCTATCCCATCTACAACTGTCTCTTATACACATCTGACGCTGCCGACGATCTTACGCGTGTAGAT
>OWJS01000646.1_pt1 | contig 12789 bp, 8 predicted proteins | sample 1732961 | NCBI WGS metagenome assembly OWJS01 (sample SAMN05065774, study PRJEB22554) | human gut metagenome | biome: ENVO:2100002; feature: ENVO:00000062; material: ENVO:00002003 | host: Homo sapiens | place: USA
TCATAAGCTCACACGTTTTTATTTAAATATTCCGTAACTTCTTTGTAGATTTCTTTATCCGACGCTCCCTCTGCAGATCGTTTTATGATTTGCGCAACAGCACTAATCACATAATTATCTGACTCGAGCGCTTGATAAATGGAGGTGATATCCGCAGCACTGTAATTACCAAACTTGTCCAAGTCTAGGTTCATCAGTACAGCTTCAAGCATCTTGTCATTGTTTGTTGTATACGCCATACGCTATAAAATTGATAAATTATAATAGGTTACTATATCTTCCAGCTCTTTCAAAGCAAAGTCAGCATTTTCAGAGAGTGAGGCAAAATCACGTACTCGTTTCAGTTCGCTAGCAAGCATACTTTGCTCCATGCGGAAGCTCTCAGAACTACTGCTCACCAATGGCGCCACAACCAAGTCGTGAATTACTGCACTATACTTATCCTTGTGGGTACGCAGGATACGTCCACGACGTTGAATAAATTGTCGAGGATTACCTGTGCTTGCACAGAATATGGCCATTTCGCTACGAGGAATATCCACGCCCTCGTCTAGACACTTCATTGAGGTAAGCACTTCAAGGTCTCCAGATGCAAAATCATCCAACATTTTATTTCTATCCTTCGAGTCTGATGTAAATTTCCTCACGGTCGTTGTTCGACTGACTTCGCGCACAATCTGGGTATATCGATCAATTATGTGTTCTGCATCTTCGTCCGTATCCAGCGCCTCCTTCGTATCAAAGACATCTGCAATCTCGTCTGGCTTGTTTCCTTCAGGAACATAAACAAGCGTATATTTCAAATTACCTTTTTCTTGATATCGTTCCTCAAGAATACGCTTAAACACATCTTCCTTTCCTGCAGCCTTGTGTATTATGCGCTTCCGCTTCAGCAACAAAGCCATAAGAATATCATCGCCACTAGGAAAAGAACAGCTATCATAGTTAAAGAACTTCGCTAATTGCTTACTTATTTTCATATACTCCAGCATCTCCGCATCATTGAGATGAACAAGATGAGGGTAATAATAATAGCGACAAAGAAAATTATTTTCTATCGCATCTTTCATGCTATATTCAAAGGTGTAATGATCTTTCACCCCGAAGAATTCTTTCAATCTTCGATTGCCAACATCATCATATTGTCGGTCAGGAGTAGCGGAAAGACCTATCCTTCTCTTGAACTTTATTCCTTCAAGTCGATCCAGTATTCTCTTTGATCCCATATTATGAGCTTCATCCGCAATAAGAAGCGTTCGCTTAGACAATGAATTTAAGGTAGAAAACACAATATCACGAGTGAAAGAGGAATATGTTGAAATGACTACGTAAGAAATTGCTTCTTTGGTAGGATTAAAGTCCTCATGCATGAGCAGCGCATCTATTTCATTGCGCCAATTCTTGTTTTTTGAGCACACCATATACACATGCCCAAAATTGAATTTCTTACACTCTTCAACCCATTGGTCGACAAGAGCAAGCGTAGGCACAAGTATGACAGCTTTATAATACCCAAGCTGCTTGTATATCTCATAAAGACAATTAAGCGAAGTTATGGTCTTACCTGTACCTGTTGCCATTGCAAATAAGCCACATTGGGATTTCTTCCAATTATCGAAAGCCTGCTGCTGATACGGACGTGGCCCTGAAGCATAAGGGAACTTTGGTACACTATCCTCCTTCTTACTAACTTTGGAATTGAGTGACTTTTCAATTGCTTCTGTCACTTTTTTCTTTGCCCTTGCCAGAATTCCTTTTACGGTACGCGACATTTCTATGTCTACATGGTTTTGGACAATTTTTTGCTCATCTATCAAAAGATCCTTAATGTCTTTCGGCTTAAATGAGTTTGTGATACGTGTACGTATTTGTTCTGCCTCTACATATTCGACGGTAGTGTCTTTTTCCAGGAACGTCCAGTTGAAATCATCTTCGATGTCATTAATTTTATACACGTCCCTACCGCCATCCCAATCACAGAACGCCGTTATACTCTCACAATTCTCGATAAGTGCAGTACGAGAAAAATTACAGGACCCATCAAAAGCCACTCGGTTTACGCCATCACCAAACAAACCGCATTTTGTATGGGCAATACCTGTTCCATCACGAGGAGTAATGATCTTTATTTCAATTCGGTCATTACGAATTAGCCACGCCAAGCAGTCGAAAAAATGCTTGTCTCGTTCAGACAAGGAATCTTTCAACCCTTCGATATCACTAATATCAAAGGCTGGCAATATGTTGTTAGACAATCCGTTTGTAATTGCGCTTTTATCTTGTTCTGACAAGATATCATTGATTATTAAACGCATTCGGCCTCCATTGTACAGGAAACATGCAAAGCCATCGCACAAAATATTAATTGCAGAAGAAGAGAAGAAACCCAATTTCAAGTCGAAGGTCGTTGCATTGCACAAGCCTTCGGAGAAGAAACCAACAGGCTCCCACTCACTATGCGACTTAAATCGTCGACTATCTGGCCAAATTACGTTTGTCTTTAGCATATTCTTCTAAATAAAGCAATTTGTACACATGATATCATCGCCAAAAAGATCAACCAATGAAGAGCCCTTTTGCTTCGCCCTATTTTCTTCCTGACGCTTAATTATATCCATTTTTATTTTACGGATACGTTCAGGTTTGATCAAGTCAGCAAGGCTTTCTCCTTGATTCCAAGTATAACCATCCTTCTCAAACTCCATTGCCTTCTTATACAAATCAGGGTGTTGCTCATATAGCCAAATCCATTCTATCTTTTGTTGAAAAAAACAGAAATAGCAGCCCGAACGACTACGACAGTAAGTGCCGACCTTTCCATCGACCTCAAAAGGTATTTCTTCGTAATAGGCAGGGACTCCCACCCCGCTCTCACGCAACAATCGGAAGATATCGTCCTTCACAAGTATTTCATCATTGTCTAGCAACGGGAAATCATCCAGCTTACCAATCGGATATTCCGTTGTTTTCAAATATTGGAAGACAACATGGTTGAATAGTTTAACGTCTACATCAAGCAAAGCATTCAACTTCTTTGAATAAAAGAATTGCTTAGAGATCGGACGCTTCAAGATTTCCATTAAATCCTCTCGCTGATAATCCTTGCACAAACTATCATACAATGCTATAATCTGTTCCTGTTGATCGTTGTGGAGAACTTTGTTTATCACATCAATACTCCAGATATTACGACGAAATGGAAATACAGCCTGTATGTTTGGCTTTGAAGATATATAACCATCACGTTCTTCATCTCCTCGTATCCCAACATATGAAACAGCATAATCATCCCCAACATAGCGCTCAAACTCAGCTAATTTCATTTTCTGTGTACACCATCGAGCCTGTGGCGATGGAAGAAAACCGCCACATGCTTTTAAGAAATGCTCAAATGGTGTTGGCTCTGGACTATCCGCAGCTGCACGCAATCGTTTAATACTGCCAAGATATGCCCCTAAACGATCTATAAGAAGCTCAGTCTCAGCCAGTTCACACCCTGTATCAGAGTTATAATATTCAATCTTTAAATTAGGATATTTCTGCTTAAGGTATATAGCCAGCGCCGCACTGTCTTTTCCTCCAGAAATCCCAAGAATATGCCTTACATTCATTTTGCCATCTTTTTATTCAACATTCTCAGCAAAGTGCAAATCGCCACATTTTCATTGTCGCTTTTGGCAAGTACATTCTCTACCAATTTTTCCAACTCATCAGCTTTTTCGATTTCCGACTCTGGCAAACGGAAAGTCACCCGCGAAAGGTTCTTGCCTTTGGTAGCAACCATATCAACAGCGAAACATTCTTCACCATCATTGCCACATGCATTCATACGAGATATGTCCGAATACTTTTCGCACTCACGGAACATCGAAATGAGATTATGCACCAATTTTTCTTCTTGATCATCACGCAAACGTTCAAGCGGCTGTTCCAATGCTGTATAGCAAATCGATTGATACCACTCCTTACGATTATCAAACTCCGTTAACACATGATGGTAAAACTCCTTCAAGCGGTCAGTCAGCAAATGCTCATTAACAGAACTAAAACGATCACGAATGATTTTCACATATTCCGAATATTCATACACTTCAATCCCAAGCGCATCCAAAACACTTGCCTCAATACGATCAATAAGATCATTATAGCATGAGCGCAACTCCCTAACTGCACGGTTTATCACATAGCAGAATTCTTCAACCCTATCCTTGTCACACAGAGTTTCCTTACAAAAGCCCAGTGCCTCTGGGAGATCTTCAAAGAATGTCTTTTCTGGGTCTTTTGCTACTGCAAGCGTATCACGAAAACGTGCTGTCTGTTCATGATTAAACTTACGTGTATGTTTAGCATAAGTGTTAAGCTGATGGCTATAGAAGAAAAAGAATGGTTTTATCGTCTCAACAAAATCATCATTTGTAACACTTCCAAGTGCCCTCACGTTTAAGAATTTGCGATATTGGTTAAATATGTCCATACGCACACCCGATACGTCGAGAGCTTTTACACTATAGTCGCCAGGATGTTTCTGAAGCAATTCAAAGAACTCCATATTCACATTCGGGATATATGCACCGTTTGCACCGTAAAGAGAATATTCCTGCTTCTTAATATAAAGATAAGTGGGTATCCAAAAATCCAGAAATCCCTGTTTCAATTTGTAAGGACGTGCCAACAGGATCTTTATGAGCTCGGAAATTTTCCGCGCCTTCGTAGTTGTTGAAGCCAAGAATTCCTCACAAGCATTCCACAACGGCAGTATACCTTCATTCGTAGGTTGACTCACAAAGGCCCCATCTTGATGAAGCCCTGTATTTTTCAACAAAGAATAATAGATTGTCTTTTCAGGTGGAAACTTATCCTGCGCAAATCCAAGTTCCGCCTCATTGCTATGACTAAGTAAAGCTAACAGATACTTTACACGAGCACTCGATATCGAACTACTCAACTTGTGACGATTGAAAAGTTCATTATTCATCACCGGCGTTTTAGAGTAAATCGTGTCACAAACATAGGACAAAAGCTCATTAAACATACGGAACGTCTTTACTTCAATTTCCTTTCCTCCAAATATCCATACAACATCGTTTCCGTATGAGAACAAAGCATCGTTAAGAGCCTTATTCAACAACAATTTCTCGTATTCCAAGAGGTTATTAACCTCACCAATAGCCACATAGTCCGACTTATCCAGCAACACCTTACTTAGGATGTAGTTGTATTTCGCAATCGAATACAAATGACCAACAAGTTCGTCCGTATTCTTGAAACAAGCGAACACCACAGCATTTTTACACTCAGCTCAAGCGTATCTTTAATGAAGTCTTTCTTCGATGAAAAAACAAGTTGAATATAACCGTCGGTGTCACCTACCGGAATCCTATCTTGTCCTTGCTCCACTATCTCATACTCAAAATAACGTGGCGTTCCCTTTTGAAAATAACACATCCTTACAGGAGCTATCTTCTTAAAGCAATAGCTGCGTATGTCGTCCACATAATTAACAGGACGACTTACCACAAGGCCGGCCTTTCTTATCTCATCTTCAATATTGACATCTGTTCCGTCAAAGAGAATGTAACGCAGCTTGTAACTTGCAAAACGTATTATCTTGTATTGTTCTAACAACTTGAGTATATGGTAACCCTCATCTACTCCATGAACAAGACGAACATAATTGGCGATCTGTTCTCTGGTCATTTTGAACGTCGAATTACCAAAGAGATTAAGCAAGCCAATCGTTTTCACTATTATTATCGCTCCAAGCAATTCGCTTTTCGACTCCCACTCCTGTCCTTCAACTCGTTCAAGTGCAACCTGCATAGAGCTCCATTGCATCGAGTCTGCATTAGCGTCCTTTAGATACGAATAAAAGTTCTGCAAGATATAATCATAGCAATTGGCAAGCCCATAAAAGCCTTGCCTGTACTCGCTTAATGAGTTGTTTCCTTTTGCATGAAGAAAAGAAAACAATGAACGCTCGTTCTGACCATAACGTTGGATAGCTCGAGTAATTACATATGCTGAAAACGGCTCCAAAGGATAAAGAATCTCAGCAGTATCAACAGCAAAAGCATCAGACGCGAACTTTGTGTTCTTTACAAGAGCGCACAATTCTGTCAAGTCCTTATATTCTTCAACCTTAAGATTCTTCGACTGCAACTGTTTAGAAGCAAGATAAAGCAATTGTTCTACGGGCTCTACGAACACAAGCTCTTTGAAACGTCCTTTCACTTTAGTCCATTCCTCTTTCTGAACATCAGTCAATTTTCGGGCATAGGAACTAAAGTTCTGATGAAGCGTTGTTATCAGAAGGATTTGCCTTGTTGGCACATTTACAAATTCAGCCAACTTCTGCATGAAATATAGCTCCTGTTCGGGATTTTTCTTTGCAGCATGCTCAAGCACCTTACCAAACTCATCAATGAGAATCACAAGGAACTTGCCCTGTTTCTTTACCCTACCATAAATCTCACGCAAATTATCAAGCACATTGGTTTCCGGTCCATCAATCTGCAACTTGTCGCGCATCAACGAGGCAAGATCTTTATAATCGCCAACCATTTTCAACACTTCAAACTTTCCGTTGGTTGACAATGTATGTGGATTAAGAAGATTAACCGAGTCGTCTCCTAACAGATTCTTCTCCAAGGCTAACAGAAAACTTGATTTACCCGTTCCATACGACCCTATAACTGTAAAAGAATGAATACCAGAACGGTAGCCATCAATAAGCCCAGCAGCAACATCACGTGCATTTGGCGTAACGATGTACTTGAAGCCCTTACCCAAACCTTCTTCTATATTTGCCGACAAACTAAACTGCTGCATTATCGTAGTATCTGTTAAGTAAATCAATAGGATTCATCTGCTTTCCTTCTTTGAAAAGAAGTTGGCGTATTCCAGCATTATCGCTATATTGCACATACTCAGAGTATTCTCTATCTATCTGCTGCAACATTTCTATCACCTCCATATCAGTCATACAGAACACAAGTCCTACATTCTGCAACGTGTCATAAGAAACTGTTCGATCAGAACCTTTCATCCATAGAACTGCATACAAGAAAATCTCTGTTGGCACTGTTCGTTTCCCCTCTATATTAAACGCATAACCCCTATCTGAGTTATCGTTCCTGATAAGATTCAAATCTATCAACAAAGAGGAATAATCCTCGTATGATTTAGGCTTTGAAGGTTGCACGTAATTTTGAACCAACACGCCAAAATCTTTTCCTACTGTATTAGAATTGAACTGCTTCAACCGATCATCTTCAGCCATCAGACGTTTTACAAAATTCAGTACCTGCTCTTTGGCGAATTGCTTACGCTCTTTCTGGTAACGAAGAAACAAAATGTTATAAAGAGTAGCCTCATTCAATACGACAAGAAGGAAATGAAGCAACCACAAAGTACCTAAACTTTCCAAATAGCGGTCTTTTCCCTGAGCCTCATCAAACAAATACTTAGCTAACGTCGATGGCTTGTCATGTTCTGTCAACCCTAAAGCTTTTAGCCAATAGCGTATCGATGCAACCATGTTTTTACCGACCCCAAGCATGATTACAGAGTTTGGATCGTTAAAACTGTTGCCGTCATTTATATAATCATACCCTTTTATAGGCCACAACATCCTGCAAGAGAACGACTCATGGCCTGAAAAAACGTATTTGCTGTACATATTAGGTTTAGACGTTCATCTGACAGAACCCTAATGTCAGAACAGTTAGATTAAATTGCTTTATGGCTCTCAAAAACAGAATGCGTGGGTTCTTTCCCTTTGCCCGTTCCACACATCGTAGGCCTTCGCATTGCCCAAATCGCAGAAACGGACAACTGCAGAAAGCCCACGCATGGAACATATCATAATCCCACATATGGGAAGCCATACACATGCCCTTTTTGAGCATGTATACAGCAACCCTGGCGGGGTATACAATATACCTACCGTGGGCATCTACGTTGCCATCCTGTCTTTGCGATTCGGTAAATTTGCGAAGTTTACGATGTGAAAGACAAGCGTCAAGTAAACGCCCTATTCATAAAAGTCGCATCCACTCGCCCAAGGCTCGTTAGGGCCTTGTTGTGATAATGCTTTGCAAAGATAAGGTTAAACTGCAAGAAATCCTAATTTTTATGGCCCTTTTTCATTTGCAAGTCGAAATTGCATGCAACAGAGCCAGGAATGGCTTACCCAGTCACCGTTCGCCCATCATCCGATTGCTTTGTATTGGCTGGCGAAGGCGTAGGTAGCTTCCGACATAGGGGTGTTGAGGTGCCACACGATTTGCATGGGCTTTGAGCCTTCCATGCTTTTCATTGTGACCTGCCCGAGGTAGGTGAAGCCCATGCGGCAACCGTAGTCGGGATGCTCGGCTTGCTGCCTGACGAACAAGAGCATGTTGTTATCGCCGTTACGGTAAGCCTCAGCCTCGCGACTTCCCTCACGCACCCGGTTCTGTGTTTCCCAATGGAAGAACTCGCGGTTTTGTGCATAGTCTTGATAGGCCGTGAGCGATCCTTCCTCGCGTTTCTTGATGATGTCCACATACATGGCTTCCAACTGGATGCTCTTCAAGCGTTCCACTCCCTCGCGCGAGGGCGACTTGCGCTCAAGGGTGGAGAGGCCCAGGGCGGCCTGTATCTGCGCCTTGGTGTAGACACCGTGCAAGCGAAGCGGACTCCAGTCTTTATAAACCGAATTGTCGGCTTTCTCAGGTGCTGAGCAACGGTCGCGCAGATAGGCGACGACCTCCTTAAATTCTTCCACAAACAACGTGTCAGAGACCAAGTCGCTGAACATATCGTTAAGGCTTGCGTATTGGCCTGCCGCATCATACAAGTCGTAATCGAGCATCACGGCGCAACGGCGTTGCTGCTCCGAGAACGCTGTGGTGTCGCACGCGAAGCCATGCTCCGCAAACCGCAACAACTGCGAGAAATAAGAGAACGAGTCGGTGGCCAACCATTTCTTGGTGACGGCAAACTTCAGTTGGGCAGCATGTGTCGACACCTCCTTGCGCACGCCAGCCAACTGGCACAGCTCGCCCCACGTCAAACTGCCGTAGAGCTTATGGAATGGCACATGACTATAATCCAAGAATCCTTTCATCGAGAAAGCACCCTTGCACACCTCATGATAGGCGGCTATCTCCTTAACGATACGGTTACGGTTCAGGCTGCGCAGATAACCGTCGATGTTGGCAATAATCTCTTCCTTGGCTTTCTCCTCAAGGATAATCTTACAACCGAATGGGGCGTTGGTGAAGCCACCCTCTATCTCGTCCTTGATGTTGCGCGAATGGCGACCTATCAACGACTCGAAACGCTCCTTATAGCTAAACTCGGCACGCGAGTGACCCACAAAGTCGAGCACGGTCAGGTGGTCCTTGCCTTGATGCAGTCGCAAGCCACGCCCAAACTGTTGTAGGAACACCGTGGCACTCTCGGTGGGACGGAGGAAGAGAATGGTGTCGATCTCTGGAATGTCGACACCCTCGTTGAACAGGTCGACAACGAAAAGGTAGTTGATCTCTCCCTTCTGCAATCGTTTCCTCACCAAGGCGCGATGACGGGCATCGTCGTCGCTCGTCAGCACGTCTGTCCGCAATCCCGCCAACGTAAACTTGGCGTTCATAAACGTGGCATGCTTCTTATCGACACAGAAACAGAGGGCACGCACCTTATTCAGCCTACTGTTGCCTATGTATTGCTGCATCTTCTTCAGGATGAGCCCTGTGCGGAAATCGTTCTGCGTGTAGATACGCGAGAGCTCCGCCACATCGTAGCCATGCCCACTCCATTTCACCTCCGACAGGTCCACATTGTCGGGTATGCCGTAATAATGGAAAGGGGCGAGCAGCCCAGCGTTCAAAGCGGCGGGCAATCGTATCTCGGCTGAGATATGGCCATCGAAGAAGGTGGTGATGTCCTCTTGCTCATTGGTACGCTCCGGCGTGGCCGTCAGACCCAGGAGAATTTTCGGCTTGAAGCAAGTCATGAGCTTGACATAGGTGGGGGCCACAATATGGTGCACCTCATCGACCACCATATAGTCGTAATAGTCTTCCGTGAGCGACAAGTGGTCGATACGGTTGCGCAACGTGTCCTTGCTGGCAAACACATGCTGGTAGCTCGACGGCTCATTGTTGCCATCCCACAAACTTCCGAAGTTGGGATCTTCGAGCACAATGCGGAAGGTCTGCATGGCTTGGCGCAATATCTCCTGCCGATGGGCGATAAAGAGGAAATGGCAGTCGGGATGCGCCTCGCGATAGCGCTTGAAGTCGAATGCGGCAATAACCGTCTTACCTGTTCCCGTGGCGGCCACCACGAGGTTGTGGTAATGGCCGTGCACATGGCGCTCCACATCCAACTTCTCCAATATCTCCTGTTGGTAATCCTTGGCACGCATGAGGTCGAGGGCCGAGAAGTCGAGCAACGGCGTTTCCCAATCGGCGCCCAACGCTCGCTTCAACCGCTCATCGCTCACGCCAGGAATAAAGTCCTCGAACGTGTCGTCGCACCAATAAGCCTCAAACGAGTTGCGCACCTCCTCAATGACCTGTGGCAACTCAAACTGCGTGGCTTTGAAGTTCCACTCCTTACCATCCTTCAGGGCGTAACACGAGAGGTTGCTGGAGCCGATATAGGCGGTATGGAAGCCCGAGTTGCGAAGGAAGATATACGACTTGGCATGCAAGCGGTCTTGCGTGCCGTCGTAGGATATCTTAATCTCCGTGTTGGGCAACGTGGCCAGTCGGGCTATGGCGTCGTAGTCGGTTGCGCCTGTGTAGGTGGTGGTAATGATACGGAGGCGTTTGCCCTCGCTTGTGAATTTTCTCAGACTATCCCTAAGCAGGTTCAGTCCACTCGTCTTGATGAACGACACCACCCAGCATATCTCGTCAGCACAGAGTATCTCGCGGTTCAGCTCGCTCTCCATGTCGGTAGGGCCCCGTCCTCCAAAGAACAAGGCGCTACGACTCAGCGTGGTGATGGGTGTGATGGCTTTCAGGTGAGCCTCAATGTCAGGATACTCGCAGTTGGTGCGATCGATCACAGCCGTTAGGATGCTCTTCTGCGCATCAATCAGATCGAGTTCCGTATCGTCCACCCGAAATTCACGGCCCAAGGTCTTGATCACCGAATTGATGAAGTCGGTATAGGTTTGGGCACCGTCGTCCTCGGGAGCGCCAATGAAAGCCACTTCGATAAGATGCTGTAGATATTTGCTCAGGATATGCACCGCGTCGTCTTTCGATATGGCTTTCTTGCCAATGAAGAAACGTTCTGTGTCTACCCTGTCCAACTTCAAGCGGAACAGTCGGTTGATGATCTGTTCATAAACACCAGTTTGGATATTCGTGTCTTGCATCATTATCTGATATAAATGTTCTCGGCATGATACTGTAGGAATGTGCCATTGGGCTGATGCTCTTCGGGAAGGATAATCTTTCGGTTCGCAATCTTTCCGAAATGCTCAGCGTAGGTGGCTTGGGTAAGGGTGTCGCGCAATGAGGGCGACACCATTACAGTATAGTCGTCAGGCCGTATAGTGATGAGTCCTTGGTCGAAGGCTCGGTCGTAGAGCGAGGAAAGGCAGATGCCGTTTTCGGGATTCAGGCGTGTGTCCTTGCGTTCTGCCCAAGGAATGATATGACTGGCAACCAACAGGCGCGAGTCGTTGATGCCAGTGATGGCGCATTGCTCGTTGTAGTTGTTGAGTATCATCGTGCGGAACACGTTCTGATTGACCCTTTGGCGAACCACCGCTTCTCTGGTCTTGCCTTCCAAATCGGTTGTGGTGATGCCCAACGACTGCTCAATGGATTGTTGCTGGAGGCGTGCGCGTATCTCGGCGGCCTCCTTGAAGAGTCGTTCCTTGTTGTTGGCATATTCTTCCCAAACGGGCATGCAGGTCTTGGCACCGCTCGCCATGCCGTGGCGCCCTGTGGCAAGGATGTAAGGGTCGCAGGCGGCGAAGTTCACCAGGCGGAGAGCCGCCGAGTTTTCGCCACGTCCCAGCAGTCGGCCAAGTTCTCTCACCTCAGGCGTGTTGCGGTTCAAACGCCCAAAGGGTAATTGGAAATAGAGAGCTAAGGCAAGCACCAGTTCATCGTGTGTCCACAGGTTTCTTTGCATGTCTCAAAGTTACAGCGTTTTTCTCAAACGAGGGACGATTATGGTAGGATTTTGCGAAAAAGTGGGCAAAAATGTTTGTGGGGAGACGGGTAAGCGGCGTAGGGTGCGTTTGTTGGTGGGACAAGCGGGAGGGAGGGGTGTCGTGGTTTTTGGTTAAAAAGTTGTGCGGGATTTTTGGATGAAATAGAGAAGGAATTGGGGTGATTTGTTGAATCGGTTTACTTTTTGTGTGTCGTGGGCTGACGATTGGGCATCTTTCGCGTTGCGATAGCATAGGTATCGTGGTGCGATAGATGGTCTTTCGTGGTGCGATAGCTTAGGTATCGTGGTGCGAAAGGTGGTCTTTCGTGGCGTGGAATGTGGAGCGTGGAGCGATAAACAGGCTAAACGAATCATAACTTTTTGAATATTAAGCGGTTACGCAAATGCGCCAGGAATGGCGTATTTGGAGGCGAATGGGTGGTCGTTGAGAAAAACAGTGTATATTTGGGGGAGGAGTGTTGAGAATGTTGAGTGGGCCATACGGCACGAGAATATTTCTCCCACAGATCGCACTCTAAGTTTGCAGAAGAATGCGACGCAGTCGCATAAATGTTAAATAATCAAGGTAAAACTATGATTGCTAAAGACAGTTTCGTACCTTTGTTG
>OWJS01000650.1_pt1 | contig 12732 bp, 9 predicted proteins | sample 1732961 | NCBI WGS metagenome assembly OWJS01 (sample SAMN05065774, study PRJEB22554) | human gut metagenome | biome: ENVO:2100002; feature: ENVO:00000062; material: ENVO:00002003 | host: Homo sapiens | place: USA
TCAAGCCTTGTTTGAGGTTTGACGATTCGTCATGCACCTACCGCTGAATAGTTACAAGATTTAGCGTAGAGCCAATGTGACGAGAGGGGCTACCTTCGGGGGAAAAGAGAAGGCAGATGGTGTCACGTCGATAGGGGAAATCGATTACTTAACTGCACGGGAGGACACGAGTTTGTAGGTAGGTAGTTGTGACTCCTGTGACTTGGAAAGTTTTTTCTATATATATTATAGGTGTAGGTTGGACTAACGAAACAGACGAACCAATTCAAAAGGAGAAAGAAGAGGTGTGCAATTTCAAATGAGTAGGTAGTGCATGGGTGCAAGATGTAGGTAGCGCACCTCTATGCTTTGAAAATCACACATTTGTTTGCTATTACAAAACAAGTTTTTAAAAAAAACCACACGCAAGCATTCAGATTTTAATCCTTAGGCGTTCTGATTTTTTCACTTATTCTGCAGAAAAACAAACTTCTGCCGTGTTAATCATACACTTCTGTCATATAATTCGCGCCAAAGGTACGGCATTCTTGGTTATAAAACAAATATTGAACCAAAAAAATAATTAAATAGCATCCATTCGACACTAAAACGTAAGCTATAGTTTACAATTTAATAGCTTTAAATACTAACGGATGTTTTTGTGAATTAGAGAATGTAAGTTTTTTATAAGAAATTCATGAAAAAACAAAACTGCGCATGCCGTAAATGTAGCAAAGGGTTGATTGAAAGAGATTGTGGACTATCACTCCCTCAAAACCAAACAACTACAAATACGGCATGCACAGTTAAAGACAAGGCTCAAACAGCCCACCCTATTTCCTTGCACTACGCAAAGTTTGCAAGGAACTGTCAACACCTACAATCCATAAAGCATCGTTGCGCACAATGATACGTTCGGCTTGAGCAGGGATGATATTGCCAGCCGAATCCTCGAAGCCCACTACCATGCAATGATAGTGTGAACGGATGCCACTCGAACGAAGGTCGTGTCCGATGAAAGGACTATCCTCACGAATAATGACCCGACGCAACTGCAACTTGCTTGCAGCTAAAGGATAAGTGCGATGCTCTGAGTCTAAACGCTCTTGAAATTGCTGCAAACTCTCGTCACTACCAATAGCCTCAATGCGATCGGAAGGGAAAAGCATAGTATTGCCATCGGGAATGTTTAAACGATGCGAACCACGAACAATGGCTGCAATCATTACCCCACAACGATGACTGATGTCTAACTCGCTCAAGCGTTTGCCTGCCCAAGCAGAATTTTCAGGCACCTCGAGTTCGGCTATGTGAATGTTGCGACTGGTTAAACGACCTGCATAACCAGGCTCGGCATTGTCAGCCTGTGCCAAAACCTCGCGCGAACGTAGGTTTTGTAAGAACGTGCGCTCTAACTTGATGCTGACCCACTTAACCTGTCGCGAAGCAATGATGAGACCCACCAACAAGAGCGAGACTGCCACATGCCACACCCACCAGAAGGGCGAAAGAAAATTGAGAATGTAGTAGACCGCTGCAGCAGCTATGGCATAGCGCACGGCAAAGGTGAACCACAATGCAACATGATTTAAACGACTGCGACAACGCAATTCTTTCCACTCTTCAGAATGGTTTTTGCGCATAACAATGGCACGCAAAAAAGGCGAAGCCACCAACAAGGTGAGTAAACCGCAGGTAATGTTGCCCGGCCAATGACCAAAAGTGCCACGACAAAGCGGAAGCAAGACCGAAAAAGAAATAAGAATGACGGCAATGCTCAAGGTGAGGTAAGCACCCACTTGTGTGGCAAGTGCGGTGAGTAGGCGTTTCCACACATGTGGATGATTGCCCGTTGGGGAACTATGATGACTGCCACGGTTCGCCAAACGGTGTAAGACGGCAGGAGGCACCACACGCTCAATAAACGCACACACGGGTTGTGAGGCACGTATCATGTAGGGAGTGAAGAAGGTGGTGATAATGCTCACTGCCACCACTACGGGATAAAGAAAGTCGCTTGTAACCCCCAACGAAATGCCCAATGAGGCAAGAATAAAGGCAAACTCGCCTATCTGTGCCAACGAAAAGCCACACTGCAAGGCGATGCGCAAGGGTTGACCTGAAATTAAGAAACTAACGGTGCCAAACACAGCTTGTCCCACAATGATGGCAACACAAATCACCACAATGGGCAACCAATATGCCACCAATACAGCAGGGTCTACCAACATGCCTACCGACACAAAGAAGATGGCTCCGAAAAGGTCTTTAACAGGCGAAACTACGCGTTCTATTTGTTCAGCCTCAACCGTTTCTGCCAAAATGCTACCCATCATGAAAGCTCCGAAAGCTGAGCTATACCCTACTTTCTCGGCAAATACCACAAGCAGGAAGCACAGACCAATGCTCACAACAAGCAAGGTTTCGCGATTCATCCATCGATGGGTTTTGCGCAAAAAGATGGGAATGAGGTAGAGACCTACCACGAACCACAGAATAAGGAAGAAGCCTAATTTAAACAGACTGCCTACGAGTTCCATTCCTTGAAACTGACGAGACACGGCTACGGCACTGAGCACAACCATTAGTAAGATGCCGAGGATATCCTCTAATATCAACACGGACAGTACCTCGCCTGCAAACTTCTTTTGTCGCAGTCCAAGGTCCTCGAGTGCCTTATATATAATAGTAGTACTCGACATGGCAAGCATTCCCCCAAGGAAGATGCTGTTCATACTCCCCCATCCAAAGACATGTCCAACCATGCTTCCCACACTCATCATGCAAAACATAACGCTGCAAGCAGCTATGACGGGACCTATGCCCATTTTCACAATCTTCTTAAAAGAAAACTCAAGTCCTAAGGTAAACATTAAGAAGATGACACCTATATCTGCCCAAGTGTGAATACTGCTCATATCGGTCACACTGGGTGTGTATGCCATGTGGGGACCTGCCAAAAAGCCCGCCACAATATAGCCAAGCACAAGCGGCTGTTTTAATCGCTTAAAAATAATAGTAACAATACCTGCAGAGATTAAAATCAGTGCCAAGTCAGATATCAAGTCTTGCATAGGGCTGAAATTTTGGGGTGAAAGATGTGGAATTTGTGGATTGCCATTGGGGGATGCCGATAATGCATGCCTGCACGGGCTGAAAGCCCAAAAGCACATAGCCCCGGGGCAAGCGAAGCGACACCCTGGGTCACGGATTTGCCATAGTATCGGCGCCCTGTAAGGGCAAAAGCATTCAATGTTGAATAATTTATTTAAGGCTTCTGCCCTTACAGGGCGTCACTAACGAACGTGCTTTTACCCAGGGTGTCGCTTCGCTTGCCCTGGGCTAGGCGCTTCATTGGGCTTTCAGCCCGCCCTTGCTAAATCCGAAACTTCAGTTACTTAATACTTAAAGCTTACTTATTACTTGTATACACATAGTTTGTATTACTTATTACCTATTACTTATTACTTGTATACACATAGTTTGTAATACTTAATACTTAACACTTAATACTTAAAATTTTATCCCACACTTCCCTCGAGCGAAACGCTGAGCAACTTTGTAGCCTCAACAGCGAACTCCATGGGTAGTTTGTTAATAACCTCCTTGGCATAGCCACCTACGATAAGCGAAACAGCATCTTCGGTAGGAATGCCACGTTGGTTGCAATAAAGCAATTGGTCCTCCGAAATTTTAGAGGTTGTTGCCTCATGTTCTACGGTAGCATCGGGATTAGCTACATCAATGTAAGGGAAGGTGTGCGCACCACATTCAGAACCTAAAAGCAAAGAGTCGCACGATGAATAATTGCGAGCTCCAGCGGCTTTGCTGCCCACCTTAACTAATCCACGATAAGAGTTTTGACTCTTACCAGCCGAAATACCTTTCGAAATAATGGTGCTGCGTGTGTTGCGACCAATGTGAATCATCTTGGTACCCGTGTCTGCTTCTTGATGATTGTTGGTAACTGCCACCGAGTAGAACTCAGCTTGCGAGTTATCGCCCATCAACACACACGAGGGATACTTCCAAGTAATGGCAGAACCTGTTTCTACTTGCGTCCACGACAATTTAGAATTTGCACCACGCAACTGACCACGCTTAGTTACGAGGTTGTATACACCGCCACGTCCTTCTTTATCGCCAGGATACCAGTTTTGCACAGTTGAGTATTTTACCTCCGCATTTTCGTTTACCACAATTTCAACTATGGCAGCATGCAATTGGTTTTCATCGCGCATGGGAGCTGTGCAACCTTCCAAATAACTTACATAACCACCATCGTCGCACACAATGAGGGTACGTTCAAACTGCCCTGTGTTGCGAGCATTGATGCGGAAATAAGTGGAGAGTTCCATGGGACAACGTACACCACGCGGAATGTATACAAACGATCCGTCAGAGAACACGGCACTGTTGAGTGCAGCAAAGTAATTATCGCGATAAGGCACTACCGAACCTAAATATTTGCGCACCAATTCAGGATTTTCGCGTACAGCTTCGCTAATAGAGCTAAAGATGATGCCTTTTTCTTGCAACTTCTCTTTAAAGGTGGTTTTCACACTCACTGAGTCCATCACAGCATCAACTGCCACACCAGCCAACTGCATACGCTCTTCCAAGGGAATGCCCAATTTGTCGAAGGTTTTCATCAACTCAGGGTCAATTTCTTTTTTTCCCTCATCCTTTTGTTTTTTGGTAGGGTCGGCATAATAAGAGATGGCTTGATAGTCAATCTGTGGCAAATTAACATGTCCCCAATCGGGTTGTTCTAAAGTAAGCCAATAGCGATAAGCCTTCAGTCGGAACTCGAGCAACCACTCAGGTTCGCCTTTCTTTTCAGAGATAAGGCGAATCACATCCTCATTGAGTCCACGCTCAATGATTTCGGTGTGAATATCGGTAGTAAAACCGTATTCGTATTTTTTGTCGGTAATTTCTTTTACCAGTTCGTTTTCGTTAGCCATTGTGTGTGTCTGTTATTTCGATTGGCGTTTTGCCTTTGTGCTGTCGGCTTTGGGATTTAATTTTACCCAAACCGTATCGGGCTTTTCAGCATTCACGGAGTCTGTGTTTGCATCGGGTGCATAGTCACAGTTCTTGTCATTGTCGAAGAACATGCCAAGAGCCATGGTTACGGGGTTGAGCAACTTAGAGTCTTTGGCTTTTTCGGCATTGAGGATGCCCAAGCCCTGCATTACATTAAAGACGCAGCTAAGCACCACTACGTATTTTATGAGGCTCACCAAGGCACCCAACATCGAATTGGGCATTCCTAAATTCATGCCTTTCAACGATTTGGTTAGCACATTTGCCACAAAACCTAAGGCTATGGGAACTATAATCCACAGCAAAAGAAAGGCAATAATGCTTGTTACCATATTGGTTTCGGTGCCATTCACTGCCAAATATTTTCCAAAGGTGGAATAGCAAGTGGCTGCTACAAGCAAACCAACCAATACGCCAATGCCAGAGGTTACTTCTTTAAGGAATCCAGCACGCCATCCGCTAAACAATGCCCAAACGAGCACCACAATAATAAATATGTCTACCATATAGTTGTTGTTTTCTTAATGAACAATTATTGCTTTAGTGGGCAAAGTTACAACATTTTGGCGATAGTGCAATTACATCTTATATTTTTATTCATCATCAGAAATTTTGACGGATTAAACGGATGTTTCTGTGAGAATAACAAGGCTATTGTTTACCTATTTTAGGGTATTGTATGCCTAAAGAACTCCCCCTACCTTTGCACTCCGAAATTCGTTAGGATGGTTCAATAAGGAACAAGAACCATCCTAACACACAACACAAACATTTAAACCCCAATTTACATGAAGAAATTCTTTACACTCGTTTTCGCCACTTTAATGGCAAATAGTATGATGGCACAAATGCACGGTACATTAAACTTTGCAGGTGCTTCGACCGCACATGTGTTGACCACCGATGTGGAAACCGCAAGCGACACGGTGAAGTTTGAAATGACAAGTACCTCAACGGGAAACATTACCCTTCCGAAGATTACAAAGGATGATTTTGTTATACCCTCTTTCACCATTAAGGATGTAGCTTTCACAATGGGCGCAAACCATGTAATAACGATGGCAGACCAAACTTTTGCCTCACAGGTAACGGTTAATGGTGAGAAGAAAAACATTACAGGCTCATCGTTTACTGGCACATACAACATGGCCGACAACTCACTTACGCTAAAGGCTGTTTTTACGTATGGTGCCATGCCCTTTGCCATGACCTACGACATCAAGGGCTATTATGTAAAGTCCGTAACAAATGCCATCACTGTAACCGTGGGTGGTGCATTTAACTACACCAATTCCAATGTAACCTACAAGGTGCGCAAATACATGGAAGAGGATGTTCAGAAAGTAGATGTGGAAATTCCTACCTACACGCTCGATAACACCGTAATGGGCAACCTCACCCTTGGCACTTACACCATAAAGGGCTTGACATACGACCAAGAGAAGGGCGGTTTCTATCGCGACTACAAAAACGATGGTTTGACTTTTCACTTCACAGCAGAAAATGGTGGCAAAAAAACAATGGATGGTGAATATGCCTTTAATGCTACCAAGGACAACAACATCCTTGTGAAGTACAATGGTAACAATGTGGAAAACATTGTAAACACTTTCCAAATGGGTGCCATGCCTTTTGCTATCGTCACCATGTTCGACAAACAAGATACTGGCATTGCGACGGTGAAGAACGACAAGCATACGAATGGCAAGATTTACAACCTTAACGGTCAGGTAGTGGATGAGAACTACAAGGGAGTTGTGATTGTAAACGGAAAGAAAATCATTAAAAGATAAGTAGAACGAGAGGCAAACAGATGTGCCCGAGAACGTGCTTTCAATGTAATAACGAACTCGAACACCAAAAAGAAATTCGTTGATGAAGAATTTGATAAAAATGACCGTTGCAGGAGTGAGTGCCATGATGCTCACCGCTTGCAACGGTATTTTTGATGATATTTACGACCGACCCCAAGAGATTATTCCTGCTAAGGGACAGATTGTGGTGGATGCTACCAGTTGGAGCCATTGGTATTATGTAGACCTGAAACAGTTACATCAACTCACGGTGGATGGTAACGAAGAAGCCTTGCGCAAAGCCCAAACTGAATTTGAGGCTTATCCCATTCCGATGGAAGCTACAGGCGACAAAGTAACTACCCCCATCACCGATAAAAAGTCGGGACAATACATGTATTGGTTTGATGTGTTTGGTGCAGGCATAAAGAACAATACGTTCGCCTATTTCACACCTACTGCTACACAAGCTGCGCCTGCCGAATGGACCTTTGCTGTGCATCGTAACAATGTGAGAACAAATGGGGGTGCTGTGCTTGAAACGGCTTATACCTCGATGGACGAGCTACCTGAAAGTAGCGATGTTTTTAAAGACATGCAGTTTACGGAGGACGAATGGACTGAAAACGAAGTATGGGATAGTCAAGAACAAATGTTATTGGGCTATGTTCCCTCGCAAGGCATCGAAATTAACCGTGTGCTCTCATCGTGGCTCAGCATGGAAATTCCCCCTATGCCACCCTCCTTCAGCATGAACAACCATGTGTTTATTTTGCGACTTAAGGATGGTAGTTATGCTGCTTTGCAACTTGAAAATTATCTGTCGCCTAAAGGTGATAAATGCTACCTCACCCTAAATTATAAGTATCCTTATTAAAGAGGTTTAGTAATGTTCAAAAAAAATAACTTCTGCATTTTAACGAGTACTCCTTATTATCAAATTCTGCGCAAGTTATTCGTTTTTTAGTCAAAAATGTCCATCAATGAGCCATAAATGTTCATGAATTGTTTTTTTTGAATCTCCATAAATAAACTCTTTCAGGGTTGGGCTGGCGCGTGAATCACCTTTTCACCCAATCCCCATTAAATAGCTATAAATGAAGCATTCTATCTTACTCTCCTTTTGGATGGCAAGTGTTCTATGGCAAACCACAATGGCACAAGAGACTCGCCTTGATTCTATCAGCCGCATGTTTAGTTTGAACGATGTGGTGGTAACTGGCACACGCACCCCTAAGTTTCTGAAAGACACTCCCATACAAACGCGCGTTATCAATGCAAAAGATATTGCTAAATTAGACGCCACGAATGTGCAAGACCTTTTGCAACAGGAACTGCCTGGCGTTGAATTTTCGTATGCCATGAACCAACAAACGCACCTCAACTTTTCAGGATTTGGCGGACAGGGAGTGCTTTTTCTTGTAGATGGGGAACGACTGGCAGGCGAAACAATGGACGATGTTGACTTTACCCGACTCAATATGGACAATGTAGAGCGTATTGAAATTGTGAAAGGAGCAGCCTCTGCATTGTATGGAAGCAACGCTACGGGTGGAGTTATCAACATCATTACCAAACGCAACAAACAACCTTGGACACTCAACGTGAATGCGCGTTACGCTAAACACAATGAGCAACGATATGGTGCATCGTTAGGACTGAGCAATAAGCATTGGAACAACCTACTTTCTGCTAACATCAACCGCATAGACAATTATAATGTGCAGAGTGCCTCAAACCCCGTAACCCGCATCATTTCTACGATATATGGTGACAAGACTATGCACTTTAAAGATCAATTGGTGTGGAGCCCCAATCAAAACTTTAACCTTACGGGACGTGCTGGATATTTTTTTCGCGAAACAGTAAGGTCGGTTGACCAACCCGAACGTTATCGCGACTTTACAGGTGGACTCCGCATGAATTGGAAGCTAACAACGCAAGACGAATTGCAACTTAGTTATGCTTTCGACCAATATGACAAATCGGACTATCAACGCATTACGCACCTTGACATTCGCGACTATAGTAATGTGCAAAACACTTTCCGATTGCTCCATAACCACTCGTTTAATAGGGGCGATGTGCTAACCTTTGGTGCTGATTGGATGCACGACTACCTCTTCAACACCAACTTGAATGGTGAAATACGCGAACAAGACAGTTGGGATGTATTTGCTCAATATGATTGGCGCATCAACAACCAATGGGAGGTTGTGAGTGCGCTACGGTATGATTATTTTTCGGATGGTAAGGAGTCGCACCTCACACCTAAACTCAACATCTGCTACAAACCCTTGCACAACCTATCCCTTCGGGCTGGCTACGGCATGGGGTTCAGAGCACCCACTCTGAAAGAGAAGTATTATAATTTTGACATGGCAGGAATATGGATTGTGGAGGGCAATGCAAACTTGAAGTCGGAAACGAGCCACAACTTCAACCTTTCTGCCGAATACACCCGAAGCCGTTACAACTTTACCGCATCGGTCTATTATAATAAGGTGAAGAACAAACTGGCAACCTCAGCACCCTACTTTAAGTCTGCCACCGACAAGTTGCCTTATCTGCCTTATGCCAATCTCGACGACTACAATGTGTATGGAGGCGATATGGGAGTTCAAGCCAAATGGCGCAACGGCTTGAGTGCTCGCATCACTTATGCCTACACAAAAGAGCAGTTGGCTAAAGATGGGAATGGCAATACCATCAACAATCAGTACATCCCAGCTCGTCAGCATGCACTGAATGCCCGCGTAGATTACGATCATCAGTTTAGCAAACGATATGGACTGAATGTTGGTTTGCAAGGACGTGTACTTTCGGGCGTAAAGAATGTGGAATATAAAGACTACTATGATGTGAGCAAGGGTACCATCCAGGTGGAATATCCTGCCTACACGCTTTGGAAACTCTCCTTGGTGCAACGCATTGGGAATGCGGTAAAAGTGACTGCGGCATTAGACAACCTATTGGGATATAAACCCAAATATTATTACCTTAATAGTCCGATTACAGATGGAATAAATTTCCAAATCGGAATGTCGATTGATTTTAACAAACTCTTCTAAGTAAGATTGATTTTAAAAACTCTTCTAAATAAGATTGAATTTAAAAAACTCTTCTAAGTAAATGACGAAAATGAAAACAAATTGGTGGAAGTCAATTGCTTCCTTTCTTGTAGTACTCTTTACGATGCCCTTGGGTCATGCACTCATGATTATTATGGAGAAGACCATGACGCCCGAGGCTTTGCACTATTCAGCCTTTTTTATGGGACTCATGGGATTACTCCTTGTGATAACTGGGGTTTTTGTAAAAGGAAATACCAAGCAAACCTTTTTCGGACTTATCGGTGGTCTGCTTTTTTGGACAGGTTGGGTTGAGTTTCTCTTTCAATACTATGCTACCCGATGGGGTACACAACCCGAAATAGAGAATGGCGAAGTAGTTACCCGTCCGGAATATCTTATTCTTCCTGCCTCATTTGGCATGTGGATAATGGTAATGACGCTCTATATCTTCTCTACCAAGAACGGGTGTAACTTTATTAACTGGTGGCAACGTGTGCTACTGCGCTCGCGCAAAAACGAGATTGCAGCCCGACCTATGACACATCACACAAGTATTGTTACTTTTATGGAACTGAACATGATTCTTTGGGCAAGCTACTTGCTACTTATGTTCTGCTACGACAAGAATTTCCTTGGCGACAGACATCCCATAACCAGCATTGTAGCTGCAGCCTGTCTATTGGGCAGTCTGTTCATCTTTAAAAAGCAACTTACTATTTCGTCGTGGGGTGCCAACATCCGCATGGCTATAGCTACGGTGGTTGTGTTTTGGGTGCCAGTAGAGGTACTCGGACGTCTTGATTTTTTCAGAGAGTTTTGGGTTGAACCCGAAAAATATGCCACACAAATAATTAGCATCCTCATTGCCTTCATTATACTCATTGGGTATATCCTACTCGCTGCAAGAAAAAATAGGGTTTACCATAAGTAATATGCAAAAAACAAAAACATTGCTTCATGCGCCAGCCCAACCCCGAAAGGGGTTTATTTATGGACATTCAAAAAATTAATTTATGAACATTTATGGCTCATTGATGAACATTTTTGACTAAAAAAAACAAAGACATTTATGTCGATAGATGAGATATAATTTTCCATGTAATCTGTCCCCAAAAAGTCTATTGATTAACTTGACCAAGTTCATTGATTAACTTTGCCTTTTTAATTGATTAACTCGTACATGTTAATTGATAGACTCGAAAAGAGTATATTGAATACAGAGTATTACTTATTACCTGTTACCTATTCCTTACCCCCTTATAGTTTCCCCACCAATTCTTCAAACTCCTCAGGAGGACATATAGCTTTATTACGAATTTTTGAGCGATAATTATAGACGGTGGCTGTAGAGTAATCAAGAAAATGTGCAATGCGTGTTGTGTCATGAATACCCAAACGGATAAGCGCATAAATGCGCAATTCCGTATTAAGCAAACCATTCTTTTTCACCGTTAGCTGATGTTCAGGCTGCAGCAAAGCATTAAATGAAGACACGAAATCGGGGAAAAGCGTTAAAAAGGCAGCATCAAAGTCAGCATAAAACTGCGTTTGTTCAACCTTGGCATTCAAGTCACGTTTCAACTGATTGGCTACTTCCTCAAAATGCCTGTTTTTAATTAACCGAAGCGTAGAACTGCGGAACTCAGCCAACTGATCGAGATACATGCGACAACGATTCAAGTAACGAGCTATATACTCCTCCTTTACCTTATCTGTCATACGCAACTGGCTGTAAGTGTTTTGCAATTCCTCATTGGTATTCTTCACCTCTTGAAGCGCAGCTTGCAACTTCTCGTTGGCTTCATGCATCCGTTGGTTTGCAGCTGCCAACTCTGCATTATTGCGAGTTTGTTGGTGACGCATCTCACGCAATTTCTGCATTTGCTTACGCAAATACAATACCACACCTATCAACACAAACGATAAAGCTACAAGTGCATACATCAACACATGATCACGCTGACGCTGCTCCTTTTCGCGTTGCTTATATTGCTTGTCGATAATCGGAAAAATGTTTGAAGCCTCAATCGAGCGCAAACCAGCCTTGCAATAACTTGCATCTTCCATCGAACATAGCAGATAAGAATATGCACGTTCTACATCGCCATTGTCAAACAAAATCTGTGCTAACATGGGCAACGCTTGATACTCGCAAGTAGCATTGTGCAAGTCGGCAATAGCCGTGAGGGTTAGGTAGTATACCCCTTTTGCCCGATTACCTTTTAATAAATAGGCCTGTGCCAACGTAAAGCAAACATAAGGATGAGGCGTTGCCTCACTTGCCTGTGCTGCATAAGGTTTCAACATGTTTATAGCCTTTTGCGGCTGACCGAGCGCGTTATATTTATCTGCTAACACAATGTCGCGATTCAGATTTTTTATGGTTTCAAACGATAGCAACGAATCACGATAATTCATGGTTTTTTCCTCCCAAAGCTGGTGTTGCTCTGAGGCTTTGGTGTAGTAAGTACACATCCAACCATAAATCGTGCGCTTTATGCGGTAATAATAAAGTCGCAATTCAATGTGCTCAGCATTTATCAGCGAACGTGGAACCTTGTCGAGTTCATTGAGAGCCTCGGCATACAAGGCCGAAACAGCCATAATTTCAGCCTGTGCAATATGAAGCGTAGCTTGCATCACAACATCCGTTTTATAGGCTGGCAACTGGCGCATTTTACAAATATAAACCTGAGCTGAGTCGGTTTGGAAATGCGAATAGAGGTCGAATATCTCTTTATAGAGATTATATTTATTGTGGCCCGTTGCCGAACGTGCTTGCACCTCTGTCTCTTATACACATCTCCGAGCCCACGAGACGCGTAGTAATCTCGTAT
>OWJS01000653.1_pt1 | contig 12726 bp, 10 predicted proteins | sample 1732961 | NCBI WGS metagenome assembly OWJS01 (sample SAMN05065774, study PRJEB22554) | human gut metagenome | biome: ENVO:2100002; feature: ENVO:00000062; material: ENVO:00002003 | host: Homo sapiens | place: USA
CCCTTAGTCTATACATATGCGGTAATCTTCTTATTATGCTTTATTCTTCTGTCTCAGCTTCCGACTTCGCGATTGCAATCCCAAGCTCTTCGAGCTGCTTTGCATCAACGGTATTCGGCGCCTCACTCATCAGGCAGGAAGCATCCTTTACCTTCGGGAATGCGATAACGTCACGGATGGAATCCGCATGAACCATGTGCATGATCATACGGTCAACACCGTATGCAAGTCCTGCGTGTGGCGGTACTCCGTAAGAAAATGCATCTAACAGGAATCCAAACTGTTCATGCGCGCGCTCCTTGGTAAATCCGAGAACCTCGAACATCTTCTCCTGGATATCATCCTGATGGATACGAACAGATCCGCCACCAAGTTCGGTTCCGTTTAATACGATATCGTAAGCCTTGGCACGTACGGCACCCGGATCGGTGTCGATCTTGTCCCAATCCTCTTCCATCGGCATGGTGAACGGATGATGCATTGCCATAAAGCGGTTCTCCTCATCGGACCACTCAAGAAGCGGGAATTCCGTTACCCACAGGAAATTGTACTGATTTTCATCCATCAGACCGAGCTCCTCACCGAGCTGAAGACGGAGTGCACCAAGCACGTTCCATACAATCTTATTTTTATCTGCTGCAAACAGAAGCAGGTCGCCCGGCTTACCGTTCATCTTCTCTACTAATGCATGTAACTCATCCTCTGTCATGAACTTTGCAAAAGATGACTTGTACGTTCCGTCCTCGTTGATGCACAGGTAGGCAAGTCCCTTTGCGCCGCATCCCTTTGCATGCTCAACAAGCTTGTCGATCTTCTTACGAGGCATAGCGCCCTGTCCCTCGACATTAATACCACGGACAGATCCACCATCCTCAAGCGCACCGGTAAATACACCGAATCCGCATCCTTTAACGACATCCGATACATCAACCAGTTCCATGCCGAAACGGGTATCCGGCTTGTCGGAACCAAAACGATCCATAGCTTCCTGCCAAGGCATACGTGGCAGCGGAAGCTGGATATCAACGCCGATTGCTTCTTTAAATACATATTTAAGGAGACGCTCGTTTACATCAAGAACGTCCTCGATATCAACGAATGATAACTCCATATCTGCCTGTGTGAACTCCGGCTGACGATCCGCACGAAGGTCCTCATCACGGAAGCATCTTGCGATCTGGAAATAACGGTCATATCCGGAAGCCATCAAAAGCTGCTTGAAAAGCTGCGGAGACTGTGGCAGCGCATAAAAATTACCCGGATGTACACGGCTCGGTACAAGGTAATCTCTTGCTCCCTCCGGTGTGGACTTGCAAAGGATCGGAGTCTCAATCTCCAGGAATCCTTCGTTTGCCATAAACTGACGCATCAGTCCAAGCACACGGCTCTTGAGCATTAAGTTGCGCTGGATATCCGGTCTTCTCAAATCCAGATAACGATACTTCAGACGGATATCTTCCTTTGTCTGGCTGTTCTCCTCGATTGCAAACGGAGGCGTCTGTGACTCGGAAAGAATTCGAAGGCTTGTTGCGATCACTTCGAGATCTCCGGTCTTTAAGTTCTCGTTGACGGCTGCGGAACGCTTCTGCACGGTTCCCTCGATTGCAACGACGTACTCACTTCTAAGTGTACCTGCCTTGGCGAAGCCCTCTGCTCCGACACTGTCCTCATCAAATACGATCTGTAACAGACCGCTTCTATCACGTAAGTCGATAAAAATCAGACTTCCTAAATTTCTTCTCTTCTGTACCCAGCCCATGACGGTAACTTTCTCACCGATGTTGGCACTGCTTACCTCTGTACATCTGTGGCTTCTGTGTAAGCCCTTCATTGATTCTGCCATAATTGTCTCCTTAATTTATCTATCATTGCTCTTACGATTCACAGTTTCCTCCTTTCCCATGCGCAAAATCAGCCACTTCGTGTCTGTCGTTGCTCCGCAACTTCTCATTTTGCTTATGTGGAATGGAGGTCCCTGATTTCAGGTGCTGACAGTTGAAATGTTCGCATGCGAATAAATTCGCCTCTCACATTTCTTCTGTCAACACCTGTGAATCGTAACTATCTGTTAAAAAATTCCACAAACTCTTCATAACCTTCCTTAGAAAGCTGTTCTTTCTGGAATTTCTTATTCTTATTCATACGCACAACAAGTACCTGCTGTCCGTTCTCACGCGCTTCCTTCGCCTGCTTCATCACATCCACAAGCTTCTCTGCCGGATACTTCTTCTCCACGAGATAAGCCACTCTCTTCGGACTCTCCGGGATCTTGAATCCGCTCTCCATGAGAAGTAAGATGATACGCTCGAATCCGATTGAGAATCCGCACGCCGGAACATCATTTCCGGTAAACTTGCCGATCATCTTGTCGTATCTTCCACCGCCGCCGCAGGCTGCGCCAAGCTCCGGCATGGAGATCTCGAAGATCGTTCCTGTATAATAGCTCATGCCGCGCACCAGTGTCGGATCGAATACCAGTGTAAACTCTGCATTCTTGGTCGCATTCACGGCTGTAGCGATCTCTGTCATGTTCGTAACGACTTCCTCATCAAGAAAATCGCCTAATGTATCGGCGAGGAATGCAACGCCTTCGGCGACATCCTTCTTCTCCTCAAGCAGCTTGAAAAGTCCTAAATATTTGTCGATCGATTCCTGTGCGTAACCATCTTTTGCGAGCTCCTCGGCAACGCCTTCAACTCCGATCTTGTCCATCTTGTCGAGGGTGATAAATACGCTGTCGTAATCATCCTCTGTAAATCCGCTATAGGCAGCCATCGCCTTTAAGATTCTTCGCTCATTGATACGGATCTCAAAATTCTTGAATCCGAGTCTTCCGATCGTTGTGGTCGTAGCGTTGATCAGCTCGATCTCCGCAAGATTGCTCGGCTCTCCTAAGATATCGATGTCACACTGTGTAAACTGGCGGTAACGCCCTCTCTGCGGACGATCCGCTCTCCACACACTTCCGATCTGTAATGCCTTAAAAGGACTCGGCAGATCGTTGGCATTATTTGCATAGAAACGGGAAAGCGGAACGGTGAGGTCATAACGCATACCGAAATCAACGACATCCGCCTCTTCCTTTGCTGTCTCTAAATTTAATTTTTCACCGCGCTTCAATACTTTGAAGATCAGCTTCTCATTCTCTCCACCCTGCTTGTTGGAAAGGTTTGCGATATTCTCCATACACGGTGTCTCAATCGGTGTAAAACCGAAGCTGCGGTATGTATCCTTGATCACGCTTGTCACATAATCGCGGATTTCCATCTCAGCTGGTAATATATCCTTCATGCCGTTTACCGGCTTCTTGCTCAATGCCATCTGCTTTCCTCCGTAATCTCTAATTATCCAGAATTTATTATACGTTCGAGATTTCCATACGTCAAGCATCGAAGTGCGTAAGGGTGCGGATTTCCACCAATTCCTCGCCAACTCTCTGCCACAGTTGCAAAAAAACGCACGACACATCACAAAATTTTTCTGCAATGTATCGCGCGCCTTATGTTTTGTCACTGAAAACAGCGATTTATTCATTCTCCGGTTTAAAATCCCTGATCAGCTCCCAGGTCGGCAACGCATTTCCGTCATAATCAAACAACGCCTGATTTGCCCACTCATTACCGCATGGTCCCTTGTCATTCATATACTTTAAGGATGCTTCGGTTGCCCATCCTGATCCCGGAACCGGAATCCATGCCGGCTCCCAGTAGAAAAAGCCTTTTCCCTTGTTTCCCTTAATGTGGCTGATGCGATTCAGGAAATCTTCCATGAAATCGTACTGTCCCTGAACCGTCATCGGGTACTCGATCTTATCCACCAGTTTCTGTCTTGTCGCATATCCCTTGCGCTGCTCGTCCGTCAGCTTCTCGTACTCCTTGTAGTCTTCCATTGTGTAACCCATGGAAACCTCCGCAACGATCAGCTCCTTACCGTAACGCTCGGCAATATCGTTCATGTTGTCAGTCAGCATATCGAGTGTTCCGTGCCAGAACGGATAGTAAGACAAGCCGATCAGCTGGAAGTCCTCGCCACGTTTCGTAAACTCATCGAACCACTCACGATACAAAGCGTTGTTTCCGCCGTTGTCCAGATGAATCATGATCGGCACATCCGCATCAATCGCACGCACGCCGCGGATACCTGCATTTACAAACTTTGCGATGTTGTCATAGTTTGGCACCTTTCCTTCCGGCCAGAGCAGACCGTTTGACAGCTCGTTGCCAACCTGCACCATCGTTGTGTTGATACCATTGTCGCGGAATACTTTCATGGTATCAACGGTGAAATCGTATACTGCCTTCTCAAGTTCCTCAACACCGTAATCTTTCCATGCCTTTGGCTTGATCTGCTTGCCCGGATCGGCCCAGAAATCACTGTAATGGAAGTTTAAGAGCACGCCAAGACCTGCATCGGTTACTTTCTTTGCAATCGCAAGCGTTGTCTTAAGATCATTCTCTCCGGCTCCGTAGGACTCTCCACTCTCAGAGTACGGATCATTCCACAGGCGGATACGAATCGTGTCGACGTCATACTTTTTCATGATGTCGAGGATATCCATCTCGATCCCATCGACATAATATTTGGCTCCACATTTCTCCAGTTCCAGTAATGTGGATAAATCCATGCCTTTTACAAATTTCATGCCTTTTCTCCTTAATTTAATACAAGCTGCCGCACTTTCGTACGGCAGCTTTGTTTTTAATCAAAATCGAATTTCGTAATTCGATCATGCATTGCCTTGTAGCGGAAGCGGATCATCTCATTTTTTTCTAAAACGTCCTGCTCCGTTCCTCTATACTGGCAACGAATGCAGCTATAAATGCCTGTTTCCTTGTTGTAAAACATATCAATGTCCAGATCTCTGAGGAAGCAGGATGGGCATCTGTAGTTTAATTTGCCTTTGCCAAGTTGAGCCATGTTGCAAATACCTCCTTATCTGAGATTGTTTTCTTGTAACCAAGTGTAAACATTGGTGAGAATGCATAACCTTCTTTCACGTATCCCTCTGCTGCAGAGTCGGATGCGGTCATGGAAACTCTTGTCTCGATCTCAGGAACGACTGCTGAGACTTCAGTTGCACCTACAACGCCCTCCTCACGGCACTTGTATGCGTAATCAATGGTCTTAACTTCCGGTCCGTCGATTCTTAACTTGATATTGGACATATCCTCAGAATACTCTGTGGTACCATAACATGCTACCATGTACTCGTTTAAGGTAACTTCGGCATCCGGATTGCTCATCTCAAGGATGTGACGCTCAATCTTGATGTTGGAAGATCCCTCTTCGAAATACTCCTTGGTCTGGAGTTTCACTGTCAGATCGTTAAACTCGATCGTTACAGGATCCAGTGTCAGGATTCTGGTCTTGCCTTCCTGTGAAAAATGTGCGTGTGTCGGGCAGAGACACAGATCAACTTCCTCTCCCTTGTAAGAAAGCTTCGCACTTCTTACGGTTCCTTCTCCTGCATAATGTGTGAAGTAACCGGCACGGTACTTCTCCTGGATCAGGAATGGATAAGATGCATCCTGAACATGCTTTGTTCCGATTCCGACCGGCCATTCAAGCTTAGCCGCATATGGACGAAGGTCTACGATTGCACCACCCTGATCCATGTTGACACAGGCTCTCATGTATGGATCGCAGTACCAGAACAGCTGCTTGTCGGATCCATATAAAATATCTCTCCAGAGTGCACACTCCGGCTCGTTATAATTGTTGTCGTTGACACCCTTCTTCTCACGATAGTAGTCAGCAAACTCGGACATGGTCATGTCAACGAGCTGTCCTTCTTTCTTTAACTTACCATAGTAAGCACATCCGTCACTGTAGGACTTGTAAAGAAGCTCATATGGCTGCTCCCAACGTCCCATCTTGTTCATCCAGCCAGGTCCAACGAACATCATGTTGTATGCATATCCGTTGTTGTATTTCTCAAGTGAACGATACTGATCGATCAGATTGTACAGATATGGGTACTCCCATGTCTTAGTGTCATAGATCATTCCGCGAAGTACGTTCTGTGGATGGGTTCCGAAGTTGGAACCGTTTCCGTCGTAACATGCGATCAGATCACGGGAAAGGTGAGGGATTGCTACGATTCCGCTATCCTCTTGCTTGTTTGCAGCCGGTGCATGTGTGTTCTGCTTCGAAGGAATCCATGGTGCCCATGGGCCTCCATCAAATAATGTATACCATGAATTGTTACAGGTATGATATGCCTTCGGGCCTTCCTCCCAGCAGGTAGCAACCGCACATTTAACCGTCGGATACTTCTCCTTGATATAGTTAATCAGATCCGCATCCATATAATAAGAACCTGTTGACTCCGGATAGAATCCGAACTTGTCATGGAACTTTTCGAATACATCGTTTACGATTGCTTTCTTGTCTTCCATAGAGAACATCCAGATACAGAAGTCTTTGGTCTTATATTTTTCACGGAATTCTTCACAAGGCAGACCAAGTAAAGATAATGCGATCTCATCGCCATACTCTTCGTGGTCATGCTTAGCGATCTCAACTGCCTCATCATTGAAAAGGGATGCATAGGTCATCTGAATCGTAACCTTAAGTCCATTCTCATGAGCCAGTCTCTGTTGTGTCTTAAAGATATCCAGTGACTCGGTCAGAAGTGCCTTATCTCCGATATCTTCTTCCTTACCCTGTCCTGTGACAGTTGCGGAATACTCCGGCACTAATTCCGGACGATGAATAAGATTTAATACAAATTTATCCATTTGAAATACTCTCCTCAAAAATAATTATTACATTAGCCCTTTACAGCTCCACCGGTAACACCTTCCACGTAGAACTTCTGCATTACTACGAACAGGATAGAAATCGGAATCGCAATCATAACACCACCGGCACAGAAGATTGCAAAATAATCTCCAATCAGTGATCTCTGAAGCAGATTATAAAGTCCGATTGCAACCGTCCAATCTGCGGGATCCTTGGATTTGATCATAATACGAGCCATAACGAAATCCATCCACGGATTCAGAAAAGACTGAATGATCGTATATACGATCATCGGCTTTGATAACGGAATAATAATCTTGGTAAAGATGGTTGCCTCCGATGCTCCCTCAAGACGGGCTGCCTCGCGGAGCGATACCGGAATGGTATCAAAAAAGCCCTTTAGTATCAGGAATCCAAGTCCGGAACCGGCAGAATAAATAAACACAAGTCCGGCAAGAGAATCCGTAAGTCCTAACATTTTTAACACAAAGTAGACAGCAATCATGGAAAGTACACCAGGGAACATTCCAAGGATGATGGAAAAGCTCATCAACTTTTTTCTTCCTTTAAATCTCATACAACTGAACGCATAAGATACCATCAGTACAAACAGAGAAGAAACGATGCAGGAAAAAAACGCTACAATAAACGTATTGCTAAACCACGCCGGGAAGTTCGCTACTGTATCCGTATGGAAGAACAACTGGTTGTAGTTTGCAAGCGTCCAGTGCTTTGGGAAGAAATTTTTTCCACTTACACCTTTTACCGTTGAAAGCGAAGTCACAAACAGCCATACAATTGGAACTAACCAGATGAATGCAAGGAACGCAAGAACAACATGTCTTATAATAATATTCCAGGTTTTCTTTTTCATTATTGATACACCTCCTCTTTATCTCCACTGATCATTCGACTGTAGCTTAGCAGTGTAAGAAGTGCGCAGATAACGAACGAAATAATACCGATAACGGATGCCATCTTGTAGTTCGAGTTATCATTTGTCAGGGTAAACAGCCATGTAATAAGAAGGTCTGTCTCCTTTGCCTTGGAATTGGCAAATGCCATATTAGCCGTAACCGTACCGCTTGTAAGCAGGTAAATAACATTAAAGTTATTGATATTGGCGATCACGCTCTGCACCAGTGAAGGTCCACAGATAAACAGCACATATGGCATAGTGATCTTCCAGAAGATCTGCCACTTATTTGCACCGTCAATACGTGCACTCTCCAGCTGATCCGTTGGAATATTCATCAGGATACCGGTTGCAGTCAGCATCTGGTAAGGAACACCGACCCAGATATTGATCAAAATGATCATCACATGTGACCATCCCGGCTTTGACAGGAATGGAATATAATTGGTTGCGATCACACCCGCATCCTTAAGAAATCCGGTCAGTCCAAGGGATGAGCACCATGAATTCACGATACCGTTATTACTAAACATCTTGCTGACAAGAAGTAATGTTACGAACTGCGGGATTGCAATCGTAACTACGAACAGTAAACGCCACACCTTCTTGAAATATGTATTCTCATGATTGATGAGCTTGGCAAGAAGAATACCACCGATGAAGGTTGTAAACGTTGCGGTCACAGCCCAGACCATAGTCCATGCAAGAATTCTTATAAAAGCATAAGAGAATGTGATTGTTGCACCACCACCGGTAAACATCGTCTTGAAATTGTTAAGTCCAACCCATGTAAACAAGTAGTTTGGCGGCATATGATTTTCATCATAATTGGTAAATGCCACACATGACATAAATATGATCGGGATGACATTCATCAGAATGACACCGATGCTTGGCAGAGTAAGTAATGTCACATAAAACTTTCCGTTAATAAGTTCTTTTAAGTCCTCACGGAAAGTATTAATATGCTCCCCCTGCTCCTTCATAAGCTGAAGACGATATACTGCCTTCATATTGCTTATATATAAAAGTATAAATGCAATGATCACGATAATTCCAACAATTCCGTAAAGAAGGATCAGCAACGAATTATCATAATTATTTACCGTGTTTTTCATTGTCAGCGGATCAAACTTCGACTCGTACTGTACCGTACCGAGCGTATTTAAATCCTTGATATAATTAATTGAGAACATTCCTGTAAATAACAGTACCACGATCTCTAACAGAGTCATCATAATTCCTTTGACAACCTGCCTGCGTCCCCAATATCCGGCACCCATCACAAGAAGAGACAGCTTACACCAGATATCACCCTTTGTCACGGCTGTGCCGAAATCGACAAAGTACTTTTTTAAAGCATTTAAAAATTTTTTCATAGAATCACTCCCATGCGTGTACGAGAAATTCTCTCTTCATAAAAAATATCCACATGCCCCACTCCGCAGAGCATGTGGATATATGAGTTGAAAAGGTTTTGTATCAGTGTTTGATGAATCGATTTCTATTATTCAGATACCGGCTGAGTAATTCCGGCTACGGCATCGTCAAGTACCTTCTGGACGTCCTTAGCGCCGTCTACAAGGTTCTGTCCAAGAGACTCTGCTGGTGTCCAATAGTTGTTTCCTACGATCTGCTGATCTGCGAACTCAGACTGAGCAGCAAGTGCTGCAAGTGCCGGGCTGTCAATCTGTGATGCAGCTGTCTGGTTTGCAGGTCCTTCCGCTGTTGCCTGACCGATTGCAAGCTGGCTTTCTTCGTTTGTTAAATACTCAGCAAGAAGCATTGACCAACCAACGTTTTCTGCATGTGAGTTAACACCAACAAACTTGTATCCTGCATAGGATGACATCTGTGTAGCTGTACCGTTTACTTCGAATGTAGGAAGCTTGCAAGCTGCATATCCGTCACCATAAGCCTCTTCGAATGTAGAAGCGTTCCATGTACCGGATACATATGCGCCAAGCTCTCCATCTGCCAACATAGCAAGAGCATCATCGTTGCTTACTGCTGCAAAGTTCTTAGAAGAAGCAATCTTCTCAATACTCTCTGCTACTGCTAAACCAGTCTCGTTGTTCCAGTCACATGAGTTAGATCCATCATCATTCAATGAAAGGTTACATCCTGCACCAGCGAAGAATCCGTATACATACCATCCATCAGCTACAGCCATACCAACCTTAGTACCAATTTCCTCAGCCTTAGCGGTAAGAGCTTCCCATGAAGCTACATCCTCTTCTGAGAACTTGCTTGAATCATAGTATAAGAAATATCCGTTTGAAGCGGTAAGTGGATAAGCATAAAGCTTTCCGTCTACAGTAGCTGCATTAACAGTTGCTTCTGAGTTTGTCTCAGCAGGATTGTATGTATAAGTTGCTGCAACTTCCTGAAGTGCTCCTGCATTCACAAGATCGCGTACCTGATCATCTGCGAATACGAATACGTCAGCTGCTGCATCGATATCCTCAAGTACCTTATCCTTGACCTCCTTCTCGGATACTGCTCCGATTTTGATGTTGAAATCAACATCGGAATACTGCTGCTGGAACTTATCTGTTAAATCCTTCATTACTTTCTGGTATGCCTCAAGTTCTGAGCACCAAAGTGTAATGTTTACTGTTCCGTCTGTTGCTGCGATGAGGTTTGCAATTGCATCATCAGAAGAGCTTGTGTCCTCTGTTGCTGCCGATGCCTGAGTATCTGCCTTGCCAGCAGCTCCCTCATCTGTCTTTGCTCCGCCACATGCTGTCATGGAAACTAACATGCTGGCTGCAAGCAGTGCGCTTAATACTTTCTTTTTCATTATTTTTTCCTCCCTATCTCTTTTCTCGAACTTTATTTTTTCTGATTGCAACTGCGCAATCGGTTGTTCGATGCTATAAGTATAATCTACCTTGCCTTGTGTGTCAATGTACACTTTTTATAATTACTTTGTGTTATTTTTGTCCATTTTTGCCAATTCCTACCCTGTTTTTTTATGCGCAAAGGGGTGTTGCGCAATCGATAAACCTTGCTATTTTGCGGGTTTTTCCGACTCATCGTTTTCACGTGCATATTTATGCACAAATTTCAATCCGAAATTCTATTCAACGTGAAATCATCCATCGTTCCCCATGCACTGGCATTACATTCCATACGCACGCCGATCGTCAATGTATCTCCATCCTCAAGCGTTCCTTGTAGAACACGCCGATCACAGCCACTTCATTTGCATCCGCCTTTTCATCGACACTCATGCCCTCCCCGCTTTCGGCGCATGCTGCTTCTTGGGATCTGCCCAGAAATCCGAATAATGGAAATCAATGCCGATGCATCCTTTTCTTTTTCATCCCTCTTAAACTTCTTCCTCATATCTGCGCAGTCGTTTGCGCAAACGGTCGCTCATATTTCTTTTCAAGTCTCAAAGATATGCAATTTCCTGTCAATGGACACAATTTGTAATTTTCCGAAACGATTTTCGTAAAACATTTCCAAAAGAATCCAAGTCAATCCTTAAAAAAAGTCTAAGAAAAAAGGCACATTTCATGCTTTTATACACAAAATGCGCCATCTATCATTCTATTCTTTTATCTATTTGGTTGATTCCTTCAGTACAACTTCATACGGAAGAAGGGTTCTTGTCTCCACCCGAATGCCTTCAATCAGATCCAGAAGCGTCTTGCACGCTACCATGCCCAATTCCTTCGAATTAAATTCCAGAGAGGTAATGGATGGGACATTGTTATCCAGCACCATGCTGTTATAAAAAGATGCCACCCGAATATCCTTCGGAACACTGATATGCTTCTCCCGAAGCTTTTTAAGCACCCGGCTGCAGATTGCATCATCCATACACAGAATGCAGTCCGCCTTACGTTCCAATACTTCTTCAACGGTTCTGTCAATTACAACATTATTATCCAGATTCAGATACAAAAGTGTCGGGTCGATCAGCTCATGCATCTTCTCATACGCCTCGCGGAATCCCCGAAGGCGGTTTTGGGTTACCACATGGTTTTCATCGCCCCCGATCAAAGCAATGCGCTTCATTCCTTTCATAAGAATGATCGATGTCAATTCTTTACACGCACTCTTATGGTTGTGATCAACCTGAATCACATTCTCATAAACAGACGATCCTATGGTCACAAACGGAATCGATTTCGCCTGAAGATACTCAACCGGCTTATCTTCCACAAAAGTCCTCATCAGGATGACCCCGTCCACTTTGTGGTTCATGACAATTCTCTCCAAAGAGGTGATATCGTCATTCTTACAAATAGACAGCAGAATATCATATTCCATAATTCCAGCAATCTCCTGGATTCCAAGAAGACATTCCTGAAAAAAGGACAGGTCAACGACCGCATAGTCCGCCGGCATAACGACACACAGATTGTAGGTTTTCGATTGTGCCAGTCCCTTTGCAATTACATTCGGCTTATAATCATGCTCCTCGATGTATTTTAAAACGCGATTTCTCGTCGCAATACCGATCCTTCCCTTTCCGGAAATCGCGCGGGATACCGTTGTCTTCGATACACCAAGTGCCTCCGCAACATCCGCGATGGTCAGATTTTTGTTTTCATCATTCTCCATAACGTATCTCACTTCCCTAGCATCTGCATCCTGCACTTTCCATCCGAAAAGTGGCATAATTCAGGCTCCCCCGCCCCTGTGATGCTTTATTTTGATTCGTTGTTGTTTCTCAACTGCGCATCCTTGCGCAACTTCATTATCATACCATTAATACTGAAAATCAAGTATCTTTATTTACAATTTTGTACATGAATGGTATAATTGTTTTGCGCAAACGGTTGCGTTATTTCTATAATATAGAAATTTACTGCATTTGTCAATCCGTCCGGATGTTTTTGTGCATAATCACCAATTAGAAAACACATATGATTTTGAGGGGAGAATTCATTTTATGAAGACAGATCATCTATTATTCGGAGCTGCTTACTACTCGGAATATCTGCCATACGACCGCGTGGAGAAGGATATGGAAATGATGGCAAAAGCCGGAATGAACACCTGTCTCTTATACACATCTCCGAGCCCACGAGACGCGTAGTAATCTCGTA
>OWJS01000661.1_pt1 | contig 12640 bp, 9 predicted proteins | sample 1732961 | NCBI WGS metagenome assembly OWJS01 (sample SAMN05065774, study PRJEB22554) | human gut metagenome | biome: ENVO:2100002; feature: ENVO:00000062; material: ENVO:00002003 | host: Homo sapiens | place: USA
GCGCAGCATGCCATCACGATGATGAAGAACAAGCGATAGCCTACCATATCTTTCAAATAGCCAGAAACCATACCTGGCAACATCAAACCCAGATAGGAGATACCCGTGCAGATGGAATAATGGGATGTCTTGAACTTGCCCTGGCTATAGAACAGCATATAGAGCGTGAGAACTGTGAAGCCCAGACCATAGCCAAACTGCTCTACGAAAAGACAGCTCGATACCACGATAAGATTGCTGTTCAGCGAATAACTAAGATAGATGTAAACCACATCCGGCAGGGTGATGGCACAAACCATCGGCCAGAGCCATTTCTTCATACCGTCGCGGCTCACCAGAATACGGCCGATGATTCCACCCAGCAGCAAGCCTATCAGTCCCACCGTGCCATTGGCAAAACCATATTCCTGCGGCGACAAGCCCAGTCCGCCCTGCGAATTAGGACGGAGGACGAAGGTCTTGGTCATCGTATTCAAGAGTGCTTCCGGGAAGCGATAGAGCAGCAGGAAGAGCATCACGCAGATGGTTTCCCCCACCCTGAACTTCACGAAGAAGGTGCGGAACATGTTCGTCAGTTCGTGCGCCACTTCGCCCACCGTTCTATCCGTCTGCACATCCTCCTTAGGACGCGGCATAAACCTACTGTGATAGAGCCACAGTCCGATGAAGATACCTGCCAATCCGTAGAAGATAAGTGCCCACGAGAAACGTATCTGGTTGCGGAACATCACCTGGAGCACACCTGCCAGCATCACCAGGAATCCATTCACAAAGATGATGGCGAGGCGATAGAACGTGTTTCGCAGTCCCACAAACTTGGTCTGTGTATGCTCATCCAGCTCAATCATATAAAAACCATCCGCCGAAATATCGTGGGTGGCACTACAGAAGGCGATGAGGAAGAAGAAGCACATCGTTGCCTGGAACCAGAAGGCAGTAGGCAGCGAGAAGGCGATGCCGGCAAGGGCGGCTCCGATGAGAGCCTGCATGGTGAGCACCCACCAGCGCTTGGTCTTCAGCAGGTCGATGAACGGGCTCCACAGGGGCTTGATTACCCAAGGCAGGGCGAGCCATCCGGTATAGAGACCCACCTCGGCATCGGTGAGACCCAACTGCATATACATCACCACAGAGAGGGCGGTCACAATGACGTTGGGCAGTCCTTCTGCAAAATAGAGGGTCGGAATCCAAGCCCATGGATTCCGACTATTTTTCTTTGTTACCATTTCATTTTTAATATTAGGTTCAGAACATCAGGTGTCAAAAGAAGCGTAGCCTCTTTTAACACCCGATATTCAACATTCAAATTATTGATAGAGTTTCTTGTTATTGATAGAGTTTCTTGATTTCTGCTCCCTGATAGTAGTGCAGCAGGATGGCATCATAGAGATAGCCCTCCTCGCCCATCACGGCAGCACCAATCTGGCAGAGTCCTACTCCATGTCCCCATCCGGCGCCAATCAGTTCGAAGCGCTGCGGAACACCATTTTCATCTGCATCATATTTATCTACCACGAAGGCAGAGCTCAGAAGATGAGAATCGCTCAGGGCACGGCGGATTTCCAGTTCCTTACCGATGGTGAAGGTCTTCTCGGTTCCGATAATCTGCAGTTTGCTGATGCGGCCGCTCGTTCCTCTCTCCACCGCCTTCATGTCGAGGATGGCACCGAAGTCCATCTTCAGCTTGTCGGCGGTGAGCTGCTGCAGCTTCTCCTGGGTCAGGGTCACCTTCCAACGATAGAAATCCACGGTCTCCTGGTCATAATCGTTCAGCACCTCTGAGAGGATTTTCTTATCCTGCGTGTTGCAGAATGCAGGCGGATTGAAGCGGATCCACTTCTCTGCCTCATCCTCATTGGTAAGATTAGGAAGAGGAGCCTTTTCTGCTCCCGATATTCCCAAGGCGATGTCTCTCACTGCCGTGAGATAGTTCTTCGGCGTATTCTCCCAGCAGTATTGGAATTCCTCAGTTACTCCGCCGCAGCATTTCGAGAATCTTGCATCGCAAATCTCGCCGCCATCCAGCAACACCTGGCCACGGGTCAGCCTGATAGCCTCGGCAACATGTGGCGAGGTTTCCTTCGTGATGCCCTGGTAGCGCTGGCAGTGGTCATCGGCGCACACGTCAAAGAGGGTGTGGTCCTCACGGTCGTACCAGCGAATCAGCATATCCTCCTTCTTGGTGAACGAGAAGAAATTGTTGCCGCTCTCAGCCACCTCTCTGCGCTTCTGCATCTGCGCCAGCAGCCACGAACGCGAAATCACGGCATGCGCCTTCAGCAGTTCGAGGCTCGATGTGGCACTCATCTCACTGCTGATTACACTCTCCAGATAGCGCTCCACCGGCAGTTCGTTGATGGCATAGATCTTATCCGATTCCACCACGAAGCGGAGGGCACCCAGGAAGGTCTGCGTCTCCTTGCGCTCCCAGTGGAAGTTCACACCGATGGTCACGTCGCTGATAGAGAACGAGGCATCGTCGCTCTGCGGATGGAAGGTGAGCTTACTGTAAAGATTGCCGTTCCACATGATGCCGCCCTCAAAGAACTCCACCTCCTGCTCGCCAATCACGATTTCGCCCTTGGCCAGATAAGGCTTGTTCAGCGAGAAATGCACCTTCTGGGCACTCACGATGCCCACGGTAACCTCTGGTTCCTCCTCATTATTATATAGGGCAGATGTAGCCAGAATGGAATCTTCTGCCTCCTTTGCCACCTTCAGTTTGCTCACGATGCTGTTCATCTTCTCCTGGCTCACACCGCATTCCTGCAGCAGTGCCTCGGCACGCTCATCGGTCAGTTTTCTGAAATCCTCCTCTCTTGGGGTGATGATGAGTCCCGACATATCCAGGGCTCCAGGCGAAACCATCAGTTGGGCATCGCCATCGGCAAAGTAAGCCTCCGGACGGTGCTTCTCTCTCGGAATCACCACCGAGATGAAATCATCGCCTTTTCTCCAAGCCACGATGTTCATCATCGGTTCCGTTTCTCCGCCACGCAGCGGCATGGCTTTGTAAAGACGGTGGAAGAGCATCTCGTCGCTCTCCTCACTCTTCGAGATGATGACGAAGGCTGGAACCACGAAGTCGTGAACCACGGCTATCTTCTCTTCATCGTTCAGAGAGATGACGTCGGTAAGATTGCGCGACAGGCGCTGCCAGTTGGACTGCAACGGCAGGATGCCGCTCGTACCTGCCTGGAAATGAAGATGATCCGGGGCAGAAGCGCCACACTTCGGACCGTTATAGAACACCATCAGTTCGCTGTGAAGCGAGAGGAAGCGATGCATCTCGCCGTAGTTCTGATAGATGGCCTGATACTGATGCTTGCGGGCCGGAATGGTGAAATGCACCGGAAGGATTGGGAACGGATTCACCAGCAGATGGAAGTTTTCATCTATCTGCTGCGACATCTGCTCCTTTGGTCGGTTGCGGTCGCAGAGGAAGCAAGGGCGCTCGCCCAGGGTCTTCCTGTCTATCTTGGCACCCGTGCTCACGATGCGGGCAGGGTTCCACTGCAGTTTGATCAGCTCCGAGAGCTGACGGGTTTCCACATGCTTCAGGTCGCGGAAGCGATGGCGGGCATCAGCCCATTTCTCCAACTGTCGGTTGAAGAATCTGGAGATGCTACTGTCTTCCATGATATCCGCCTTGCCCTGCATCATCTGCTTGCGGGCCATCAGTTCCATGGTGCGCAGACGGTCTTTATAGAGATTGTTGGCATTCACCCTGTCGATGCTCAGGGCGGCATCCGAATTGCCTCCCCAGCGACGGCAGAGATAAAGCTCGTCGTAGATTCTGCCGATGCGATAGCGGCGAGAGAAAGCCAGTCCCAGGGCATAGTCCTCACCATAGCTGGTGTTAGGGAACTGCATCTGTCGTACCAACGGGGTAAAGAAGGCACGTGGTGCTCCCAAACCGTTGATACGCAAGGCGTTGTTACAACCGTTATCCTCGGTCCATTCCTTGTGGTCGATGAGTCCCGGAGGCAGGGTATTCAGGTCGAAATCGCACATGCGATAGGCGCCAATCATCATCGCCGCCTTCTGCTCGTAGAAGGCATCCACTATCTTCTGAAGGGTTTCAGGAGATGAATACAGGTCGTCGCTATCCAGCTGCACGGCGAATTTTCCGCAATAGTCGCTGTTGATGGCTACATTCCAGCAGCCGCCGATACCCAGGTCCTTTCTATCAGGAACTATCTGAATCAAGCGGTCATCTGCTATTTCATCAAGAATCTCTCCGGTTTTATCCGTAGAATGATTGTTCACCACAATCACGTTAAACTTGAAATCCGTTTTCTGCGCCAGGGCACTCTTCACGGCATCGGCGATGGTCTTCTCTCGGTTAAACACCGGAATCACCACCGAAGCCTCGTATTCAAACTCCTGTTCGTCGAAATCAGGCAGGCGGTAGAAGCTGGTATCCACCAGGGCACCCACCTTGTTAAGATGCTGGGTACAAGCCTTTTCCATCTCTATCTGCACCTCACGGTTTCTAGGGTTCACATAGTCAAACTGCTTTTCGCCGCTCTTTCTGTTATCCAGTTCGTTCTCGGTATAGAGAAACTCATTCAGATGGAAGATTTCTCCCACCCGACTCAGATAGAGACGCAGGTCGTAGAGACCGGCAAACTGATATTCCTGTCTATCCTGCTGGGCGATATAGTTGCGCAGGGCCTGCGCCTTGACGAGCCAGAGACTTCCGAAATCGAAGTCATCTCGCAAACTACCCTGCTGATAATCAATCACAGGATGCTTTTCCAGTTTACCAGATGCTTTTTCTGAAGATGTATCATCCTTCACCAGCGAATAGTGGTCGGAGTAAACCATCACCGCCGCGGTATCATCCGCCGTGCGCAGGAAACGCTCCAAGGCATAGAGACCCCATCTGATAGGGGTGGTCTTGGTGCAGATCATCACGAAGTCGGCATCGGCATTTTCGGCGATGCTCTCCACGGTGTTGCTACTCTCCAGTCGGTCGATAACCACGAAGGTACAGCCGTCTGGCACCTGGTGGTGGGCAGCGAAATCGGCGCTCACCATCAGGTTGATATGCTGAACAGTCTTGTTGTCATGAAGTTCTCCGAGTGCTTCTTGGGCCACCTCCAGGTCTTCACATGGCAAGAAAAGGTCTATTTTTTCTCTCATTTCTTTGTTCCTTATTTTCTGTTTTTCACCCCGTTTTGGGGCTTGAAACTATGTTTTTTATCTTTATTTCAACTTATTATCTTAAAATATGTGGCAAAGATAACACTTTTTCGGCAAAAAACACTATCTTTGCAGTATGAATAATGAAAAAAAATATCTTTTGGGTCTTACACTTGCCGAATTGAAGCAGGTGGCTAAGGATCTCGGCATGCCTGCCTTCACCGGCGGACAGATGGCGAAGTGGCTCTATGAGCAGCATGTGAAGAGCATTGATGAGATGACCAACATCTCGAAGGCCAACCGTGCCAAACTCGCTGCCGAATACGAAATAGGATGCGCAGAATATTCTGACGCACAACATTCTGTGGATGGTACCATCAAGTATCTCTTCCCTACCCGAAGCGGAAAGTTCGTGGAAACGGTGTATATCCCTGATAAGGACCGCGCCACGCTCTGCGTCTCTTCGCAGGTGGGCTGCAAGATGAACTGCCTCTTCTGCCAGACCGGAAAGCAGGGATTCGAGGGGAGTTTGCCTGCCGGCGACATCCTGAACCAGATTTACTCGCTGCCAGAGGTGGATAAGCTCACCAACATCGTGTTCATGGGACAGGGCGAGCCGATGGATAATCTCGACAATGTGCTTCGTGCCACCGAGATTCTCACCGCCGATTACGGTTGGGCGTGGAGTCCGAAGCGCATCACGGTAAGTTCTGTGGGCGTGAAGAACAAGCTGAAGCGATTCCTGGAAGAGAGCGAGTGCCATGTAGCGATTTCGATGCACGACCCTATTCCATCGGAGCGTGCCGAACTGATGCCTGCCGAAAGGGGCATGGGTATCGAGCAGGTGGTGGAGCTGTTGAAGAACTACGATTTCTCCCATCAGCGCCGCCTGAGTTTCGAGTACATCGTGTTCAAGGGCGTGAACGACAGCATGCAGCATGCCAAGGCCATCATCAAACTGGTGAAGGGTCTGGATTGCCGTTTCAATCTCATCCGCTTCCATCAGATTCCCGACATCCCGTTGCAGGGTGTGAACGACGAGAAGATGGAGCAGTTCCGTGATTACCTCACCCAGCATGGTGTTTTCACCACCATCCGTGCCAGCCGCGGCCAGGACATCTACGCCGCCTGCGGCTTGCTCAGCACCTCGAAGAAGATTGGAGAAATCCGACAGCACGAGGATGAGGAGCAGAAGCATGGAAAGGGATAAGAAAGGAGGGGGAATATGGTACAAATGGATACAAAAAATGAAAGAAAAGAAAAGGAAAGAACAAAAAGGTCTGAGACGGGTAAATACTTCTATGACTTAAGCAAAGCGTCTTTCTCTATAACCGTACTAGGCAATTTGGCCTTAATCTTCAAAGATGGAGCCTTAACCCTGATGAGTATCTTCGGTACAATACTTGGACTCGTTATGACAGTAGGCTTCTTTATTGTTGGAAACAAAATTTTAAATAAATAAGAAAATGGATACATTCACATTTACATTATTGGTTTTTGCCATTGTCGCCGTTACCCTCGTCAGTTGGCTATATACAAAATCTGGAAAAAAGTGGTTAGAAAAGCAATAAGATTTACCAAGATATGGAATACTTAGCGATGACTATGACTGGTTTCTTAGTAATTGCAGCAAGCTTTCTGGCTTGGCTTTATACAAAACCAGGAAAGAAATGGTTAGAGAATCTTTAAAGACTCTTCTTGCTGGCTGCCTCCTGTTACTCTTCCTGGCAAGCTGCAGCACAGGAGGGCGAAATGGGAAACTGCCCAAAAGCACGGGAATGCCTTACGAGGTGGTGCTTGAGGGAGATACCGACAGCATCGTAACCAAGATGCTGACGGAGGATGTGACAGGACTGCCCCAACCCGAACCACTCTGCCGACTGATTCAGGTGAAAAAGGGAAAGACCCGGGGAAACTATCTGCTCGTAAGAACCCGAATCGTCGTGAATATCGGAGAGCGGGATTTCTCCGTCACACTTCACCACGACGAGAATGCAGCGCCACAGAATATCATTCGCATAACCGCCCCATCAGCACAGCAGTTGCGGGAAAGGCTTAATGGCGAGAAACTCCGCCACATCGTGGATGAAGTGGAACTGAAACATCTGGCAGATATCATCTCCGGCAACCCCAGCAAACAAAACAGGGAGATGCAGGACGAAATCAAAAAGATGTTCGGCATCGACATGAAGATTCCTGCAGCGATGAACGCCAGCAAAAAGGCGAAAGACTTCATCTGGATTTCGAACAACGCCAGTTCGGGCATGCAGAACCTGCTCGTAATGAAAGTGAAGAGTGAAGAACGAAGAGCAGGAAAAGTGAAGAGTGAAGAACGAAGAATGAAGAATTCAAATGCTTTTCATGTAAATGACAAGGCTTTGATTGATAGCATTCTCCGAACCAATATGCCGGGTGAAACCGACAGCATGTATATGGTGATTCCCATTCTTTCAGAAAGAGGACTCTGGGAGATGAAAGGGGATGCCATGGGAGGGCCTTACGTAATGCATCGCATTCATAGGCAAACAAGCAAGGCTGCAAAGCAAGGCTATAACCTCTACATCATCGCCTTTGTCTATGCACCCGAAATGAAAAAGAAAATATTAATCAAGCAGCTCGAAGCTGCGATTTCTACTATAAAATAAAATTTCATGGACAACAAAAGAATCAAAGTGGCGATCACCCACGGCGATACCAACGGTATCGGATATGAACTCATTTTTAAGGCATTCAACGAACCGGAGATGCTGGAGTATTGCACCCCTATCATCTACGGCTCGCCAAAAGTGGCAGCCTACTATCGCAAGGCGATGAACCTGCCAGCCCAGTTCTCCATCATCCAGAAAGCTGAAGATGCTGAGGATGGAAGAATCAACCTCCTCGCTGCCATAGAAGAGGAAGTGAAGGTGGATATGGGTATGCCTACTCCGGAATCAGGAGCAGCAGCAGTCAAGGCACTCGACCGTGCCATGACCGACTATCGCGACGGTCTCTACGATGTGCTCGTCACAGCCCCGGTAAGCAGTCAGAACATCAAGATTGAAGGCTACACCTTCGTGGATCACAAAGACTACATCGAAACCTGTCTGGGCGACGGCAGCCATGCCCTGAGCCTGCTCGTAGGCGACGACCTGCGCATTGCCTCCGTCACCGGCAAGACACCACTCACCCAGGTGGCCAAGTCAATCACCCAGGAAAGCATCGTGGAGAAAACCACCCTGCTCTGGCACACCCTGAAGCGCGACTTCCTCCTCACCAACCCACGCATCGCTGTGCTCGCCCTCAACCCAAGCATCAACGAGGAACAGAGCTGCGGCACCGAGGAGCGCAACATCATCATCCCAGCCATCGATGCACTCGCCGAGAAGGGCATCCAGGCATTCGGTCCTTACCCAGCCGACGATTTCTTCGGCAACGGATACTACAACGAGTTCGATGGCGTCATGGCGATGTACCACGACCAGGCAGCCGTGCCATTCCACTCCCTCTTCAACGAGGATGGCGTGCTCTATACCGCCGGTCTCCCTATCATCCATACAGCAGCCAACACTACCCCATGCTACTATATGGCAGGCTACAACGAGGCAGATGCCATCTCGTTCCGCCACGCCATCTTCCTGGCACTCGATGCCTTCCGCCATCGTGAAACCAGCGAAGAGGCTTACCAGAACCCGCTGCCAAAGCTCTACCACGAGAAGCGTGACGAGAGCGAGAAGGTTCGCTTCTCCATCCCAAAGAAGCACGTTCCTTCCCCATTCCCTCCAAAGGGCGGAAACAAGCAGAACGGCACCAAGGGAAACAACGAGCAGAATGCCCCTAAAGGAAACAACGGCAACAACAATGGTGGCAACAATGGTAAAGCCAACAACAATGGTGGCAACAACGCCCCTCAGCCTGCCCAGCAGACTGATAAAAAGTTGACACAGCAGTCTAATCCTGCCGAAAAACAGGCGCAGCCAGCTCCTCAGAAGCCAGCAGAACAGCCTGCTCCACAACCAGCAGAATAGGCTCGAAATACGTAGAGAATAGGCGAAATATCACATTTTCGCCTATTTTCTACCTTATTATATCCACTTTTTGGGCAAAAAAGGCAGTTAATTCAAAAAAAATGTGTAATTTTGGCAGCTAAATGGATAATTCTGAACTACAGAAAATAAAACAACGCTACAATATCGTCGGAAATAGCGACGGATTGAACCGTGCTCTCGATGTCGCCCTGCAGGTGGCACCGACCGACCTTTCCGTGCTTATCATCGGAGAGAGCGGTGTGGGTAAGGAAATCATCCCACGAGTCATTCACGATAACTCGCCGAGAAGACGCGAAAGATATTTCGCCATCAACTGCGGCAGTATCCCAGAGGGTACCATCGACAGCGAACTCTTCGGTCATGAGAAAGGTTCCTTCACCGGAGCCATCGGCGAAAGCGAAGGATATTTCGGCATCGCAAACAAGGGTACCATCTTCCTCGACGAGGTGGGTGAACTGCCGATACAGACGCAGGCCCGGCTGCTTCGTGTGCTCGAAACGGGTGAATACATCCGTGTGGGCGGCACCGAAATCAGAAAGACTGATGTGAGAATTGTGGCAGCCACCAACGTGAACATGCGCAAGGCTGTGAGCGAGGGAAAATTCCGCGAAGACCTCTACTATCGCTTGAATACCATCCCTATCCAGATGCCTCCGCTGCGTGAACGTGGCAACGACATCCTCCTGCTCTTCCGCCTCTTTGCAATGCAGATGGCTGAGAAATATCGATTGCCTAAGATTTCACTCACCGAGGATGCCAAGGCGCTCATGCTGAAATATAAGTGGCCAGGCAACGTGCGACAGCTCAAGAACATCACCGAACAGATGTCGGTGCTGAGCCGGGAAAGGGAAATCAATCTCGAAACCCTTTCGCAGTTCATCCCAAGAGATGAGGAAACTACCCAGCTCGCCACCATTCCGCAAGCCGGAAACGAGCAGCATAGCTACGAAAGCGAGCGGGAGATGCTCTACAAGATTCTCTACGAACTCAGGGGCAACGTGAGCGACCTACGAAGAGAGATGAAATCGCTGCGCGACCAGCTAGATGAAGCTCGGGGACTCAGCGGAGCCAATGGCTTCAGCCATCCGAAAAACATCTCAGGCATGCCTCCAGCCACGGTTTCGGGCGTACCATCAGTTTCAGGAATGCCAGCATCCGTTTCGGGAATGCCACCATCGGTTTCGGAAATCACATCCCCATCGGTTTCGGGAATGCCTGAACCCCACTACCCTTCCGAATTCGGCAATCTGCAGGAAGGCAGAATCTATGCCGAACCAAGACGGGATGCCGAGGATATCGAGGCAGAGGAAATCAAGGACATGGAGAATGAGAATGAGAGCGAGAGCGAGAATGAATCGCTCAACCTCAATGAACTGAGCCGACAGATGATAGAGCGCGCCCTGGAACGCAACAACGGCAACCGCAAGAAGGCAGCCGAGGAACTGGGCATCTCCGACAGAACGCTCTACAGAAGAATTAAAAAATACAATTTATGAAGCATCTACGCGCGTACATATATATAATAGGCATCGTCCTGGTGATGGGTGTCACAGCAGCCTGCTCCGTGAGCTACAAGTTCAACGGTGCCAGCATCGACTACACCAAGACCAAGACCATCCAGTTGGCCGACTTCCCTATCCGCAGCTCCTATGTATGGGGTCCGATGGGTCCGATGTTCAACAACGAACTGAAGGATAAGTTTGCCAGCAACACCCAGCTCCGCCAGGTGAGCCGCAATGGCGACCTGAAGATAGAGGGCGAGATTACCCAATACTCACAGCGCAACAAGTCGGTGAGTGCCGAGGGATATTCAGCCCAGACCGAGCTGAGCATCACGGTGAACGTACGCTTCACCAACACCAAGAACCACAACGAGGATTTCGAGCGCCAGTTCACCTCTGCAAAAACCTACGATACCACCCAGAGCCTCGCCTCTGTGCAGGAAGAGTTGGTAACGCAGATGGTAAAAGACCTGGTTGACCAAATCTTCAACGCCACCGTGGCAAACTGGTAGTAGAATTTAGAGTTAATAGTTTATAGTTTAAAGTTAATAATATCGTGGAACTAAACAGATTGATACAACATCCTGAGGAAATGAACCGGGAGACGCTCTATGATTTGCGCGCCCTCCTGGCCCTCTATCCGTACTATCAGACGGCTCGCCTTCTGATGTTGCAGAACCTGTACCTGCTCCACGACCCGAGCTTCGACGAAGAACTGCGCCGTGCCGCCATCTACATCTCCGACCGCAAGGTCATCTTCCAGATGGTAGAGGCAGCCCACTATCAGCTCAAGAGCCAGAACTCAAACCGCCACGAAGCTGTGGAAGGCAAGCCGAAGAGCGACCGCACCAGCAGTCTCATCGACCACTTCCTCCACTCCATCCCAACCGAAGCAGAGGAAAGGGAGAAGGAACCGGAAGAGAAGCGCAAGCCAACGCCAGCCGATGCCGCCGTTGACTACGTGGCCTATCTGATGGAGACGGAGACGGAAACCGAGCACGAGCAGCCATCTAGAACCATCACCCTCATCGACGACTTCATAGAAGAAGGCGGATTCAAACTCCACAAAGACAAGGAGGAGGAGGAGAAGCAAGAATGCGAGGAGAAGGAGGAAGAGAAGCAAGAAAGCGAGGAAGCAGATGCTTCTCAAGATACATCGACAGTAGAGGATGGTGATGCAGCAAGCAAGGATAAGGCTTCGGATAAAGCAGATGCAGCAGATGCCGACGGCGGTGGTGTCTTCACGGAGACCCTTGCCCGAATCTACATCAAGCAGGGCAAGTACGAGCGAGCCTATCAGATTATCGACCGCCTGTACAAGCAGCATCCACAGAAGAGTGCGTTCTATGTAGACCAGCTCCGCTTCCTGGAAAAACTGATGCTCAACGAGAAGAAAAGAAAATAAATAATAATAATAAAACTAGTTTTAAAAAAATGATTTACACATTATTTGTAGTATTGATCGTCCTGGTATCCATCTTGATGGTACTCATCGTTCTGATCCAGGAGTCAAAGGGAGGTGGATTGGCATCTAACTTCTCATCAACCAACTCTATCATGGGTGTTCGCAAGACCACCGATGTAGTAGAAAAGATTACATGGACCCTTGCCGGTCTGATGGTAGTAATCAGCGTAGCTTGCGCTTACGTAGCTCCACAGGCTGTGGGCGAGAGCAGCGTAATGGAGGGTGCTACCCAGGAGCAGACCGCTCTTCCTGCTATGCCAGGTGCCAGCAAGGATGCAGCAGCCGGTGCTCAGAAGGCAGCTCCAGCAGCACCTGCAGCAGAAAAGGCAGCTCCTGTAGTACCAAACAGCCCTGCAAAATAAAAAAAATGTAAAAAAGTACGGAAATATTTGGTGGAACCAAATTTTTTCCGTACCTTTGCACTCGCTTAAAAAATGGTGGACGTAGTTCAGTTGGTTAGAGCGTCAGATTGTGGTTCTGAATGTCGTGGGTTCGAG
>OWJS01000672.1_pt1 | contig 12519 bp, 11 predicted proteins | sample 1732961 | NCBI WGS metagenome assembly OWJS01 (sample SAMN05065774, study PRJEB22554) | human gut metagenome | biome: ENVO:2100002; feature: ENVO:00000062; material: ENVO:00002003 | host: Homo sapiens | place: USA
GGGCTCGGAGATGTGTATAAGAGACAGGTTCTTCTCAAGGAAGGTGCCGTGCTCCTTGGTCACAGAAAAGTCGGGCCGGATCATCCGCTGGGCGGCGATGCGGCCAAGGCAGACCACGATCTTGGGCCGCAGCAGGCGGAACTGCTCCCGCAGCCACGGCATACAGGCTTCGCTCTCGGCGGGCAGCGGGTCGCGGTTCTGGGGCGGGCGGCACTTGACGATGTTGGCGATATAGCAGTTCTGGCTGCGGTCAAGGTCGATGGCGAACAGATATTTATCCAAAAGCTGCCCGCTGCGGCCCACGAAGGGCAGCCCCTGCTCGTCCTCGCTCTGGCCGGGGCCCTCGCCGACGAACAGAACCTCGGCGTGTTCGGAGCCTTGGCCGAACACCACATTCGTGCGGGTCTCGCACAGGCCGCAGCTGCGGCAGGAAAGGCAGTTGGCCCGGAGTGTTTCCCAATCCATATTTCGTTAAACCTCTCACAAACTAAATGACAATTTCTTAACAACTGATCGCGGGATTTCTTCCTACAAAATATACCACAAAATTTCGGATTTGTCTTGAAGTTTCCAGACTCTGTGCTAAAATAAAAAAGAGGGGCACATCTGTGGTGCCCCATCATACTGCAAAGTAATTTCGGAGGTAATCACAATGGCTGATATGTTTGCACCGCTGGTAGCCCAGCTGAAGGCGAACCCCAAGACGATCGTTTTTACCGAGGGCAATGACCCCCGCATTCTGGAGGCCGCAAGCAAGCTGCTGGCCGAGGGCGTGCTGAAGGTCGTTATGGTGGGCAACGAGGCTGAGTGCAAGGCTGCCGCTGCCGCCGGTGGTTTTGATATTTCCGCTGCCGAGATCATCGACCCTGAGAACTACGCAGGCTTCGATGAGATGGTCAACACCATGGTCGAGCTGCGCAAGGGCAAGCAGACCGCTGAGGAGTGCACCGCCCTGCTGAAGAAGTCCAACTACTTCGGCACCATGCTGGTGAAGATGGGCAAGGCTGATTGCCTGCTGGGCGGCGCTACTTACTCCACTGCCGACACCATTCGTCCCGCTCTGCAGCTGGTCAAGACCAAGAAGGGCGCACATCTGGTGAGCTCCTGCTTTATTCTGGACCGCGAGGGCGGCGAAGAGGGCCTGAAGCGCATTGCCATGGGCGACTGCGCTGTCAACATCGACTACACCGATACCATTGATAAGGCTACCGGCGAGGTCAAGATCTCTGCCGCTTCCAAGCTGGCAGAGGTGGCTGTGGAGACTGCCCGCACCGCAAAGCTGTTCGGCATCGACCCGAAGGTCGCTGTCCTGAGCTTCTCCACCAAGGGTTCCGGCAAGGGCGGCACCGTCGCCCTGAGCCACGATGCTGTCATCAAGGCACAGGAGATGGACCCGGAGCTGGCTGTCGATGGCGAGCTGCAGTTTGACGCAGCCGTTGCCCCCGAAGTTGCACAGGTCAAGTGCAAGGGCAGCAAGGTCGCCGGTCAGGCCAACACCTTCATCTTCCCCTGCATCGAGGCCGGCAACATCGGCTATAAGATCGCACAGCGTCTGGGCGGCTACGCTGCCTACGGCCCCATCCTGCAGGGCCTGAATGCTCCCATCAACGACCTGTCCCGTGGCTGCAACGCCGACGAGGTCTATAAGATGAGCCTGATCACTGCCTGCCAGTCCTGAGTCTCTCTGAATCAAGCGATTTTGCCCCTGTCGGTATGCCCGGCAGGGGCTTTTTGCTACTCTGTAAGTTTTTCTGCCGCATCTCCGGGAGCTTTTCCCGGCGAGTCAACGGGCATTCCATGCCCGCCCCGCAAGCGGGGCCCCACCTCGGATACTCGCCGGTAAAACTCCCCTCGTGCGGCTGGTCGGCCAGCATATACTTTCCTGTTTACAATATAAAATAGTTGTGCTATACTGAACATGAAAAAGCACAACTATTTGTGGTTCTGATGGAAAGGAGAGTGCGGCGATGGCAGACGAGAAGTTCCATCTGGTGTCGAACTATGCCCCGACGGGTGACCAGCCGCAGGCCATCCAGCAGCTTGTGGAGGGAGTGGAGCGCGGCGACCGGTGCCAGACCCTGCTGGGCGTCACCGGCAGCGGCAAGACCTTTACGATGGCAAACGTCATCGCCCAGTGCAACCGCCCCACCTTGGTGCTGGCCCATAACAAAACGCTGGCGGCCCAGCTCTGCACCGAGTTCCGGTCCTTTTTCCCGGACAATGCGGTGGAGTATTTTGTTTCCTACTACGATTACTACCAGCCGGAAGCCTATATCCCCAGCACCGATACCTATATTGAAAAGGACAGCGCCATCAACGACGAGATCGACCGTCTGCGCCACTCGGCCACGGCGGCGCTTTCGGAGCGGCGGGATGTCATCATTGTGGCATCGGTGTCCTGCATCTATTCGCTGGGCGACCCCATCGACTACCGCAGCATGGTCATCAGCCTCCGCCCCGGCATGGAAATGGAGAGGGATGAGCTGTGCAAGCGGCTGGTGACGCTGCAATATGAGCGCAACGACATCAATTTTATCCGCAACAAGTTCCGGGTCCACGGCGACACGGTGGACATCTACCTTGCCTATATGAGCGAGCTTGCCATCCGGGTGGAGTTCTTCGGGGACGAGATCGACCGCATCATCGAGTTCAACCCCGTCACGGGGACCAAGCAGAATGTGGTCAAGCATGTGGCCATCTTCCCGGCCAGCCACTACATCGTCAGCGCCGAGAAAAAGGCGAAGGCGCTGGAAAAGATCCGCGCCGAGTGCGACCAGCAGGTGAAGCAGTTCACCACCGAGGGCAAGCTCATCGAGGCCCAGCGCATCCAGCAGCGGACGAATTACGACATGGAGATGCTGACCGAGGTGGGCATGTGCAAGGGCATCGAAAACTATTCGGCGGTGCTGTCGGGCCGCGCGCCGGGCAGTATGCCGACTACGCTGCTGGATTATTTCCCGGAGGATTTTCTCCTCTTTGTGGATGAGAGCCACGTCACCCTGCCGCAGGTGCGCGCCATGTACGGCGGCGACTATGCCCGCAAGAAAACGCTGGTGGAGTACGGCTTCCGTCTGCCCTCGGCGTTCGACAACCGCCCCCTGAAATTTGAGGAAGTGGAGTCGAAGCTGAACCAGATGATCTTCGTTTCGGCCACCCCCGGCGAGTACGAGCGGCAGAACAGCACGCAGGTGGCGCAGCAGGTCATCCGGCCCACCGGCCTTTTGGACCCGCTCATTTCGGTGCGCCCGGTGGAAGGGCAGGTCACCGACCTGCTGGGCGAGATCAACGCCCGCACCGCAAAGAACGAGCGGGTGCTGGTGACGACCCTGACCAAGAAAATGGCCGAGGACCTGACGGATTTCCTGACGGAACAGGGGATCAAGGTCAAGTATATGCACCACGAAGTCGATACCTTCGAGCGGATGGAGATCATCAAAGACCTCCGCCTCGGCTCCATCGACGTGGTGGTGGGCATCAACCTGCTGCGGGAGGGCCTCGACCTGCCGGAGGTCAGTCTGGTGGCCATTCTGGACGCCGATAAGGAGGGCTTCCTGCGCAGCGAGACGAGCCTCATCCAGACCATCGGCCGCGCGGCCCGCAACGCCGAAGGTCTGGTCATCATGTATGCGGACGAGGTGACGGACAGCATGGATCGCGCCATCACCGAGACCGAGCGCCGCCGCGCCATCCAGATGGCCTACAACGAGGCCCACGGCATCGTGCCCAAGACCATCGTGAAAGCCATCCCGGATTCCATCGAGATCAGCGACAAGGCCGAGAACGCGAAGCGGAACACCCGCCGGATGGGCAAGATGGAGCGCGAAGCGGCCATTGAGCGCTTGACCCGCGAGATGAAGGAGGCCGCCAAGCTGCTGGAATTTGAGCACGCGGCCTTCCTGCGCGACCAGATCGACCGTCTGCGCCGGGGCGAGAACCCCACCGTGGACTCCGACGCCGAAACGGAGCGCAAGCAAAACCATGCACAGACACAGAGAAGAGGGAGAAAGTACCTTGGCAAACGATAAGATCGTCATCAAAGGGGCGCGGGAGCACAACCTGAAAAACGTAGATCTGACCCTCCCGCGCGAAAAACTCATCGTCATGACCGGCCTGTCCGGTTCGGGCAAGTCGAGCCTTGCCTTCGATACCATTTACGCCGACGGCCAGCGCCGCTACGTCGAGAGCCTGTCCAGCTATGCCCGGATGTTCCTTGGCCGGATGGACAAGCCCGATGTGGACGAGATCACCGGTCTGTCGCCGGCTATTTCCATCGACCAGAAGACCACCAGCCACAACCCCCGCTCCACCGTGGGCACCGTGACGGAAATTTATGATTATCTGCGTCTGCTGTACGCCCGTGTGGGCGTGCCCCACTGCCCGGTCTGCGGCCGGGTCATCAGCCAGCAGACCGTGGACGAGATGGTGGACGCCGTCCTGAAGCTGGACGAGGGTACAAAGTTTCAGATCTTGGCCCCCGTGGTGCGCCAGCGCAAGGGCACCCAGCAGAAAGAACTGGATGCGGCCCGGCGGGGCGGCCACTCCCGCGTCCGCGTCGATGGAAATCTCTACGACCTCGATGAGGAGATCACGCTGGAAAAGAACATCAAGCACACCGTCGAGATCGTCGTGGACCGCCTCGCCATGCGCAAGGGCATCCGGGGCCGTCTGGCCGATTCGCTGGAAACGGCGCTGGCCCTCACCGGCGGCATCGCCGAAGTGGACGTCATCGGCGGCGAGTGCATGACGTTCAGCCAGAACTTTGCCTGCCCGGAGCACGGCATCTCCATCGGGGATCTGTCGCCCCGGCTCTTCTCCTTCAACAACCCCCAGGGTGCCTGTGAGAAGTGCACGGGCCTTGGTACGTTTATGCGGGTGGACGAGGAGCGCATCCTGCCCAACCGGAACCTGTCCATCCGGCAGGGGGCCATCAAGGCCAGCGGCTGGTACTACGCCGAAGGGTCGGTGTCCGAGATGTACTACCTCGGTCTTGGCAAAAAGTACGGCTTCACGCTGGATACACCCATCAAGGAGATGAGCACCGAGGCCGTGAACGCCATCCTTTACGGCACCAACGGCGAAAAGATCGAGATGCACCGCACCAACGAGTTCGGCAGCGGCGTCTACTATAACAGCTTTGAGGGCATCGTCGAGAACTTGGAGCGCCGCTTCCGCGAGACCAACAGCGAGTGGATGAAAGAAGAGATCGGCAGCTTCATGTCCGGCGTCGAGTGCCCGGACTGCCATGGCCGCCGCCTGAAGCCGGTGGTGCTGGCTGTGACCATCGGGGATAAGAACATCAGCGAATTCTGCGAGATGTCCATCCGGGAGGAGCTGGAGTTCATTGCAAAAAATGAGCCGAATCTGACCGAAAAGCAGCGGCAGATCGGCGGCCAGATCATGAAGGAGATCAAGAACCGGCTGCAATTCCTGCAGAGCGTGGGTCTGGATTACCTGACGCTGGCCCGCTCGGCGGGCACCCTTTCCGGCGGTGAAAGTCAGCGCATCCGCCTGACCACCCAGATCGGCAGTGCGCTTTCCGGCGTGCTGTACGTGCTGGATGAGCCGAGCATCGGTCTGCATCAGCGGGATAACGACAAGCTCATTGCGACCCTGAAAAACCTCCGCGATCTCGGCAACACGGTCATCGTGGTCGAGCACGACGAGGACACCATGCGCAGCGCCGACTATATCGTGGACGTGGGCCCCGGCGCGGGCGTTCACGGCGGCGAGATCGTGGCAGCGGGCAGCGTCAAGGACATCTGCAAGGCCAAGCGGAGCATTACCGGCGACTACCTGTCCGGCCGCAAGCGGATCGCCGTGCCGGAGATCCGCCGCGCGGGCAGCGGCAACTACCTGACCGTCCGGGGGGCGCGGGAGAACAATCTGCGCAACATCGACGTCCGCTTCCCGCTGGGTGAGTTCATCTGCGTCACCGGCATTTCCGGCTCCGGTAAGTCCAGCCTCATCAACGAAATCCTGTACAAGACGCTGGCCAGCGAGCTGAACGGTGCCCGCGCCCGTGCGGGCAAATGCGACGGGGTAGAGGGGCTGGAATTTGTCGATAAGGTCATCGGCATCGACCAGCAGCCCATCGGCCGCACGCCCCGCTCCAATCCGGCCACCTACACCGGGGTGTTCAACGATATCCGCGCCGTCTTTGCCGAAACGCAGGACGCCAAAATGCGCGGCTACGGCCCCGGCCGGTTCAGCTTCAACGTCAAGGGCGGCCGCTGCGAGGCCTGTGAGGGCAACGGCATCCTGCAGATCGAAATGCACTTCCTGCCGGACGTCTACGTCCCCTGCGAAGTCTGCAAGGGTGCCCGCTACAACCGCGAGACGCTGGAAGTGAAGTATAAGGAAAAGACCATCTCCGACGTTCTGAACATGACCGTGGAGGAGGCGGTGGTCTTCTTTGCCAACCAGCCCAAGATCGCCCGCAAATTGCAGACCCTGCTGGACGTGGGGTTGGGTTATGTGACGCTGGGCCAGAGTGCGACCACCCTTTCCGGCGGCGAGGCCCAGCGCGTCAAACTGGCCAATGAGCTGGCCCGCCGCGGCACCGGCAAGACGGTCTACATCCTCGACGAGCCGACCACCGGTCTGCACATCGCAGACGTCCACCGCCTGATCGAAGTGCTGCAGAAGCTGGTGGATGCGGGCAACACCGTCATTGTCATCGAGCACAACCTCGACCTCATCAAGTGTGCCGACCACATCATCGACCTCGGCCCCGAAGGCGGCAGCGCGGGCGGCCTCATCGTCGCCGAGGGCACCCCGGAGCAGGTGGCTGAGGTGGAGGGCAGCTTCACCGGCCAGTATCTGAAGCCGCTTTTGGAAAAGGATAAGCTCCTGCGTGCGCAGGAAGCCGAGGCCGCCGTAAATGCTCCCGCCAAGAAGACGAAAAAGAAATAACGCACATCCGCTTGTTTTGCAAAAAGCTGCAAAACTTTCAAAAAACTGTTGACAAACACCCTTGTTTCGCGTATAATATCTCCTGTCGCCACGCTTCGGTAGGGAGGCGGACGCGATATCCGGGTGTAGCGCAGTTTTGGTAGCGCGCTTGAATGGGGTTCAAGAGGCCGTGAGTTCGATTCTCGCCACTCGGACCAAACAAAAATAATCCGAACTTGTTTCCGATAGGAGATGGGTTCGGATTATTTGTTTTCTTCGGAAAATTCAATATGGGTGTCCGTGGAAGATGAAATCCGAAATCATAGATTGACCGACATAAGCTACAACATGATTTCAGGAGGACACGAACATGAAGTATGATGAAAGCGTTTGCAAGTTTAATATGGATACCGGATGCGTGGAGCTGCTGCTCCGGGATGGGAGAAAGATTTCCATCGACTGCACCGGGGTCGAGGATGCGCTGGATGTTACTATGGCGCAGAGGTTAGAACTGGATTATCTTATCTACAATGGCCCGCTTGGCTATGCCAATTTGATTTTGAATGGTGACCCGGAGAAATACTTGAAAACCGTGACCGGGAGCCATGGGTTAGAAGATTAAGAGAAATGCCGTTCCAAAAGCAACTGGAACGGCATTTCTTATTTTTCGCCATTCGGCATCTTCTGTCCCCGAAGCTCCTGTCGGATGGCACGGAACTGCTCCGGCACGTCCGCATCGGTCATCGCATTGGGGACATCCACCGTTCCAGCGACTTTGGCGGCTTCATAGAACCAGCATTTATACTCCACGGCCTCCAGCGTATGCTGTAACTGCTGGATCTGCTGGGTGAGCACCTCCCGCTGATGCCGGAACATTTCCAGCCGGGTGTCAATGGTGTCGTCTCCCTGCATGGAAAGCTCAATATACTGCCGGATATCCTTGATGGACATTCCGGCTTTTTTCATGCAGCGGATGACCTGCAGCCACTCGAAGTCGTTTTCCCGGAACATCCGAATGCCGCCGGAGGAACGCTCCACAAAGGGAAGTAACCCTTCTTTGTCGTAGTAGCGCAGGGTGGAGGCAGGTACGCCCAGCTTTTGTGCCATTTCACCTACGGTATAGATCATGTGAAACCTCCGTTTTTTCAAAAAGCCCTTGACTTAAAGTGCGCTTTAAGTTGTATGATAAAATCAAACTTTATCAACATCATAATGCGGATGCACTCCGCTGTCAAGGAGGTTCCTATGAGCAAGAAGGTATTGATTTTGTCTGGCAGTCCCCGGAAGGGCGGCAACTCTGATATTCTATGCGACGAATTTCTGCGTGGAGCGCAGGATGCCGGGCACAAAGCAGAAAAGATCCGGGTCGCTGAGAAAAAGGTGGTTCCCTGCTCCGGCTGCTACTACTGCAGCACCCACGGCGGAGTCTGCGTCCACAAGGATGATATGGCAGACATCCTGCAAAAGATGATCGATGCCGATGTCATTGTGCTGGCAAGCCCGGTATACTTCTACTCCATCAGTGCCCAGTTGAAGGCAGTGATCGACCGTACCGTGGCACGGTGGCTTGAGGTCAAAGACAAGGAATTCTACTACATCACCACCATGGCAGACGAGGAAAAAGCCTCTGCGGACACTACGCTGGCCTGCTTCCGGGGCTATGCAGACTGTGTGGAAGGTGCCGTGGAAAAGGGAGTCCTTGTAGCAGGTGGTGTTTACGAGCCGGGTGCGGTGCGAAACACCTCTGCCATGGCACAGGCTTACGAGATGGGGAGGAACGTATAATGGCAGTGAAACAGACAGCAGGGCGAGATGCTCTGGGCGAATTTGCACCAAAATTTGCAGAACTTAACGATGAGGTACTGTTCGGGCAGGTGTGGAGCCGAGAGGATAAACTCTCCCTCCGGGACCGCAGCCTTGTGACGGTGGTGGCACTGATGGCGCAGGGACTGACGGACTCCTCGTTTCGGTATCACCTGACGGCAGCAAAAAACAACGGTATTACCCGGTGTGAGATTGCAGAGATCCTGACCCATGCGGCATTTTATGCAGGCTGGCCTAAGGCGTGGGCGGCTTTCCGCATGGCCAAGGAAGTCTGGGCAGAGGACGCTGCAGAGGATGCCAAGGCAAAGCACCAGAGTAAAATGGTGTTCCCCATCGGTGCATCCAACGACGGTTTTGCACAGTATTTCAGCGGAAAAAGCTATCTGGCGCCCTTGTCCACCGCACAGGTTGGCATTTACAACGTCACCTTTGAGCCGGGCTGCCGGAACAACTGGCACATCCACCATGCTGCAAAGGGCGGCGGACAGATCCTTGTCTGCGTGGCAGGCCGAGGCTACTATCAGGAATGGGGCAAAGCTCCGCTGGAGCTGCATCCGGGCGATGTGGTGAACATTCCCCCAGAGGTCAAGCACTGGCACGGTGCTGCACCCGATTGCTGGTTCTCTCATCTGGCAGTGGAAGTGCCCGGTGATGGCACCTCTAACGAGTGGTGCGAACCGGTGCCGGAAGAAACCTATAAGGAGTTGCGGTGATGCGGTTTGATGTACACCCAACCGCGATGAAACAAAAACAGGGTGCGCCCCTGAATAGGACGCACCCTGCCAAAGACCACAGACGATAACGATATGTACAACAGGGCGTTCCCCGTCGGGAACGCTCTGTTTCTCTTTGCTGGCGGCGTGATGAGCCTGTTCCGCCTGCCATAGGCAAGCTCGCGTTTGCGCAGCACAGCGGAGCAATGAAAGCCCCAGTGGGGCTTTTAAGCGACCGAACGGTCTTGCGTTAGCAAGATGGAGGGGCTTCGCCCCGACAAGTGACCTCTGGCCTTCCTCGCTGTTCCAGCAGGCAAGGATGGCCGGGTAGAATGCCCGTGCCAGACGGTCGATGACTTCATCGGGATAGGGGGAAGTGTTTGTGGACTTTTTCTTTTTGTTCAAACGCACGCTCCTTTGACTGTCCCACTGTGGCAAAGTCGGGCGAGAAAATCAAAGTTCCAATTTCATATCAGGCGCAAGGGCGCGGATGCTTTCCGCCCTGCACTTGCGGCTGGTGGCTCATTGATGGCTTACAAGTGCCTATCGTTATGCGATTTCTTTATCGTTCAGCATTTCTTCAAACTGTGCCATATACGCTTTGTGCTGCTTCAGGATCTTCGTGGTTTCCACTTTCACATAGGCATCATCGGGCACATTGGGAAGGTAGCGCATAAGAAAATCAACGTCCTGCTGGATGCGCCGGACGGCAGCTTCCAGCGCAGAGTAGTTGATTTCAGAGTAGTGTGAGTAGCTCGACTGCGGAGCGGGGCGGTCCTCCGGGTGCAGAATCTCGTGCACGATCTGCTTGCGGTTCGGAAAATCGGCTCTGGCAAGCCGGTGCATATCAGCATCACGGACTTTGAACTGCCCGGACAGGATTTTCTCCTGCATACCGGGCACCATCTGTTCCATGATCTCTACGCCACGCATGAATTTTTCAGAACGGGCAACGTAGGATTCGCTGACATTGTTCCGCTCCGCAATCTGCTTGCGGATGCTCGCTTCCGCAGAGGTGGGAGGAATTGTGTCAATTTGACACAATTCCTCCGGGGCGGTTTTCTTGGCAGCAGCCGTGTGCTGGTTGTTGCCGTTTCCACCGGGCTTTCGATGCTCCACACTGTACTGCTTTCCAATGAGGAACTTCTTCTGCTCCGGTGTGAGGTTACGCCGCCCCAGCTGATTCTTGCAGGTCCATGCGAGGACTTCTTCTCTGCTTTCAAACGGGAGCGGTATGGTGGAGAAATAAATCTCCGGGTGCTTCTGGAGGATGGCATAACGATTGTGTCCGTCAACAAGGGTGTTGTTCCACACGATCAAAGGAGAGAGCAGCTTGCCCTCCTTGAGGATATTTTCTTCAAGCTGCTTGTACTCATCGTCCGTCAGCGGCGAAATCTGGGACTGGAACTCCGGGTCGATTTTCAGATTGATCATACGCACACTCCTTTATCTCTCCTGCTGCGTCTGTTCTTCCTCCCGGAAAAAGGACGCAACATTCTGCTTTGCGGTTTTCAGTTTGAGCAGTTCCTCCTTAGCTTCCTTGTACTGCTCGTAGAACTTTGCCTTTTCGGATGCCAGCTGCGCATACTCGGCTTCCAGCTTTTTCGGGCTGGGCAGCTTTGTGATGTTGTTTGCCTTGAAATAGGCTGCTGCCGCCCGGTACGCTGTCAGCTCTGGCTGTATGGTAATCTACTCAGGAGTATGCTATACTCAAAGAAAATTCTTTAGTGATAAGGATGCGTATAAAATGAATAGTGAAAGGCTTATGAATGAGCAGCGTCTTGCATTGCTCAAAACGATTCGAAAAGAAAATCCATCCCTGCGCCGCTATATGAATGACATTATTAACGAAATGGAGAATCCGGAGAGTGCATTTAATACGGGAAAAATGACCCGACCGACTGACTTAGATAGGACGACTGCAATGCGTCTGTGCGATGCCTTTGATGTGGCAAAAATGTATTCTGAAAAATATCATCTGGATTTTCCAGAGTTGATAGAATTTGTTTCGGAAAAAACATTGGAAATTCTGGAAGATGGAAAGATCACTTCGACCGCTCCGTTCAAGGAAAGAATGAAATATCTTATCCGTCAGCAGTTCCCTTTTCGGAATCCATTTTTGTCAAGATCGGGACGCCGAAATATGCTATCCTATGAATTGGCCGACAAAGAAATTTGGGGTGATGGCACTGATAAGGATGAAAATGGTCACAGCAATGATAATTGGGTGTTGAAAACACCTATACTTTTCACGAATAATGCAAATATATCATGTTCTGAATTGGAGTTTGGCTTAGAACTGAAAGAAGAAAGAAAAAAATAGAAAGCGTTCTGAAATCTCTTACACCTCAAGAGGAAAATGTGATTCGCTGGCGCTTTGGATTAAACGACGGAGAACCTAGAACTTTAGAAGATGTTGGAAAAATATTTGGAATGTCAAGAGAATACATTAGATTAAAAGAAGCAAAAGCTGTAAGAAAATTGCATTCAAGAAAATGTGTTTCAGTATTAAATGGTTTGTTGCAACAGGATGAAATTTGCACTACGCCTATTGGCAGAGGAACAACAGCCAAAAAAAGACGGAACAGATATTTAGAAAAAAACAGCTTTGAGATTTTGTATTGGCGACCATACTGTACCTGTAAGCATCAGATGAAATATAGCAAATCAGTTTTGATTGAAAACAAATGGAAAGCAGTCTTTTATTGTCAGAACTGTGGACGAATCTATGAAGTGAAAAATGGAAAGTTAAAAAGAATCCCATGGTATTGTTTGAAAGGGTATACATTGGATAGTTCTTTAGATAAAGAACGATGGTCGGTTTTTCACTGGGATGCAAGTAGAAGTGACAATTTTAATGAAAGATTTATGAACTTCTATATCAAAGAGGATGTTCGATATTACAGGGAACAGATTGCAGAGGCATTTAATAATAATTATGAACTGAAAGATACGATGGATGCAAAATTAGCTGGCATATATGATCTCGTAATAAAACAGATTCTCTCGAAAGAGGACGCTCAAAAATGTGTAGAAATGTTGATAATAGAGTATTGTTCTAACCAGTAATAAATGAGAATGAGATAGACAG
>OWJS01000674.1_pt1 | contig 12495 bp, 10 predicted proteins | sample 1732961 | NCBI WGS metagenome assembly OWJS01 (sample SAMN05065774, study PRJEB22554) | human gut metagenome | biome: ENVO:2100002; feature: ENVO:00000062; material: ENVO:00002003 | host: Homo sapiens | place: USA
TACACGCGTAAGATCGTCGGCAGCGTCAGATGTGTATAAGAGACAGATATAATAAGGTGTAAACCGATTTTTTTGTATTTTTGCAAAAGAAAATATGATAGAACCAACGATAAAATAATCAATAAATATAGAATTAAACAATTAATAAAAAACCAATATGCAAACCAGTAAATATCTGATAGCAACAGAAAGAGACGCCGAATGGGGTCTCACCATCAGCACCGTGGGACGGGAAATCATCGCCCCTGGAGAAGCCTATCCCACCAAGGGACACGCCGACGGTTATTACTTCGATATCCAGAAAGGAAGAACCCTCGACGAATATCAGCTCCTCTACCAGCCTGAGGGCGAAGGCGTATTCCAATCGGAACACATCACGGAAACCCGAATCAAAGCTGGCGACATCTTCCTCCTCTTCCCGGGAGAATGGCACACCTACCACCCTTCTGCCACAAAAGGCTGGAAGAGCTACTGGATAGGTTTTAAGGGAAAGAACATCGACGACCGCGTGAAGGCGAGATTCCTCTCTCCTGAGAAGCCCATCTATCACGTAGGATTCAGCAACGAGATTCTAGCCCTCTACGAAGAAGCCTACAAGACAGCACAGGAAGAGGCGGCATACTCGCAACAGACCCTGGCGGGCATCGTGAACCACCTCATCGGAACCATGTACTCGCTGGAGCGAAACATCGTGCTCAACAAGAACACCCAGCACGTAGACCTTATTAATAAAGGTAGACTCCGCATCCGAGAAACCCTGGAAGAAGCCGTCTCCATCCAAGACATCTCACAGGAACTGGGCATCAGCTATTCCAGTTTCCGTAAACTCTTCAAGGAATACACCGGCATGGCACCAGCCATGTATCAGCAGTCGCTGAGACTGCAGCGTGCCAAGGAACTCCTCTCAACCACCGACGAGAGCATCAAGGAGATAGCCTATAGGCTTAACTTCGAATCGCCTGATTATTTCTCTGCCAAATTCAAGAATCAAACCGGCATGAAGCCATCAGATTTCAGAAATATGACGAGATAGACAAAAAATCATGCTTTAAAATCAATTTCTCGTGTTCCTTATCTCTTTTTTGCCCTATCTTTGCAACCGAAATCAATAAACAATAAGGCTTAAAGACATAACTTAAAAGATAATGGAACAAAAAAAATACTTTTTCGCCGTAGATTTAGGTGCTACCAGCGGAAGAACTATCGTAGGAAGCTTGTCGGATGGAAAATTCGACTTGGAGGAACTCACCCGCTTCGATAACAACCTCATCGAAACAGGCGGTCACTTCTATTGGGACATCTATGCCCTCTACTTCGAAATCATCAAGGGCTTGAAGCTCGTGGCTCAGCGTGGCATCGTCATCCAGAGCATCGGTATCGATACCTGGGGATGCGACTTCGTATATGTGGGCAAGGATGGAGCCATCCTCCGAAACCCGATGGCATACCGCGACCCTCATACTTTCGGCATGATGGAGAAATACTTCGACGAGAAAATGAGCAAGGAGAAGGTTTATGAAAAGACTGGCATCCAGTTTATGAACTTCAACTCATTGTTCCAGATGTATGCCATGCGCAAAGCGGGCAACGTGGCTCTGGAGAATGCCGACAAGATTCTCTTCATCCCTGATGCCCTGAGCTACATGCTCACCGGCAAGGCTATCTGCGAATATACCGTGGCTTCTACATCCCAGATTCTCAACCCGATGACGGGCGACCTGGACAACGATCTCGTGGAAAGTCTCGGATTGAAGAGAGAGCAGTTTGGCAAGATGACCAACCCTGCTACCATCATCGGCACACTGACCGAAGAGGTGCAGAAGATAACCGGCTTGAATGCCGTTCCAGTCATCGCCGTAGCGGGTCATGATACAGCCAGCGCCGTAGCAGCCGTTCCTGCCAAGAACGAGGAGTTTGCCTATTTGAGTTCAGGAACCTGGAGTCTGATGGGCATCGAGACCAAGAACGCCATCATCAACGAGAAGAGCTACGAGCTCAACTTCACCAACGAGGGCGGCATCGAGGGCACTACCCGATTCCTGAAGAACATCTGCGGCATGTGGATTTACGAGCGTTGCCGCAAGGAATGGAAAGACGAGGCAGCAGCCAAGAACGAAGATATGGCAACCCTTGCACACGGCACCCTGATTGCCGAGGCCATGAAGCAGCCAGCCTTCCAGAGCATCATCAATCCAGACGATACCTGCTTCGCCAACCCATCGAGCATGGTAGAGGCCATCAAGCAGTATTGCGAGAAGACGGGTCAGCACGTACCTCAGAGCTATGGCGAATTCTGCCGCTGCATCTTCGAGAGTCTTGCCCTCCGCTATCGCCAGGTATTCACATGGCTCAAGGATTTCGCAGATTTCAATCTCAACGTGCTCCATATCATCGGTGGAGGTTCGCTCAACCAATATCTCAACCAGTTTACTGCCAACAGCTGTGGCGTTACTGTATTGGCAGGTCCTCAGGAAGGCACCGCCATCGGCAACATCATGCTCCAGGCAAAGGCATCCGGCGACGTGAAGGACATCTGGGAGATGCGACAGATCATCGCCAACTCGCTTGAGCTGAAGAAATTCGAGCCACAAGACAAGGAGGCATGGGATGCGGCTTACGAGAAGTTTTTAAAGGTAAAAGGGTAAAAAAGGTAAAATAAACAATAACAAACAAAATACATAAAAACAATGAAAGCAGAATTGATTTTAAAGAATTACGAGATTGCAAAGGAGCGCTATGCTGCTCTGGGTGTGGATACAGACAAGGCTATTGAGACTTTGGAGAAGACTCCTATCTCATTGCACTGCTGGCAGGCTGACGACGTGGTTGGTTTCGAGCGTGGCGAAGCTGCTTCTGGTGGTATCCAGAGCACAGGTAACTATCCTGGCAAGGCTCGCAACATCGACGAGCTCCGTCAGGACATCGAGAAGGTGAACTCTCTCCTGGCTGGTACTTTCCGTCTCAACCTTCATGAGATTTACGGTGAGTTCGGTGGCAAGCTGATTGACCGTAACGAGGTTTCTGTTGACCAGTTTACAGGCTGGATGCAGTGGGCTAAAGAGCAGAACATGAAGCTCGACTTCAATTCTACATCTTTCTCTCACCCTAAGAGTGGCAGTCTTTCTTTGTCAAATCCTGACCCAGCTATCCGAGAGTTCTGGATTGAGCACACCAAGCGTTGCCGCCGCATTGCAGACGCTATGGGTAAGTTCCAGAACGACCCATGTATCATGAACATCTGGGTACACGACGGTTCTAAGGATATCACCGTTGAAAAGGGTCGCTATCGCGAGATCTTGAAAAACTCTCTTGATGAGATTCTGGCAGAGGAGTTGCCAAACATGAAGTCTTGCCTGGAGGCTAAGCTCTTCGGTATCGGTTTGGAGGCTTACACCGTAGGTTCCCACGACTTCTACGCTGGCTACTGCGCTAAGAACAACGTGATGTACACCCTCGATACAGGTCACTATGAGCCAACAGAGAACGTATCAGATGCAGTTTCAGCACTTCTGCTCTTCGTTCCAGAGTTGATGCTCCACGTATCTCGCCCAATGCACTGGGATTCAGACCACGTAACACTCTTCGACGACAATACACGCAACCTCTTCTCAGAGTTGGTTCGTGCCAATGCACTCGACCGTGCTCACATCGGTCTTGACTACTTCGACGGTTCTATCAACCGCATCGGTGCTTACATCATCGGTGTACGTGCAGCCCAGAAGTCATTGTTGCAGGCATTCCTTGAGCCACTGGATACACTCCGCAAGTACGAGGACGAGGGCAAGCTCTTCCAGCGTCTGGCTCTCCTCGAGGAAGAGAAGACATTGCCATTCGGTGCAGTATATGATTACTTCAACTTGAAGAACAACATCCCTGTTGGCGAGGAGTACATCGCTGACATCGAGAAGTATGAAGCAGAGGTTCTCGCTAAGAGAAACTAAGATATAAGATAGTAAAGCAGGCTAAAAAGTCCTAGGCTCAGCGAAGCCTAGGATTTTTCAGTCTGTTTTAACCTAAAAACCAAGCAATAAACAATACAATGGAGATATTAATAGGACTTTTAATCATAGCCATCGGCGCATTCTGCCAGTCCAGCTGCTACGTCCCAATCAACAAGATTAAAGATTGGAGTTGGGAATCCTACTGGATAGTTCAGGGTGTGTTCGCATGGCTTATTTTGCCTTTTTTCGGCGCTATGCTCGCTGTACCAAGCGGACATTCCTTCTTTGAATTATTCGACGGTTATGGCTTCAATGTAGCGATGACCATGCTCTTTGGTGTGCTCTGGGGCGTAGGCGGACTGACTTTCGGTCTTTCCATGCGCTATCTGGGAGTAGCTTTGGGTCAGAGCATTGCCCTGGGAACCTGTGCAGGTCTCGGCACCATCATGGGTCCAGTATTGCTCAACATCTTCTTCCCAGAGATGGATGCCCTCTCATCGCTCACCTTCAGCGTAATTCTCGGTGTGGTAGTCACTCTTCTCGGTATTGCCATCATCGGTGTGGCAGGTAGCATGAAGGCGGCTTCGCTCTCAGAAGAAGAGAAGAAGGCAGCAGTGAAGGACTTCAACTTCCCTAAGGGTCTTGCCATCGCCTTGCTGGCTGGTTTCATGAGCGGATGCTTCAATGTGGGTCTTGCCTTCGGCGACGACATCCATTTCGGCAGTTTCACTCCTGATATGTACAAAACCTTGCCAGCCACCTTCCTGGTTACCCTGGGCGGTTTCATCACCAACGCCATCTACTGTTTCTATCAGAACACCAAGAACCATACTTGGGGCGATTATCAGAAACAGGAGGTATGGGGCAACAACCTTCTGTTTTGTGCCCTTGCCGGTGCCTTGTGGTACAGTCAGTTCTTCGGTTTGTCATTGGGCAAGGGTTTCCTCACCGAGTCTCCTACCCTCATGACCCTGTCGTTCTGCATCCTGATGGCACTGAACGTAGTGTTCTCTAATGTATGGGGCATCATTCTGAAGGAATGGAAGGGCTGCTCCAAGAAGACCATCACCGTATTAATCGTCGGCATCATTGTCTTGATTATCTCAAGCTTCTTGCCACAGTTGATTTAACACATTAAATAAAATGAAAAGATTTGCATTTAAAATGTATCTCAAGAAGGGATGCGAAAAGGAATATGCCAAGCGCCATGCTGCGATTTGGCCAGAGTTGAAACAGATGATCAAGGATCAGGGAGTGAGCGACTACAGCATCTTCTGGGACAAGGACACCAACCTGCTCTTTGCCGTTCAGAAATGCGACAGCGATACCAATAGTCAGGACACTACCAATGTGGATCCCATCACCCAGAAATGGTGGGATATGATGGCAGACATCATGGAGGTGAACCCAGATAATTCGCCAGTCAGCATCCCATTGGAAGAACTCTTCCACATGGACTAAGATTGAAAGTAGAAATCTATCATTTCATATTAAATAATATAGAACACCAAAAATCCCCAGGCATTTTCCAACGCTCGGGGATTTTCTATTTTAAAGTTTCCTCTCATATTATCTTGGCAAATTGAAAGCCTTGGTCATCTCAGCCATCTCTTCCTGGCTCATGCCATCAGGCTCAAATCCCATGCACTTGGAATCGATGTAGATCTTGGCGCTCTTAGAGAGCACATCAATCTGGTCGAAGGCATCCATCACGTCCAAGCCCTTGGCAAAGACGCCGTGCTTCTCCCACATCACTACATCATAATCCTCCAACTCCTTCAAGGTCTCCTCAGCCAGCTTCAAGCTGCCTGGCAACTGATAAGGAACGATGCCCAGACCGAGTGGACAGAATGCCTTGGTCTCAGGAATCATGCTCCAGAGCAGGTTGCTCAACACGTCCTTGCCCATGAACTTCTTGTTGTGGCTCATGGCAATGAGCTCGATAGGGTGAGTATGAACGGTAGCCTTGTAGTTGGAACCCTTCTCGATGAGACGGGCATGAACGCTCAAGTGGCTAGGCAACTCAGATGTTGGCATCACGGCGTTATCTGCGATGATAACATAGCTGGCGCAATCGTCGAGGATGCGGATGATAGAACCATTCTCCATAGGCCAGCGAGCCAAGTCGCGCATGCGCTTGCCTGTGCCCTTGCAGAAGAAGTAGCAGCCTTTCAAAGCTGGCAATGCTGTACCAATCTGCTTTACTTCGCTGATGGCAGGCAAAGCCTTGATTTCGTCATCTACCAAGTCGGTGATGTTCACGGTGATGTTACCACCATTACGCTCAGCCCAACCATTCTGCCAGAGGTATCCAGCAACTTCAGCAATCTTCTCGACCTCCTTTTTCAAGACAGGACGACCTTCTAAAACACTATTCATATTAATCTTGTTATTAGCTTGTTTAAAATTTCTGCTGCAAAAGTAATCATTTTCCCCCATATCCACCCTATTCTTTTGATATTTCTGCTATAGCATTTGGCATGATTACTGGATTTGATGATGATACCTGTGGATTTAACCCTTTTTTTATGCAATTCCATGTTTTTTTGGCAATTCCTTGACTTTTTGGCAAAACACCTAGCATATTTGTACTATTTTACATTTTTAAGAACTATAACACAGATTTAATTGAGTATTTTTCACTATCTTTGCAACCGAAGTAATAAACAATGAAGTAATAATCAATTAAGGAAAACTTAAAAGCCATCAATATGATGAACAAGAAACAAAAATATAAATTCATAGGATTATCCTTTGCCATGGCATTGATGTCATCACTCAATAGCCAGGCACAGTTGCTACCTACCCCTACACAAGAGGCTAAGCCGGGCGTGAGATGGTGGTGGATGGGATCTGCCGTAGATAAGGAAAACCTGAAGTGGAACCTTGACGAATACGCCAAGGCGGGCATCGGTGCCGTGGAAATCACGCCGCTCTATGGTGTGCAGGGCAACGACAAGAACGATATTCCTTATCTCTCGCCTAAATGGATGGACATGCTCAAGTTCGTAGAGAAGGAAAACAAGCAGGTGGGCATCGAGACGGATATGGCCACCGGAACAGGCTGGCCTTTCGGAGGTCCTTGGGTGCCTATCAGCGAGGCGGCATGCAAGGCGGTGTTCGTAGATACCATCGTGGATGTGAAGCAGAAACTGATGGAGATAGAATTCAACGTGCCACAGAAAGAACGTGCCTTCGCCAAACTGAAGGTCATCAAGGCATTCCCTGTAGAAGGTGAAAAATACAAGAAACGCGTCATCGCTCTCTATGAAAGCCGCACCCGTCAGAAGGTGAAGCGTGCCGCACCTGGAGGAGAGGGATACGTTATCGACCATTTCGACTCTACTGCCGTGGCCAATTACTTGCAGCACATCGACAGCGCCTTCGTAGCATCGAAGACTCCATATCCGCATACCTTCTTCAACGACAGCTACGAGGTGTATGGCGCCAACTGGACTCCTAACCTCCTGACAGAATTCGAGAAATATCACGGATATAAACTGCAGGATAAGTTCCCAGAGTTCCTCGATGGCGATGCTGTGGTGGTAAGCGATTACCGTGAAACCCTGGGCGACATGCTGCTCCATAACTTCACCGAACAGTGGACCAAATGGGCAAACAAGCGTGGTGCCATCACCCGCAACCAGGCACACGGTTCACCAGCCAACCTCATCGACTGCTATGCAGCCGTTGATATCCCGGAGATTGAAGGCTTCGGACTGACCGACTTCGGCATCAAGGGGCTGCGCAAGGATCCGGGCAAGACCCGTCCTAACTTTAGCGACCTCAGCATGCTGAAATATGCCCCATCGGCTGCGCACATCACCGGAAAGAAATATACATCCAGCGAAACCTTCACCTGGCTCACCGAGCACTTCCGCACTTCCCTGAGCCAGATGAAACCGGATATGGACCTGATGTTCTGCGCCGGCGTAAACCACATGTTCTTCCATGGCACCGCCTATTCGCCCAAGAATGATACATGGCCAAGCTGGAAATTCTATGCTTCGGTGGATATGAGTCCTACCAACAGCATCTGGCGCGACGCTCCGGAACTGATGAAGTACATCACCAACTGCCAGACCTATCTGCAGTGGGGACAGCCAGACAACGACTTCCTGGTTTATCTGCCAGTAAGAGATATGTGGCGCAAGGATACCAAAAACTGGCTGATGCAATTCGATATCCACAGTATGGCGAAGAAGGCACCGGAGTTTATCAAGGTGATTCTTGACATCGACAAGGCAGGATTCGACTGCGACTACATCAGCGACAAGTACCTTCGCACGTGTACCTTTAAAAACGGCATGATTGAAACGGCTGCCGGAACCCGATATAAGGGTATCATCATTCCTGGCAACAACATCATGCCAAGCGACGTGATTGAGCACATATCAGAATTGAAATCACAAGGTGCCAAGATTATCAAGGGCGATAATATCAAGGCAATGGAACAGGCGGCAAAACCGGAACTGATGAGAAAGAACCTGGGCTTGAAGATGATTCGCCGTGCCAACAGCATCGGTCATCATTACTTCATCGCCAACCTCACCAGCAAGGACATCGCCTCTAGCGTGGCTTTGGCCGTGAACGAGAAGCATGGCATCTGGTACAACCCTATGACGGGCGAATACCACGAGGCAACCATCGGCGACAAGGGTATCCAGCTGAACCTGAAGAGTGGCGAAAGCCGCATCCTCATCACATCAAACAAACCAGTGAATGAATGGAAGCTCGGTTCTAACGTGAAGGTGGGAGGCAAGGAAGCCATCGCTGCTGCGGATAGCAAGACCATCGACCTGACCGCAAATACCTGGAAGCTGTCGTTCACCGAGGATGCTCCAAAGGTGGGCGAAACCTTCAACCTGAAGGGCGTAAAGTCTTGGGAAGGCCTCAGCGACAAGGCGAAAGTGATGATGGGAACAGGTGTTTACGAAACCACCATCAAGTTGTCGAAGGATGATGCCAAGAAGCAGTGGACCATCGACCTGGGAGATGTACGAGAGAGTGCCCGTGTCTATATCAACGGCGAGTACGTGGGTTGCGCCTGGGCTGTGCCTTACATCCTCAACTGCCAGAACAAGCTGGTAAAGGGCAAGAACACCCTCCGCATTGAGGTAACCAACCTGCCAGCCAACCGCATCGCAGAAATGGACCGCCAGGGCGTGAAGTGGCGCAAGATGAAGGAAATCAACGTGGTGGACATCAACTACAAGAAGACTACCTACGAGAAATGGACTCCTGTGCCAAGCGGACTGAACAGCACCGTGAAACTCGTGGAAATCAAGTAAATAATCATAATATTAATAACAAGACAAATGAAGAAACTGATCTTATCATCGCTCTGCATGCTCATGGGCTTGACCTCAATGTCTGCCCAGACCGCATTGCAAAATGAAATTCTGGAGGTAGCCCATCGCACCAACAACTACTTCATGACGAAGTACAGTGACCCTACCCTCGACACATTCGTGAAGAAAGTCCGCACCAGCAACCTCTGGACCCGTGCCGTGTATTACGAAGGATTGATGGCGCTTTACGAGATTGACCCTCAGCAGCGCTATCTCGACTACACCGACAAATGGGCAGATTACCACAAGTGGACAGCCCGTGGCAGCGTGAAAGATACCGATGCCGACAACCAGTGCTGCCAGCAGACCTACATAGACCGCTACGTTCAGACAGGCGGCAAGAAGGATTTGAGCAAGGTGAAGGAGAACCTGGACCACCAGATGAGCACCAAGCGTGTGAACTACTGGACCTGGATTGACGCTATCCAAATGGCGATGCCTGCCTACGCCAAGTATGCCAAGATTACCGGCGAGCGCAAGTATCTGGATTATGCAATGAATTCCTACAAATGGAGCCGTGACACCTTGGCTAACGGTCTCTTTAACAAGAAAGAAGGTCTCTGGTGGAGAGACAAGGACTACGTGCCACCTTACAAGGAGAAGGATGGCAGCAACTGCTACTGGAGCCGTGGCAACGGTTGGGTGTATGCAGCCCTGGTCCGCGTGATGGAGACTTTGCCAAAGAAAGATAAATACTATCAGTATCTGAAAAAAGACTTTATCTTGATGAGTAAAGCCATCTTGAAATGCCAGCGCGAGGATGGCTACTGGAATGTAAGCCTTGTTTGTCCAGCCAACTATGGCGGTCCTGAAATGACGGGCACAGGCCTCTTCCTCTATGGTATGGCATGGGGTGTTCAGCAGGGCATTCTTCCTAGAGCCACCTATCAGAAAGCGATAGACAAGGCATGGAAGGCGCTTGCCGCATCGGTTCACGAGGATGGCTTCATCGGCTACAACCAGGGCACAGGAAAGGATCCTGCAGCCGGTCAGCCTGTCACCTTCACCTCTGTTCCTGACTTCGAGGACTACGGCACAGGCTGCCTCTTGCTCGGCGCAGCAGAGTATTACAAGCTTGTAAAGGTAAAAAAGTAAAAAGGTAAGAAAGAAACAAATCATGAAGAAATATATCTGGCTGATGGCTTGCCTGGTGGCGTTTTCGCCACTAAGCGCCAACGCCGCAAAGAAACAGAAGAAAGCAAAGAAGGCACAAACCGAGCTTTGGCCTGATGGCACAAAGATGGATGCCTGGTTCAGTAACGCCCAGAAGGTGAACGTGGATACCCTGGGCAAGAAATACATCCTCACCGACTATGGCGTAAAGACGGATAGTACCCTGATTCAGACCAAGGCTATCCAGGCGGTCATCGACCGTGCTGCCCAAGATGGCGGCGGCGTTATCGTGGTACCTGCCGGAATCTATCAGAGCGGTGCCCTCTTCTTCAAGCCAAAGACTCATCTCTATGTTTCAGAAGGCGGAAAACTGAAAGGCAGCGACCGCATCGCCAACTTCCCCGTGATAGAAACCCGCATTGAGGGCGAAACCTGCAAATACTTCTCGGCATTCATCAATGCCGACAAATGTGATGGCTTTACCATCGCCGGTCCTGGTACCATCGATGGCAACGGTTATCACTATTGGGAGGAGTTCTGGATTCGTCGCACCTGGAACCGCCAGTGTACCAACAAGGATGCACAGCGCCCTCGCCTCGTTTATATCAGCAACTCAAGCAACGTAACCTTGCAGGATGTGCATATTCAGAACAGTCCGTTCTGGACCAACCACATCTACCGTTGCGACCACGTCCGCTTCCTGGGCTGCACCATCTTCGCCCCTACCAGTGGCATGCGGGCACCAAGCAGCGATGCCATCGACATTGATGTTTGTCACGATGTGCTGGTGGATGGTTGCTACATGAGCGTAAACGATGATGCCATCGCCATCAAGGGCGGTAAGGGAACCTGGGCAGACCAGGCACCAGAGAATGGTCCTGTATATAACGTGCTCATCCAGAACTGTAACTACGGAAGAGTGCACGGCTGCTTAACCCTCGGCAGCGAGAGCGTGAAAGACCGCAACATCGTATTGCGCAACATCAAGGTGGGCAATGCACAGCGCGTGCTCTGGCTGAAGATGCGCCCAGATACTCCACAGCATTACGAGTACGTAACGGTGGATAACATCCAGGGCACCACAGGCAGTTTCCTCGTCATCCGTCCATGGACGCAGTTCTTCAAGCCGGGCGACCGCAAGGACATGCCGTTGAGCCAGTGCAACAACATCACGATGAAGAACATCCAGATGGATTGCGACAACTTCTTCGATGTGGGTAAGAGCGAGAAATATCGCCTGATAGATTTCACCTTCGAGAACATCACCTGCACCGACAAGAAGATGGCATTCGATGCCAGCCTCATCGAGAACACCGTGGCAAAGAAAGTGAATATCACCCCTAGAGAGAAGAGCAACGGATTGAAGACCACCGGCGATGCCGACGGGTTGAAATAGCACATACATTTTATAGAAAGTAATACAGAATTGAGTACTGAAACGAGCTTTATTTGCAAGAATAAGGCTCGTTTTGTTTTTTTATATCCCTCCTTATTTCTTTTTATCTCTTAAAATTAGGCATTTCCAAATATTTTGCTTAATTTTGCCTGCAAAATAATTTTGAGTTAGAAAATGATTGATATAAAAGGTATAACCAAGAGCTTCGGCTCCCTGCAGGTGCTTAAGGGCATCGACCTGCATATTGACAAGGGCGAGGTGGTAAGTATCGTCGGACCTAGTGGTGCCGGCAAGACCACTCTTCTCCAGATTATCGGTACCCTCGACAAGCCAGATAGTGGCAGCATAGAGGTAGATGGCGTGGATGTGCGCAGCCTCAGCACCAAGAAACTGAGCGATTTCCGCAACCAGCATCTCGGTTTCGTCTTCCAGTTCCATCAGCTTCTACCGGAGTTCACCGCCCTGGAGAACATCATGATTCCTGCCTTCATTGCCGGAAAGGGGAAAAAAGAAGCCAAGGAGCGTGCCGAGGAGTTATTGGAATTTATGGGCTTGAGCGACAGAGCCAACCACAAGCCTGCCGAGTTGTCCGGTGGCGAGAAGCAGCGTGTAGCCGTGGCTAGAGCCCTGGTCAACAACCCTGCCGTCATCCTTGCCGATGAGCCATCAGGAAGTCTCGACACCAAGAACAAGG
>OWJS01000677.1_pt1 | contig 12476 bp, 12 predicted proteins | sample 1732961 | NCBI WGS metagenome assembly OWJS01 (sample SAMN05065774, study PRJEB22554) | human gut metagenome | biome: ENVO:2100002; feature: ENVO:00000062; material: ENVO:00002003 | host: Homo sapiens | place: USA
CATGAAGAATCCGCCAAGAAGCTGATTTACTTGGCACTTCAGCGCATTATGGAAATCCAGCAGCCGTACCAGTTGTGGTTTCCGGGCACAAAAATCGTTTCTTTGAAGTGTTCCGAGCACCAGTCCCAAAACGCGTTGTAACGCTCGAGGTGTTGGATTTCGGCAATGTCACCCGCAAGCCCAAAGACGTCACCCTCGGGCTTGATGCCCCCTGAAAGGACATATTGGAAATTGCGGCCGAAAGTGAGGTGCAGGTCAGAAGCGTACTGGATGCGCATGGCGGTGTCGGAGAACAAACGACGATCGTATTTGAAAGTATTGCGCAAACTGTAACGGCGTGCATGTCTTTGGGTTGAACACAAAAGAAAACGCTGATATACCTGCAATATTGAGAACAAAAACATACGGGGCCAGACATGGCAAAGAAAATCCTTGCTGCCGCAGCGGTGGTTGTGTGTCTCGCGGCGGCAGCCGTTGCGGTGTACACCGGTGTTTTTAAGACCGAAGAAGGTGCGCTCAAAATTTACGGGAGCGTCGATATGAGGACCGTCAGCCCCGCCTTTGAAGAGGGTGGCAGGCTCGCCTCCGTTGCGCTCGAAGAAGGCGACACGGTGAAAAAGGGTGAGGTGATCGCGCAGCTTGACGACACCCGTTACCGCATTGCCCTGGACGCGGCCCGCGCAGCGCAAACCGTTGCGCAGAAAAACCTTGATTTGCTTTTGGCCGGCAGCCGCACCGAACAGATTGACGCCGCACGCGCCCGTGTGGCGGCGTCAGAGGCCGCCCTGCAGCTTTCCCGCCGCACCTGTGAGCGTGAGAAAAAACTCGGCACGGCCACAAGCCCCTTAAGGATTGATCAGGTCTGCTCGCAGCAGAAAGTGGACCTGGCGCAGCGCAATGCAGCACAAAAAGAACTCGATCTGCTTTTAGCCGGCACCCGCGCTGAAGAACTCGAGGTCGCAAGAGCTCGGCTCGCATCAGCGCGCGTGCAGACGGCTGACGCCGAACGGATGCTTAAAAACTGCACCCTCACGGCTCCGGCGGACGCCGTCGTGCGCGAGCGCTTTTTAGAAGCCGGGAGCATGGTTTCAGCGGCAACGCCCGTCTTTGAACTCGCGCTCACCGACCCCCTGTGGGTGAGGGCCTACATCGATGAAGTGAACCTCGGGCGTATCCGTACCGGGCAAAAGGTTGCGGTTTTTACCGACAGCGCGCCGGGTAAGGCCTTTGAAGGCACCGTGGGCTTTATTTCCACGGTCGCGGAATTTACGCCCAAAACCGTGCAGACCGAAGAGCTGAGAACCAGCCTTGTGTACGAGGTGCGCATCACGGTGGCTGATCCCGACGGTGCGCTGCGGCTCGGGATGCCCGTGACGGTTTCGCTGGGGAAATAGTTATGGCCGAGGCCCTCACAGTCACCCGTGTGAGCCGCTTTGAAAAAGGTGCGGTTAAGCCCCTGATTGACGATATCACGCTCACAATCAAAGCGGGGTCGCTCACGGCGCTAGCGGGCGCTGACGGCGCAGGCAAAACCACGCTCATGCGCGTGATGGCGGGCGTGCTGCGGCCGCAAAAAGGCTCGGTGACGGTCTTGGGGGAAGCGCTTTACCCGGAAAACGCGGGCGTTAAAACGCGGATCGGCTACATGCCGCAGAAGTTCGGGCTCTATGAAGATCTTTCCGTCATGGAAAATTTCCTTCTCTACGCCGACCTTTTCGGTATTGACGGTAAAGAGAGGGAGGAGAGAATCGCAAGGCTTCTTGCGATGACGCAGCTCACCGCTTTTACCGCGCGCCCCGCGGGGAAACTTTCGGGCGGCATGAAGCAAAAGCTGGGTTTGGCCTGTGCGCTTTTAAACCGCCCGGACGTGTTGCTTCTGGATGAACCCACGGTGGGGGTGGACCCCTTATCCAAAAAGGAACTTTTTGAGATTCTCAAAGCCGAAAGCGGCGCCGGGAAGATGACGGTCGTCATTGCGACGACCTACATGGACGAGGCCGCGCAGTGTGATCAGGTGGCGCTTCTTGAAGGGGGCCGCCTGCAGCTTACCGGCACTCCCGCTGAAGTCACCGCGCATGCCGCAGGCCGCACGGCGCAGGTCGCGGGCTACACCGGGCGCGTACGGGACGTGCAGGCTGAGCTTTCTGACTCTCCTTTAGTGCTTGACGCCCTGCCGCTTGCCGGAGGCGTGCATGTGCTTTTAAGGGACGGCGTCACGGCGGCAGAGCTTACCGCGGCTTTTCCGGCGCTCACCGTCACGGAGGCCCCCGCGCGCCTGGAAGACGGGTATCTTGCGTGGCGGGAAAAGGTCCTGGGCCTTACGCAGACCGGCAATGCACTTACCGTTAAAGGGCGGGCCGCGGTCTCTGACCCCGTTATCCGCGCGCAGGACATTGTGCGGCGGTTCGGGGCTTTTACGGCGGTGGATAAAACGTCGTTCGTGGTGCACCCCGGGGAAATCTTCGGGCTTTTGGGGCCCAACGGCGCGGGGAAAACCACGACCTTCCGGATGATTTGCGGCCTGCTGGAGGTAAGCGGCGGCGACCTCGAAGTCGCGGGCGTCAACGTCCGCGCCTCAAGAAACCTCGCGCGCTCGCGCTTAGGCTACATGTCGCAGAAATTTTCGCTTTACGGCAACCTCACGGTGCGGGAAAACCTGCGGTTTTTTGCAGGGGCCTATGGGCTGACGAAAAAAGCGGCGGACGCGCGCATTGTGGAGCTCACGGCGTCGCTGGCGTTAACCGACGTCTTGGATAAAACCGCGGGGGAGTTGCCGGGCGGCATGAAGCAGCGCCTGGCGATGGCGGCGGCTTTGATTCACGAACCCTCGGTTCTCTTTCTTGATGAACCCACAAGCGGCGCAGACGTCATGGCGCGGCGCCGTTTCTGGCGGTGGATGACGGAACTTTCGGCCGCAGGCGTCACGATTATCGTCACCACGCACTTCATGGAAGAGGCGCAGTATTGCGACCGGCTTCTCATTCAGGATGCGGGCCGCACGATTGCGGCCGGTACCCCTGAAGCAATCCGCGGCGACGCCCCTACGATGGAAGCGGCCTTTATCCGGGTGGTACAGGCGGGGCGAGGAGAGGCGTCATGAGCTTTGCGGACTTTTGGCGCCACACGGCGGCGCTCACCTTGAAGGAAACCCGGCAGATCGTGCGGGATAAGAGCGCCTTTTTGCTCGGGATCGTGATGCCTGTGGTGCTCATTATTTTGTTTGGTTACGGGTTAAGTTTTGACATCCGCGACGTGCGCCTCGGGATTGCGCAGGAAGCCAAAACCGGGGAAGCGCAGGCGCTCACAACCGCTTTTACCCATAACCCCGTCTTTAAAACCACGGTTTTCACCTCGCGCGCCGAAGGGGAAAAGGCTTTGAAAGCCTTTGACGTTGAGGCGTTGCTGGTGCTTGAAACCCGGCGGGGTGCGACCGCAGCGCAGCTTTTGATTGACGGCATTGACGCGCCGAGGGCGGTGATGATCGGTAACGCCGTGACGGCTGCGGCGATGATTGCGCGCGTGAAAAACTCACAGGCAGCGGGCGCCGCGACGGTGCCCCGCATCTGGTTTAACGAGAGCGCGGAGAGCCGCAGGTATCTCGTGCCGGGACTGATGGTCATTGTGCTCACGATGACCGGGATGATGCTAACGGGCCTTGTGCTTGCGCGTGAATGGGAGAGGGGCACGATGGAAGCCTTGATTGCAACGCCGGCCTCACCCCTGGCAATTCTCATATCCAAGGTGCTTCCGTACTTTGTGCTGGGGCTCGTCGGCTGGGGGCTCTGTCTTTTTGCCGCGCTTTTTCTCTACGACGTGCCGGTGCGGGGGAGTCTTACGGTGATTACGGTCTCATCCGCCCTCTACCTTTTGATTGGGCTCGGGCTCGGACTCTTTGTTTCGGGCGTGACGCGCTCACAGTTTCTTGCAAGCCAAATCACGATCCTCTCGGGCTTTTTGCCGGCCGTGATTCTTTCGGGCTTTATCTTTGACTTGCGAAGCGCCCCGGTCTGGGCCGACTGGCTTGCGCACGCCTTTCCGCCGGTCTACTACATGGAGCTGCTGCGGCTCGGCTTTTTAACGGGCGGGATGCCGGAACTCGCGATCCGGGACTTTGCCGTGCTCACGGCCTTTGCCGTATTGTTTCTTACGCTCGCGTACGGGCAGTGCGCCAAGAGGATCCGGAAATGAGTGCGTTTTTCTCCGTGGCGCTCACAGCGCTCGTTAAAAAAGAGTTTCTCTCGGTCTTAAAGGACCGCACAAGCCGCATGATTCTTGTGGCGCCCATCATTCTTTACATCATTCTCTTCGGGTATATCGCAAGTTTTAACCTTGAGCGCATCCCTTACGCGGTCTGTGATTTGGCGAAAACTGAGCTTTCCTTCGAGCTCATACGACGCATTGAAGCGGGCGGGATTTTTCAGCGGGTGGCAACGCTTACCAACACTTCGCAGGTAAGGCGCGCGGTTGATGAAACCGACGCGCTTGTGGTGGCGGTGATTGCGCCCGACTTTTCTTCGCGCTTTTATTCGGGCCGCAGCGCGCCCGTGCAGGTCGTGGTGGACGGCCGCAACTCCACGACCGCGCAGTTGGCGGCAGGCTACCTGCAGACGATTGTGAGTGACTTTTCAGCCGAAAAAAGCGGCGTCACGGCGGGCGTGGCGATGCGCCTTTTTTATAACCCCAACAACATCACGCAGTGGTTCATCATGCCCGGGCTCATCGTGATGCTTTCGATGCTACAGACCGTGGTGCTCGCGGCCCTGTCGGTGGCGCGTGAGCGGGAGCAGGGGACGTTTGAGCAACTCTCCGTCACGCCCGTCACAACCGGGCAGATTCTTTTTGCCAAGGCCTTTGTGCCGATGGTGGTGGGACTCATGCAGGCGTGCCTTATTCTCGCGGCGGACTTGTGGTGGTTCCGGATTCCGCTTGCGGGGAGTTTTGCTCAGATTCTTACGATTCTTCTCATTTTTATCGCGGCGGTCGTGGGGCTGGGGCTTGCGATTTCAGCCTACAGCAAGAACATGCAGCAGGCGCTTCTTCTGGTTGTCGTCAACCTCGTGCCGATGGTGCTTCTTTCCGGGCTTTTTACGCCGGTCGCGAATATGGCGGAGTGGGTGCAGGCACTCACGTGGCTCGATCCCCTGCGCTTTGCACTCCTTGCAATGCGGCGCGTGTACCTTGCGGGCTGCACGTGGGGCGAGATGTTTGCTGTGCTCTGGCCTGCGGCAGTGGTGGCAGGGGCGTCACTACCCCTGGCGTATGTGTTTTTCCGGCGCAAGGTGTGAGTGGCGGGCTGTGTCTCTTGGTTCTTTTAGTGCATGAGATTTGCGCAATTGTGGAAAATTACCAAATGATGGTTGTCGCAATTGTGGAAATATGATGAAAAAGATTTGGCGCAATTGTGAAAAATTCTCATAAAATATCTGGCGCAATTGTGAAAATTCCTCGGATACCCCAATGTTTGAACGAAAAATTTACCAAGAGATGTTGCGCTGGAAGCATGACTACGCTCCGAAGTACGCCTTGTTTTTAAAAGGAGCACGTCGTGTGGGAAAAACCACGCTGGCTAAGAAGCTTGGCGAAGAGGCATATAAGTCACATATTCTGATCAGGTTTGATCAGGTAACAGATGATGTCCGCAATCTCTTCGTAAACGGGTTACTTGACCTTGATACCCTCTTTGAGACGCTGCAGCTGATTTACAAAACAAAACTCTTTCGGGGTGAATCGCTCATTATCCTGGATGAGGTTCAGCTCTTTCCTGCAGCCCGGCAGGCATTGAAGACTCTGCTGGAAGACGGTCGATATCACTACCTTGAAACGGGGTCTTTGGCAGGAATTACTAAAAAAAGCAAGGATATTCTGATTCCGTCGGAGGAGTACTCGCTCGATGTTCTGCCGATGGATTTTGAAGAATTCCTTTGGGCTCAGGATGATCATGTGACAATTCCGATGATCCGCAATCGTGTCGAGGCGAGAAAGCCTTTCGGAGCCATGCATCAGAGCATCATGAACCGCTTCCGGGAGTACATGCTTGTGGGAGGAATGCCGCAGGTTGTTTCAGCATTTTTACCGGACAAAAATTTTGAGAAAGCTGACTTCGTCAAGCATGAAATTCTCAGGCTCTACAAGCAGGATATGCAGGAACAAAACGAAGAGAAATCCGAGTATGTCGGTAATTTCTTTGAGCAGATTCCGTCAGAACTGTCCAAGCACGACAAGCGGTTTGTGATCTCGCATATTGATCCGCAGGCCCGGTTGCGCGAATACCGTGGGCCGGTACGTTGGCTTGATGAAGCCATGGTTGTCAACCTTGCATTTAATGTGGAAGACCCGAGCGTTGCTTTTAATCTCGGCATCACGGACTCGTCTTTTAAGTGCTATCTGACGGATACGGGTTTGCTGGTGACTTTGGCCTTTTACGACGGGACATACATGGATAATGACCTCTACAAGGCCGTTCTTCTCGACCGTCTGCAGGTTAATGAAGGAATGCTCGTGGAAAATGTTGTGGCCCAGTGTCTGAGATCCGGCGGGCATAAGGCCTACTTCTACGCAAAACGCGATGCCAAAACGCGTAAAACTGTGATGGAAATTGACTTTCTGATGCGGAAGGGAAAAAAGGTTGTTCCTTTGGAAGTAAAGTCCGGTAAGTCATTGAGTATCAAGTCACTTGAACGTATTAAAGCCACTTACGGCAGCCGTATAGGAGACGGCATTGTTCTTCACCACGGTGAGGTGAAAGAGCAAGACGGCATTTTGTTCTTGCCGTACTACGCGGCTGCGGTTCTGTAGGTGCTGTCTTAATAAGCACTGTTTTCAGTGAGGCCGATGAGTTTGGCCGTCCAGTCCGCCAGCGGCAGCGGAATTGTCATCACGCCGTCAGTAAAACTCAGGTTGTCGTGTGAAAACCGTACGGCAAAGGGCATCTTCTGCCGCACGGCAAAGCGTTTGACGGTGCTCTTTCGGCGGCTGGGATTTAGAGCAAGTTCCGCCGGGATGAGGTCGGTGCCCGTCTGAATCAGAAAGTCCGCCGACATCCGGCCGTTTGTCTCGAAGTAGGCTGGTCTTGCCTTAAGCTGCGCCGTGAGACTCTGCGTCAGCGCATTGCGGTTCAGTGCAGCCCGCACGGCAGCAGCCTCGGGCGTTTGACTTTGCAGCGCGTCAGGCGAAATTCCGGCTGCCGCGCGCAAAAGGCCGGTGTCAAAAAGGCTCACCTTGTAAGCGTCGAAATTGCAGTCAGCCGAAAGCGGAAGTGCGGGCTTTCGGGCACGGTAAATCCGTGTGATGAGCCCGGCTTCTTCAAGCCAAAAGACAGCCGACCGGTACTCGCGGGCGCGGGTATCGGTGCTCACCTTTGAGAGGAAAAATTTCGATGCGCCGGCTACGAGCTGCTGGGGCACCGACTGCCACACGTTTCCGATGCGCCGGGTTTCGGCGCCTTGGGCGTTGGCGGAAAAGTCGCCCCGTAAGGCCTAGAGGTACTGCGCCAAAACGTGATCAGCAGCTGCGATGTCCCGCGCAGACAGAAACGCTGCCGCCGCTTCCGGGAGCCCTCCCTCGGTAAGGTAGGTCTGCCACACGGAAAAGAGTTCGGTGAGTACCGGAGGAGAAGTTCATTGTTTTTGCACGGGTTTGATGCATATCAATGAGGCTTGAAGATTCCGTCTATGCGTGTCAACGCAAGAAACCGGTTTTTGACTTTCCCTCCGGTACGGTTCTCGCGTAATCTCGGTATCCGTACCGGCAAAAAAAGGAGTGATGGATGGTCGGACTTTGGTTAAGAGCGGGCCTTACTGCCGCGGTGATTTTGGCCGCGGGTGCCGCTGCGGCGCAGACACCCGTGATTCACACGGGCGAGCGCTGTGCTTCCTGCGGCATGGAAATCCTCCGCTATCCCGGTCCCAAGGGCGTAATCGTCATGCCTGACGGCACACAGAAGGCCTTTTGTTCGGCGAGAGCTTTGGCCTGTGAACTCACCAAAGCCGGTGACGTCAAAGGTGCCTACGTGCACGACGCCGGCAAAACCGGCTGGACGCATCCCGATGATGCCGCCATGATTGATGCACGCAGTGCCTGGTACGTTTACGGCTCCGAAATGAAGGCCGTGATGGGCCCGAGCCTTGCGCCTTTTGCCGATAAGGCCGCCGCAGAAAAATTTCAGGCGGAAAAGGGCGGCAAACTCTTAAGCGCCGAAGAACTCACGGCTCAGGTTTTGGGCTGCCGCGCGCATAATTAAGAAATCCCCACGCCAAACCCAAGGAGAACGCCCGTGAATTCCACCGGACATTACCGCCGCATGCTCTGCGCCGCAGGCGCTGCCGGTCTGGTTTTAACGCTGACCGGTTGCTCGGAAAAAAGTGAGGTCCCGGTTAAACCTGTTGCGCTCGGAGCGCACGACCGGTGCGCGCTTTGCGGTATGGTGATCACAAACTACGAGGGCCCCAAGGCCGAGCTCTTTTTAAAGGGCGTGGCAGAGCCCGTGAAGTTTTGCTCCGGGCGTGATGCCTTTACCTTTGCCCTGCAGCCCGAGAACGCGCGGCGCCTGACAGGCTTTTTCGTGCAGAGCGCGGACACCGACCCCAAGGCCCCTGTGACCGCGGAGAGTTTTCTTGATGCCCGCAAGGCTTTCTTTGTGGTGGGCGGGCGCTTTGAAGGCGTGATGGGGGCGGAGCCCGCCGCTTTTGCCGACAAAACGGCGGCGGAGAAATTCATCCAAGCCTGGGGCGGGCGCATCGTGCGCTTTGAAGAAGTGACGCTGGAGGCGCTCTGATGACGGCTTCAGGCACCGCAGAAGCCCGTGTTGCGGGCGATGCTCTTACGTTTGAGCGATCGGGGCGCCGCATTCTCACGGACATCACTTTCCGCGTGAAAGCCGGCCGCATCACCGGGCTTTTGGGCACAAACGGCGCGGGGAAATCCACGCTTATCAAGCTTATCCTCGGGCTCATAAAACCCACGGCAGGAACGCTCACGGTTTTAGGGGGAGCGCCGGGAGAGGCGCCGCTAAAAATCGGGTATTTGCCTGAAAACGTGAGTTTTTACGATCAGATGACGGTTGCCGAGCACCTGCGCTTTTTCGGGCGCCTGAAGCGCGTGGACGCAGCGCGTATTGCGGCGGTCGGAGAAAAACTGAGGCTCACGGAATTTGCCCGCAGAACACCGAAGGAATGCTCCAAGGGGCAGAGACAGAGGCTGGGCTTGGCGCAGGCACTTCTCACCGAACCTGAGCTCCTGCTTTTAGACGAACCCACGACGGGACTTGATCCCCAGACCACCGAAGCGCTGTACGCGGAACTCGTGCAGATGAAGGAAAAGGGTTGTGCGGTTCTCATCTGCACGCATGAACTCGCGCTTGCGGAAAATTTTCTTGACTGCGTTCTCATGATTAAGGAAGGGCGGATTGCCGCGCAGGCCGAGACGCTTGACGCGCTGCGCGCGAAGGCAAACCTTCCGGTGCGCGTGACATTGACGCCTGCGGCAGCGCAGAAAGCGCGCGCGGGACTGCCGGCCGGGCGCCTCACGGGAACGGCGATTGATGTCGCTCCGGGCGAAGTGCAGGCCGTGCTCGCGTTTCTCACGCAAACCTGCGGCATCTGGGACTTTGAGGTGCGGCATCCGGATTTAAGAAGTCTTTACGCATACTTTAACGGTACGGAGACAACGCATGGCGCTTCATGATTTTCAAAGCGAAGTGCGCGCCTTCGGCGTGATTGCCGGGAAAGAATTTCTCGAGGCGGCCCGCAACCGGTGGCTTTTTTCCGGAGCGCTTCTTTTTGCCGTTTTGGCGCTTGCCGTGATTTTCGGCACGGCCGCAATCGGCGGAAGCCTCGAATTCAGGGACCTCACGACAGTCATGAATTCCTTTGTGAGTCTGACGGTCTACGTGCTGCCGCTTTTGGCGGTCATGACAGTAAGCGAAGCCTTTGCAAGCGAATCCGAGCACGGCACATTGGCTTTGATGCTCACCTATCCCTTGTCGCGCACCACCTGGGTGCTCGGGAAAATCACGGGCTTTGCGGCGGCGCTTTTCGTGGCCTTTTCCTTTGCGGTAGCAACCGTCATTGCTGCGCGCGGGGTGCTGCCGGTTACCTGGTCCTGGTCTGAGACGCTTGTGGCGTCCGTGAAGCTTCTTGTGACGGGGTGGCTCTATGGGCTCGCGTACATTGCGCTCGGCTGCTGGGTGAGTCTGCTCGTGAAAACGAAGGCCCAGGCCCTTGCCGTCCTTGTGATGCTCTGGTTTTTCCTCGTCTTTCTCTACGACGTGCTCCTTTTGACGGCGGCGGTGGCGTCCGACGGGGCGATGAGCCGCACGGTGCTCACAACACTGATGAGCCTAAACTGTGCCGACGCTTTCCGCCTTATCAATACCGTGCCGGAGAAGGGGGACTTTACGGCAGGAGCCGGGCTTTTGACGCTGGTGCTGATCGGCTGGAGCGCGGCAGGAACCGCCCTGGCACTTTTTTCCGTGCGGCGCATCAGACTGTGACTGCGGTAATACCGCACAAACCGTGTGTGCAGCCGGCCCGGGAGCTGTCGGCTGCGCTTTCAGCCGATATACTCTCCGGACCTACTGTACGACCGGCCTCTTCCCGTGGGCCGGCGTTTCTTGCGAGAACAGAGAAATGATTAAAAATCTCAAACCTTTTGCCGCGCTCTGCGTTGCGGCGGGGCTTGCCTTCGGCCTTGCGGGCTGCGGCGACAAGAAGACGGAAACGGCGCCTGCGGCGAAAGCGGATAAAACGCTCGTGATCGGCGTCTCCCCGGTGCCGGGCGGCGATATGATGAACTTCTTAAAGCCTAAGTTCGCGGAAAAAGGCGTGAACCTCAAGGTCGTGGAATTTTCCGACTACGTGCAGCCCAATATGGCGCTCTCAGATAAGTCGCTGGACGCCAACTTCTTTCAACACAAGCCCTATCTTGATGACTTCGTGAAGCAGCATAACCTGAAGCTTGTGAGCTACGTGCCGGTCTTTATTGCGCCGATTGCGATCTACTCAAAGACACTGAAAAAGCCCTCTGACATTGCCGAGGGTGCCACGGTGAGCATTCCCAACGATCCCACCAACGGCGGCCGTGCGCTCATTCTTCTGCATCAGCAGGGCTTGATTAAGCTTGATAACCCCAAGAACCTCTTTGTGACGCCCGCCAACATCGTTGAGAACCCGAAAAAACTCAAGATCGTGGAAGTGGAGGCTGCGCAGCTGCCGCGGTCTCTGGACGACGTCGCGCTTGCCGTCATCAACTGCAACTTCGCGCTGGGTGCGGGTTTAAATCCCGTGAAGGATTCAATTGCGATTGAAGCCAAGGACTCGCCCTACGCCAACATCGTGGCAATCCGCGCCGGGGACGAAAACAGTCCGGAACTCAAGGTTTTAAAGGACCTCATCACTTCGCCGGAGATGAGGCAGTTTATTAACGAGAAGTTTAAGGGGAGCCTTGTGCCTGTCTTTTAAGCCGGACGCTTTTTCTTAAACCGAAAGAGCCCTGCGCTTTTGCAGATCGTTTTGTCTGCGGCGGCAGGGCTTTCTTTTTGCATAGTGCCGGAAATCAGTCTTCAGGCGCCGCTACAAGCCTCAGAAGCCAAAGCAGGTCTTCAGCCTTTTCGCAGCCGCTTTTCTGCGCGAGTTCGGCAATGCTTGTGATGTGCCAGAGAAAGGGCGTGGCCGAACTCACAAGGCCAAGTGCAGGACGCGCCGTATTGCGCCAGGGTGCGGTAAGAATCTTCGTGCAGGCAATGTAGCCGCAGACCGTTAGAAGCTGCTCGCGTTTGGTGAGCGTCAGAAACAGCGACTCGCTGCAGCGCATGATGGTGTCGATGCGCTCGGCGGCATAGGCGGCTTCGGCTAAGCCCACGGGAAGGCGCAGAGCAGCGTCGGTCACTTCTGCGCCAAGCGCCGCCCGGTACGCGGCAATCCGCTCCTTGGGTCTTAAGCGTAGGGCGACAGCGAGCGCTGCCGTGCGGGCAGCGTCCTCCGTGAGGCCGCAGGCAAAGACTTCAGCGGCCGTTAAAAGGGCGGCTTCTGAAACCGGTACCTGCGGGTCTTCGGCATCGGTGCGCGCCAAAAAAGCGAGAAAAGAATCGTCCATGTTTTTTTCAGCAAGAGAAACAAGGTGTTCACTGAAAATACACGGGCATGCGGCAGATTGTGACGCATGCCGCATCAGCCCCTTTCTCAGAACCCGATTTTGTGTCCACGGGCTTCTTTTTCGGCCTTGAGCTCACAGTCAGCCTTAAGCCGCGCATGGAAGTCTTCAGCCGTTGCAGCAGCCGCAAATTTCGACTGCCGGGCAACGGCCGCGAAGTCCCCGGGCGTGACGTTATCGAGCGCTCCGACTTTCGCAAGCGTCGCTTCCGTCACAGAATTTCCCGCATTCCTCCCGGGGCTTGAGCCCCGGGAGGAATGCGGGCTTTCGAAATTTTTTTAATCTTGGCCCAAACGCAGCCAAACCATGCACATAGTTTTCGCTTAAGG
>OWJS01000678.1_pt1 | contig 12452 bp, 8 predicted proteins | sample 1732961 | NCBI WGS metagenome assembly OWJS01 (sample SAMN05065774, study PRJEB22554) | human gut metagenome | biome: ENVO:2100002; feature: ENVO:00000062; material: ENVO:00002003 | host: Homo sapiens | place: USA
ATACGAAACGACCGATACGGCCAAATCCGTTAATACCAATCTTAATCATTGTTCTAATATTTAAATTAAAAGTTTAAAAATTATATCTTTTAAGCTATCAAGCGAATCCGAAGGAGCTGATAACACCTTTTTTCATCCCTATCAAGCATTTTTTCTTCTTTTCGAGCGCAAAGTTACAAAAAATTTTCTAACTTTGCACACGAATAGAGTATTAAATAAGTTAAAAAAAGGTGATAGAACTCGAATATTACCTATTTTTAGCACTTTAAGATGCCATACTGACAACTCCATATAGCAAAATGCAATTATTAAAAGGAAGTAGAATATGACACCAGAAGATAAAGTGAAAGTTGCGTCTGAAACTTACACCTTATTATATTAAGGGGAAAAAGCTTCATCGTACACTGAAAAGCAAAAAATGGATCATTTCAAGGAAAGTATTAATCATTATAAACATTAAAGACTATGGGTAAATTTTTGAATGAATTCAAGCAATTCGCCATGCGTGGAAATGTGCTCGACATGGCAGTCGGTGTAATCATCGGTGGTGCTTTCGGCAAGATTGTAAGTTCTGTAGTAGATGACATCATCATGCCTCCTATCGGATGGCTCATTGGTGGCGTCAACTTCTCCGACCTCAAAGTCACACTTCCATCAGTAGAGGTGATCGGTGGCGAGAAGCTTCAGGCTGCAACCATCAACTATGGCAATTTTTTCCAGACCACTCTCGACTTTCTCATCGTTGCCTTCTGTGTATTCCTGCTCATCAAGGTAGTGAACAAGGTTACCGCCAAAAAGGAGGAAGAGAAGCCTGCTGAAGCTCCTAAGGCTCCAGAGCCTACCCAGGAAGAGAAGCTCCTGGCAGAGATCCGTGATTTGCTGAAAGAGCAGAAGGGATAACCACTGTTTTTTTTCATGGCAGAATAAAAAAAGAAGACAGGAATGAGAGGATATGAATACCACTATCAAGGCTTGAGAAGTATTCCATCCCAACCATTCCTGCCCCTCCTTAAAGAAAAATATATTTTCCCTTAAGGGTTTTTATTTTTTTCCTTAAGGGAAAATATATTTTTCTTTAAGGGGGGAAAATACTATATATAAATAAGGTATAAAAGAAAAAGAGCCACAATAACTCCCCTACTTTTGAAAAAAACACACATTTTTTCACGTTTATTAGAAAAAACTTTCATTTTTACTTGCTTATTACATATATTTTTTGTAGCTTTGCCCTCGAATTAAGATCTAAGTAGATACACTATAAGTAGATACACTAAATCTTTATTAAACATCAACTCTTAACATAAACAATATGAGTAAGAACATGAAACCTAAAGACCAAATGAAGACAGCGTTGCTGATTTGTGCGCTGACTTCCATGTCTCCTGCGTTTGCAAATGGTACTATGGTAAAAGCTGACAACTTGAACCGCCCTACCACCAGCATCCAACAGCAGAAGAAAGTAGCAACAGGACGTGTTGTTGACAATCAAGGCGAACCTCTTATCGGTGTTACCGTGATGGAAGTTGGCACGTCCAATGGAACAGTAACCGACCTAGACGGAAATTTCTCCCTCAGTCTGAAAAATCCTAATGGCAAGATTACAATTTCCTACATCGGCTTCAATCCACAGACTCTTACGGCTGCAAGCAACATGCAGATTACAATGAAGTCTAAAGATAGAGAGCTGAATGAAGTTGTAGTTGTAGGTTACGGTACACAGAAGAAGGTGAACCTCACCGGTTCTGTATCATCAGTGGATAGCAAGGCTTTGGAAAGCCGTCCTATCCAGAACGTACAGAGTGGACTCCAGGGTATGATGCCTGGTGTTACCATCAGCGGTACCAATGGTGCTCCTGGTATGGACTCAGGTAGCATCAACGTACGTGGTGTGGGAACCCTCAACTCTTCCTCTCCTTATATTTTGATTGATGGCGTAGAGTCAGGTACCATGAGTAGCCTCGACCCTAACGATATCGAGAGCATCTCTGTATTGAAGGATGCTGCTTCTGCTGCCATCTATGGTTCCAAGGCTGCCAACGGCGTTATCCTTATCACTACCAAGCGTGGTAAGAGCGGCAAGCCTCAAGTTTCTTATAATGGTTATGTGAGTGTGCAGAATCCAACCAGCCTGATCGACCGTCTGGATTCATACGAGTATGCCCACATGCTGAACGATGCGCTCGAAAGCGAGGGCAAGGCTAAGAAATTCACCTCTGAAGAGGAAATCAATGCACTCCCTAATACCGACTGGTACGACCTGGCTTACAAAACAGGTTCATTGCAGCACCACAACGTAAGCGTAAACGGTGGAACAGAGAGCGTAAACTATCTGGCATCTGTAGGTTATCTGAAGCAGTCGGGTATCTTGCCTCATGCTGGTCGTGAACAGATAAACGGCCGTACCAACCTGGAGATGAAGATCAACAGCCGCCTTACAGCACGCTTGAATCTCGCTTACATCAAGAACGATTATACCGACCCTTCTTCTGCATACGAAGGTGGTGGTTCTGACCAGATTATCCGTCAGCTCAACTTGATTTCACCATGGATTACCGCTCGTTATGACGATGGTACATGGGGAACCATTTCTGATGGTAGCCCTATTGCATGGCTCGACAACGATCTGAAGGTATATCGCCGCAATACCAACTTCACAGGTCTCTTCGGTGTTGATTACAAGATTCTTGACGGTTTGACAGCTAAGTTGAGTGCATCTTATGTAAACGACAACCAGAACTACGACTACTTCCAGAAGTTCTTCGTTTACAATGCGAACAAGAAGACCGATCCAAATTTCCACGATGAACGAGTATATAAGTGGGAACGTAAAACCTTCGAAGCATTGCTGAACTACAACAAGACCTTCGGACAGCATACCGTTGGGGCTTTGGCAGGATGGCATGCAGAGGCTTACGACTATAAGTATTGGTACACTTACCGCAAGAATTTCCCTAACAATAATGTGACCGATATCAATGCGGGTGATGTATCTACCCAGCAGGCACAGGGAAATACCCGTGAGTTGAATATGCTTTCATGGTTTGGTCGTGTCAACTACGACTTTGCAGGTCGTTACCTCTTCGAGGCTAACCTCCGTGCTGATGCATCCAGCCGTTTCGCAGATGGTCATCGTTGGGGTTACTTCCCATCATTCTCTGCAGGTTGGCGTGTAAGCGAGGAAGCTTTCATGGAGGGTACCAAGTCTTGGCTCTCTAACCTGAAGATTCGCGGATCATGGGGTCAGTTGGGTAACCAGGAGGCTTTGAGCGACTACTATCCAGCTATCAATACATACAGTATCAACGCCAAGTATGCATTCGACGGCAAGGTAACATCTGGATACTACCAGAGTTCATACAAAATCAACACCATCACTTGGGAAAAGGCGACCACATGGGGCGTAGGTGTTGACTTGGGATTCCTTGACAACAAGATTACTGCATCTGTTGATTACTACAACCGTCTTACAGATGGTATCTTGATTTCTGTAGATGCTCCTTACGAGTTCGCTTTGGGTAGCTATCTTGACAATGTGGGTCAGATGCGAAACCAGGGATTTGAGATGAGCCTCAACTACAACGATAAGTTTGGTGAGGTGACAGTAGGTGCAGGCTTGAATGTTGCATACAACAAGAACAAGATCGAGAGCATGCCTGGTAAGGGATACGTAGGTACTGGCTACAACCAGCGCAACGCTATGGGTCAGGAGTTCAACAGCTACTATGTATATAAGGCTGACGGATTCTTCCAGTCAGATGCTGAAGCAGAGGAATACATGAACAAATATTGGCCAGCAGACGGTTCAAAGGGTGCTTGTCCTTTCAGTGGTGGCAAGTTCAAGGCTGGTGACTTGAAGTATGCCGATATCAATGGTGATGGCAAGATTGATGCCGAGAACGACCGCTTCTATGCAGGCAGTTCTGTTCCTCGCTGGACCTTCGGTCTGAACCTGAACGCAGCTTGGAAGGGCTTCGACCTCTCTCTGTTCTTCAACGGACAGTTTAAGGCTTACCGTTACTTCGATGCATACGAGGTAGAAGGTGCTTTTGTAGGCGACAGCTCTCACCCAGCAACCATCTGGAGAGACTCTTGGACTTACAACAAGTCAAATCCTAAGATGCCACGATTGTTTACTGATACAAACTCTCCTAGCTCTTCACGTCAGGTGATTTCTACATTCTGGCTCAAGAATGTATCTTATTGCCGTTTGAAGAACTTGCAGTTGGGTTACTCACTTCCTAAGTCGGCACTTGAATTCCTTCATGTCAACAAGGTACGTGTTTACTACTCTTGCGAGAACCTGTTCACAATCGACAACCTCGACATCAACGTGGATCCAGAGGCAACGAGCCAGCGACTCAGCTCTTATCCTTTGCTCCGCACTCACTCATTCGGTTTGAGCGTAACATTCTAATAACTTAAAAAAGGATATTATCATGAGAAATCTTAAGAAATATATATTCATCGGCATGACCGCCCTCTTGGCAACCTCATGCTCCGATTTCCTCGATACAGCCCCAAAGGATGCTCTTTCACCTGTCAGCACCTGGCAGACGAAGGAAGACGCAGACAAGTTCCTCATTGGCTGTTACAACAACTGGCAAGACCAATACGACTCCGGTTGGGGTTGGGATGGTTTCCTCCTGTATTGGGATGGTACAAGTGACTTTGGTTACGACCAGTTCTCCTGGGAGGGTTATACTCCTATCGGCAATGGAACCGTGACCGCATCTAACGGTAGAGACTGGTACGACTTCTCACGCATCCGTCGCGTCAACGAGCTGTTGGCTAATGTGGATAAGTGTAACATGCCAGAAGCTGCCAAGAAGGATATTACGGCTCAGGCCCGCTGGATCCGCGCTTACCGCTACTTCCTGATGAACTGGAACTATGGCGGCGTGCCTCTCATCGAAAGCTATGCCACAGCAGAGGAAGCTATGGTACCTCGTAATACCGAGCAGGAGGTAAAGGACTACATCGAGAAGGAACTCGATGCCCTGGTAAACGATATCAATGTTACTCCTGCAGCCCGTGGTCGTATCGCCAAGGGTGCAGCCCTGGCTCTCCGTATGCGCGAAGCTCTCTATTATGGAGACTATGCTACAGCTAAGGATCGTGCAGAGCAAATCATTGCATTGAATCAGTATGAGTTGGATCCAAACTATGCTAACCTGTTCAATGTAGCAGGTCAGGATTCCAAGGAAATCATCCTTGCCGTACAGGCTGTAGAAAACGACTACTATAACGATGTGATTGGCCGTATGTACAACAACGCCGATGGTGGTTGGTCTTCTATCGTTCCTAGCTACGGTTTGATCGATACATACGAAATGGCAAATGGTTTGACCAAGGACGAGCCTGGTTCAGGCTATGATCCTACCCATCCATTCAACAACCGTGACCCTCGTATGGCAATGACAGTCATCTATCCAGGATGTGACTACATCAATGGTAATGGTAAGGAAGCTATCTTCAATTCGCTTGACAAGACTGTAAATGGAGCTTCTAATGCCAACTTTTACACCGCAGCCGACAACAGTTCAAAGACCGGTTTGACATGGGGTAAGTATCTGGCACCGATGACTCAGTATGCAGACATCTGGAACACCACTTGCCAGCCTATCGTCTTCCGTTATGCAGAAGTATTGCTTACTTACTGTGAGGCAGAGAATGAACTGAATGGTCCTTCTGCTCAGGTTTACACCTACCTGAATATGATTCGTAATCGTGTAGGTATGCCTAATGTGGATGAAGCTAAGTACAATACCAAGGAGAAGCTTCGCGAGTTGATTCGTCGCGAGCGTGGTGTTGAGTTCGCTGGTGAGGGTCTTCGCCGTGCAGATATCCTGCGCTGGAAGGATGCCAGTGGCAAGATGTTGGCAGAGACATTGCTGAACGGTACATTGGAGCGCCGCGTAGGTACTGTCAATATGGACAAGTCGGTAGCTCCTGGTATGCGTGCTACCATCGACGTAAATGCATCAGCTGCAGACAAGAAAATTGAGGATCGCGTATTCAAGACAACCAACCGTTATCTCCCTATCCCACAGGGTGCACGTGATGCCAATCCTAACTTGACGCAGAACGACGGTTATTAAAAACAAAAAAAGTACTGAGTACGTCATTCTAAAAGTACTCAGTACTCATCATAAAAAAAGACCACCATCTGAGTTGAATATCAAACTCAAATGGTGGTCTTTTTTATATTATTATTCCCACTCGATTGTCGAAGGTGGTTTTGAAGAGATATCATAGCAAACGCGGTTAACGCCCTTTACCTTGTTGATAATCTCGTTACTTACCTTAGCCATGAAGTCGTATGGAAGATGAGCCCAGTCGGCAGTCATCGCATCAGTACTTGTTACGGCACGCAATGCAACAGGATGCTCGTATGTACGTTCATCACCCATTACACCTACTGAACGGACAGTAGAAAGCAATACGGTACCAGCCTGCCAGATCTGATCATAGAGAGAAACCTCGATTTCGCCATTCTGCATGTCAGCAGGAACACCGGCAGCCAGGACGCGGCGAGCTTCCTCACCACTCAACTTCACCTTATACTCACGCAAACCACGGATATAGATATCATCTGCATCCTGGAGAATGCGTACCTTCTCTGGAGTGATATCACCCAAGATTCGGACAGCCAAACCAGGACCAGGGAATGGATGACGGGTAATCAGGTGCTCAGGCATACCCATAGAGCGACCTACTCGACGAACCTCGTCCTTGAACAACCACTTCAAAGGCTCGCACAACTGAAGGTTCATCTCCTTAGGAAGACCACCTACGTTGTGATGGCTCTTGATCACCTTACCGGTGATGTTCAAACTCTCGATACGGTCTGGATAGATAGTACCCTGAGCCAACCACTTGGCACCAGTCTGCTTCTTAGCCTCAGCATTGAAAACCTCTACGAAGTCGCGGCCGATAATCTTACGCTTCTCCTCTGGGTCAGTAACACCAGCCAAATCAGAGAAGAACTTCTCAGAAGCATCAACACCAATCACGTTCAAGCCCAAGCACTTGTAATCCTCCATTACATCACGGAACTCATTCTTGCGGAGCATACCATGATCTACGAAGATACAGGTAAGGTTCTTGCCGATAGCCTTGTTCAAGAGAACAGCAGCTACGCTGGAATCAACACCACCAGAAAGACCCAAGATAACCTTGTCGTCGCCCAACTGTGCCTTCAACTCTGCTACCGTAGTCTCAACGAAAGAGTCAGCACTCCAGTCCTGCTTGCTACCGCAGATATCTACCACGAAGTTCTTGAGGAGCTGTGTACCCTGCAAAGAGTGGAACACCTCTGGGTGGAACTGTACAGCCCAAACAGGCTGCTTGGTAGAAGCATAAGCAGCATACTTCACATTGGCAGTAGAAGCGATGCACTTATAGTCCTCAGGAATCGCAGTGATGGTATCACCATGACTCATCCAAACCTGAGAGTTCTCGATGAATCCCTTGAACAAAGGATTCTCCTTGTCGAACTGCTCCAAGTTAGCACGACCATACTCACGGCTGTCTGCAGCTTCCACCTTACCACCCTGGGCGTAAGAGAGGAACTGAGCACCGTAGCAGATGCCAAGCACAGGAATGCGGCCAATAAACTGGCTCAGATCTACCTTGAAAGCTTCCGGATCATGAACGGAATAAGGGCTACCGCTCAAGATGACACCAATGACAGATGGGTCATCCTTTGGAAACTTGTTGTAAGGCATAATCTCGCAGAAGGTATCAAGCTCACGAACACGACGGCCAATCAGCTGTGTGGTCTGTGAACCGAAATCCAAAATAATAATCTTCTGTTGCATAATATCTAATTTTAATTTACAGTTTACAATTTATAGTTTATAGTAATCTTGCTATACGGCATAGCCGCTATTAACTATAAACTATCAACTAACGATTTCAGGAATGCTTCCGCCTCTTTCAGCGTCTCCTGCTTTCCCACATCCATCAGCTTGAGGTCGTTCTTCACGTATCCCTCAATACGAACCTTGTCGCAATGCTTCAGATAGAAGTCCATGATGGGGAACTTATCCGGTTCATTCTCCATCAGCGGGAAAAGCGATGGGGCAACCATGTGAATACCCGAGAAAGCATACATCTTATAATCTTCTGGATTGAGATCAGGATAAGGACTCTTCACCTCGCCCGTCTCTATATTCGTCCAGCCAACCAATCGCATGGTATCATCGAAGAGGAGATAACGCTTGGTCTTGCGTTCGCTCACCAGAAGGCGGGCAGCCAAGGGAGCCTTCTCCTTCATGGAATCCGAAGAATCATCTGAAAGTTCCTTCGACTCCATCTGATAGAATTTCTTCAGATCCACATTGCTCAGGATGTCCACATTATGAATCAGGATAGGCTCAGTCTGATCGAAGAATGGCCATGCCTTCTTGATACCACCACCCGTTTCGAGGAGCTTTTCGCTCTCATCGCTGATACGGATGTCCATACCGAAATTCTTATTATCACGAAGATAATCGATGATTTGTTTAGAGAAATGATGCACGTTCACCACAATACGAGTGAAACCGGCATCCTTCAACTGAAAGATGACACGTTTGAGCAAAGGTTCTCCCCCGACACTTACCAGAGCCTTCGGAATGCGGTCGGTAAGTGGCTTAAGGCGAGTGCCCAAACCTGCTGCGAATATCATTGCTTGCATCATTGCTAAATAGCTATTTTAAAATGTGCGTGCAAATTTACTAACTTTTTGCGAGATAGCCAAATTTGCACGCTAAATATTATTGTTTTGCAGGCAAAACCTGCTCAATATGCTGTTCTCTATGACATATTTGCACTTCTACGCCAAACTTCTCGTGGATATGTTCGGCAAGATGCTGGGCTGAATACACACTGCGATGCTGACCGCCCGTACAACCGAAACAGAACATCAGGGAGGTGAAACCGCGCTGGATATAGCGATTCACGTGATGGTCTGCCAACTTATAGACACTCTCCAGGAACGTCAGAATCTCACCATCATCCTCCAGGAATCGGATCACTGGCTCATCCAATCCCGTAAGTTTCTTGTAAGGTTCATATCTACCTGGGTTGTGGGTACTTCTGCAGTCGAAAACATAACCGCCGCCATTTCCAGACGGATCTTCAGGGATTCCCTTCTTAAAGGAGAAGCTGAATACCCGCACTACCAACGGTCCCTTGCCATCATACTTGGAATAAGTGGCAGGTCCATCCTGCGGATGCGCACTGTAGATATTGTTATCTGTAATCTTATAACCATCAGCACGGGTTATAGCCGCACTCTCGATGCGCTTGAACTGCGGCAACTCCGTAAGTCGGCGCAGCATATCCATCATATAAGGATATGGGAAAACCTTCTCGCCCATCTTCAGCAGATCACGCAGATTCTGGATAGCAGGCGGAATACTCTCGATGAAGTGCTTCTTGCGCTCGAAATAGCCACGGAATCCATAGGCACCCAACACCTGCAAGGTACGGAAGAGCACAAAGAGACTCAGGCGATGCACGAAATGACGCACAGATGGTACCTCGGTATAGTTTTTCAGCGACTGATAGTACTCCCATACCAACTCGCGGCGGAGCTTGAAGGAATACTTGGCTGAAGCCTGCCAAAGGAAGGAAGCCAGATCATAATAGAAAGGTCCCTTTCTGCCACCTTGGAAATCAATAAAGTACGGATTGCCATTTTCGTCTAACATTATGTTGCGAGCCTGGAAATCGCGATAGAGGAAACAATCCATCTTTTCTGACGTCAAATCCTTCGCAAAAAGACGGAAGTTGGCTTCCAACTTCAATTCATGGAAATCCAAATCTGTCGGTTTCAGGAAACAATACTTGAAATAGTTGAGATCGAAGAGCACACTGTCCACATCAAACTCCGGCTGAGGATAGCAGTTGGACCAATCCAGCCCACGTGCACCACGCAACTGGATGTTAGGCAACTCACGGATTGTCTTCTTCAGGAGTTCTTTCTCCTTCTGATTGTATCTACCGCCAGCCTCTCTTCCGCCCTTGATGGCATCAAAGAGCGAAGTTCCGCCCAGATCTGTCTGGATATAGCAGAGTTCATCATCACTCACAGCCAGAATCTTAGGCACCGGCAACTGACGGAGATTGAAATGATTAGCCAGATACACGAAGGCGTGATCCTCATCACGGCTCGTACCGATAACACCTATCACCGTATCCCCATCCTGCTTGATGATACGGAAATATTGGCGGTTACTTCCCTGCCCTGCCAGCTTGATGACATCAGCAGGCTCTTCGCCAGCCCATTGCTTGTAGAGATTAATTAGCTTTTCCATCATCATTCAATTTTCTGCGTTTTCTGTCATCATCTATCTTCTGTGCGAAGTTATCACCGATGAAGAGAAGCAATAAGATACCTAGCGTAGTGAGGAAAGAATTCGTAGTAGTCATTCCTAACTCCGCCTTTGTTATATAAATCAGTCCTCCGATAACGATCAGGAAGACCAATGCCTTTTTCCAATCAATATTATGCATGATACTCAAAAAACTATTTGTTCTGCAAAGATACAACATTTTTCTGAGCTAGCCATAAGATTAAGCACATTTTTGAGATGAGCACAAAAAAAAATCGGATGTCTCACGACAACCGATTTTCAAAAACAAACTACTTAAAAACTAATCTACTAAAACAAATCAAAAAAATATCTTCATCGACCTCACGGTCGGTATAACCTTTCCTTTTCGCTTGCAAAGGTACAAAAAAAGCGTATTAGCACCAAACAATTTTGCGATTTTTTGCATATCAATTGCTAAAAAAACAAAAAAATAGGGATAATTCTCTGAGAATCACCCCTATTTGTTATTTTAAGATTGCAAAATTGCACTCTATTACATCATACCGCCCATACCTGGAGCTGCAGCAGGTGCAGCTGGAGCTGGCTCTGGTTTATCAACCAATACGCACTCTGTTGTCAGGAACAGACCAGCGATAGAAGCTGCGTTCTCCAAAGCAACACGCTCAACCTTAGCAGGATCTACGATACCAGCCTGACGCATATCCTCGTAAACATCCTTGCGGGCATTGTAACCGAAGTCACCCTCGCCCTCGCGAACCTTGTTGACGACTACAGAACCCTCGCCACCAGCATTGGCTACAATCTGACGGAGAGGCTCCTCGATAGCACGCTCTACGATGCGGATACCAGTTGTCTCATCGGCGTTGTCACCCTTCATATCCTTCAAAGCCTCGAGGGCACGGATATAAGTAGTACCACCACCAGCAACGATACCTTCCTCGATAGCTGCACGGGTAGCGCAGAGAGCATCGTCAACACGATCCTTCTTCTCTTTCATCTCTACCTCAGAGTTAGCACCTACGTAGAGAACAGCAACACCACCAGCGAGCTTAGCCAAACGCTCCTGAAGCTTCTCCTTATCGTAAGAAGACTTGGTATTCTCAATCTCGTTCTTGATCTGAGCTACACGATCCTGGATATTAGCCTTCTCGCCATGACCATTTACGATAGTTGTATTATCCTTGGTAACAGTAACCTTGTCAGCAGAACCCAGCATTTCCAATGTTGCCTGCTCCAACTTCAAGCCCTTCTCCTCAGAAATGACAACACCGCCAGTCAATACAGCGATATCCTCCAACATAGCCTTGCGACGGTCGCCGAAACCTGGAGCCTTTACAGCACAGATCTTCAAACCGCCACGCAAACGGTTAACAACCAATGTTGTCAAAGCCTCAGAATCAACATCCTCAGCGATTACCAACAAAGGACGACCGCTCTCAGCAGCTGGCTGGAGGATTGGCAAGAACTCCTTCAGGTTAGAAATCTTCTTATCGTAAAGAAGGATGTATGGGTTATCCATTACACATTCCATCTTGTCAGCGTCTGTCATGAAGTAACCGCTCAAGTAACCACGGTCGAACTGCATACCCTCAACAACACCGATGTTGGTATCACGGCTCTTGCTCTCCTCGATAGTGATGACACCATCCTTAGAAACCTTGCGCATGGCATCAGCCAAGAGCTTACCGATTTCAGCATCGTTGTTGGCAGAAACGGTAGCCACCTGCTCAATCTTGTCATAGTTGTCATCTACCTGCTCAGCATGATCCTTGATGAAGGCAACAACTGCAGCAACAGCCTTGTCGATACCACGCTTCAAATCCATAGGGTTAGCACCTGCAGTTACGTTCTTCAAGCCCTCAGTTACGATAGCCTGAGTCAGGATAGTAGCTGTTGTAGTACCGTCACCGGCATCATCACCAGTCTTGCTGGCAACGCTCTTTACGAGCTGTGCACCCGTATTCTCGAACTTGTCCTCCAGCTCTACTTCCTTAGCAACGGTAACACCATCCTTAGTAATCTGAGGAGCACCAAACTTCTTTTCGATCACCACGTTGCGTCCCTTAGGACCGAGAGTTACCTTTACTGCATTTGCCAACTGATCGACACCCTTCTTCAAGAGGTCGC
>OWJS01000683.1_pt1 | contig 12410 bp, 8 predicted proteins | sample 1732961 | NCBI WGS metagenome assembly OWJS01 (sample SAMN05065774, study PRJEB22554) | human gut metagenome | biome: ENVO:2100002; feature: ENVO:00000062; material: ENVO:00002003 | host: Homo sapiens | place: USA
CTAATCATCTTCTGCGGCATGCGGTTGCACATCAGCGTCCAATCCATGCAGAGCTGCTCCTCGGTAAACGGCTGGCCGGCCTGTGCCGACTGCTGTTCCTTGGTTTCCTTGCCATCGTCGGGCGTAAACGTCTTTAGGTAGTCGGGTGCCTTGGGTTTGCTTCTCAGGTCGTTGAAGGTAATGTTGCCCGGTCCCTTGATGTTGAGTCGCACGTTGCCCAGCGGTCCTGCGATATGGGCTGTTGGCGCTGGCGCCGCCTTGGGAGCCTCGGCCGCTACGGGTTCAGTCTTGGGCACATCGGTAGAGCGGGCGGCTTTTTGCTGGGCCGCCCTTGCAAGGGTCTTCCCAGCCCCGGCCACCTGCGCTGCCGTTTTGGGTTGGGTGTTCATGAGGTTCTTAAACAGGGATTTCAAACGCTTAGGGCTGCGCCCCGCCCCCGCCGCGTCATCGTCGTCGGGCTGCGTGATCTGCGCCACACGAATGAGCGTCAGCTCCACCAGCAAGCGCTTGTTGCTGCTCTGTCGGTAGTTCACGTCACACTCGTTCATGATCTTCAACGCCTTGAAGAGGAAGGGCAGCGGGCACTTCTTGGCCTGTTCCTGGTAGCGCTGGCGTTGGCGCTCGCTGGTCTCCAGGAGGGGCAGCGTTTGGGCGTCGCGCGCCATCATCACGCTGCGCACGTGCGATGCCAGTCCGTTGATGAGGTTGCCCGCGTCGAAACCCTTGGCAATGATGCTGTCGAGCAGCACCATGATATCGCTCACCTTGTTTTCAAGCGACAGGTCGATGATGCGGAAATAGTTGTCGGCGTCGAGCACGTTGAGGTCCTCGAGCACCTTCTCGTAGGTAATATTGCCTTGGCAGAAACTGTTCACCTGGTCGAAGATCGACAGCGCGTCGCGCATGCCGCCGTCGGCCTTCTCGGCAATCACGTTGAGCGCCTCCTCCTCGTAGCTGACGCCCTCTTTCGCCGCCACCATCTTCAGGTGGTCGATGATGCGGGGCACCGTCATGCGCTCAAAGTCGTAAATCTGGCAGCGCGAGAGGATGGTGGGCAGAATCTTGTGCTTCTCGGTGGTGGCGAGAATGAATATGACGTGCTGGGGTGGCTCCTCCAGGGTCTTCAGAAAAGCGTTGAAGGCCGCTGTGGAGAGCATGTGCACCTCGTCGATGATAAACACCTTGTACTTGCCTACCTGGGGCGGAATCAGGGTCTGCTCCATCAGCGTCTTGATGTTTTCCACCGAGTTGTTGCTGGCAGCGTCGAGCTCAAAGATGTTCATCGAGCGCCCCTCGTTGAACGCCTTGCAGTTCTCACACTCGTTGCAAGCCTCGCCGTCGGCGGTGGGCGATGAGCAGTTGATGGCCTTGGCGAAGATGCGGGCGCAGGTGGTCTTGCCCACTCCTCGCGGTCCGCAGAACAGGTAGGCGTGGGCCAGCTTTCCGCTCTTCACGGCGTTCTTGAGCGTGGTGGTCAGGGCCTCTTGTCCCACCACCGACGAGAACGTCATCGGGCGGTACTTGCGCGCCGAAACAATGTAGTTGTCAGTCATGTGTAATATGGTGATTTCTCTTTGCAAAGTTAGTGTAAATTGCGAGAAGGGCAAAACAAAAAAAAGATTTCTTTTGCTTTTTCCGTTGATTTGCATTAACTTTGCATCGACTTATACCAAAGAGAATGAGCAGCAAGATCAACTTCGTTTTGAACATCCTGTCGCGCTACAAGTACCTTATCACGATTGTGGTGGGCGTGGCTGTCGTCGGTTTTATCGACGACAACAGCTTGATGCGTCGGTTTAAGTACGACCTTCAGATCAGCGAGTTGAAGGACGAGATTAAGGCCTACAACCAAAAGAACGAAGCCATCGTCAGGCGGTTGCGCGCCGTGCAGCGCAACCACAAGGAGATAGAGAAGATTGCGCGCGAGCGATACTTCATGAAAGCCGACGACGAGGACATCTTCGTGCTCAGCACCGACCGCCAGCCCGGCGTTGACGAGTCGGCCGAAACCAACGATTACGATGAAACAGCTCAGTAAAATCCAATCACTTGTTTTTCTTGTAGGCGGTGCGCTCATGGTCATTGGCGCAGGATGCTTCGTGTTTATGTGGCAGCAGCAAATAGTCTGCTGGGTGTTCCTCCTGGGAGCCTTCATGTTCGCCCTCATGCAGATGATGCAGGCTTACGAGGGCAAGGAGCTCTCCATCCGACGCCTCAAACACATACAGAGCTTGGCCGACATCCTTTTTGTGGTGTCGGGCATACTCATGGTCGATACGGCGTGGGGATTCTTCAAGCCCCTGTTTGGCAATTATCTCGACTACCTCACTTACGTCTACAATAAGTGGGTGGTGTTGCTGCTCATCGCCGCAGTGCTCGAGGTGTACACCATGCACAGGCTCGACCATGAACTTTCCAAAAAAAACATAAAAGAGTAGGTGATACGTTTAAATTGCTAAAATTTATTTCCAACCTTCCTAAATACATCGTATCTTTGTGTTGCTTGAACAGAACCGTTATATGAATAAAGTCTTATATGCCATTGCCAGCCTGATGGCTTTCACCTCTTGCGCCAGCACCTTCAACATCAACGGAACGTCGAATGTATCAACGCTCGATGGGCAGAAGTTGTACCTGAAGGTGTTTAAGGACACCACCCTGAAAAATCTCGACTCGTGCGACGTTGTGCATGGACAGTTCCAGTTTGAGGGGTCCATCGACTCGGTGCGCGTGGGAACCATCTTCCTCAACGAGACAAGCGGACTGCCCGTGGTGCTCGAGAGCGGCGACATACAGGTGAAGATCGACAACACACAGGAGAGCGTCACCGGAACACCGCTCAACGAGAAGTTGTCGGATTTCAGAAGCAAGTTCACGCAGCTCACCAACCAAAGCGTTGAGCTGGTGCATAAGCACGACCAGGCCATCATGAACGGTAGCGACATGGAGGTGGTTAACGCCCGATTGGCGCGTGAGGACGCCGAGATCAACGCGAAGATGGACAAGCTCGTCACCTCGTTTATCACCGAGAACTTCGACAACGTGCTGGGTCCCTACGTGTTTATCAACACTTGCATCAACCGCTATGAGGTGCCCATGCTCGACGCTTGGATCGAGGACATCATGAGCAAGGCCACGGAAAAGTTCAAGAACGACCCGCAGGTGAAGGAGTATTACCAAGCCGCGCAGGAAAACCAGAACATCATGAACGGCATGAAGGATATGCCGGCACAGGCGCCCATGCAGCAGGTGGCGCCACCTCAGGACGGGCCTACGCCCGCGCAAATGGCCGCCCCGAAACAATAATGGGGCGAGGCTGCTGCTCAAACGGAATGATTATTCAAGGCGAGCCAAGCGGGCGCGAGGTTTAGAAGCGCCTCGGGCCAATAGCGCCGAAAGGCTCGCACAAACCCATATAGCAATGAGAACTATCATTGGTGGAGGCCAGATCGTCAACGAAGGCGAGATATTCGAAGGCTCCGTAATCATTGAGGACGACCGCATCGTGGAGGTCGTGAAAGGAAAGGAAACACCCCGTGGCATCTTCGACAACCGATTGGATGCCACGGGGTGTTTTGTGTTGCCCGGCGTGATCGACAGTCATGTGCACTTCCGTGAGCCCGGACTGACCGACAAGGCCGACATCGAGTGTGAGTCGAGGGCGGCCGCCTATGGCGGTGTGACGTCGTTCTTCGATATGCCCAACACCGTTCCGCAAACCACCACGCAAGGGGCGTGGGACGACAAGATGCGGCGCGGGCACGAGGAAAGCCACGTCAACTACGCTTTCCACTATGGCGCCACGAGCGATAACGTGGCCGATTACTCCAAACTCGACAAGACCCGGCTGCCCGGCATCAAGCTGTTTATGGGCGCCTCCACGGGAGGCATGCTGGTGGATAAGCTCGGGTCGCTCATCGAGGTGTTCAAGACCTGTGCCGCCTTGGGCCTGCCCGTGATGACGCATTGTGAGGATTCGACGCTCATCAACGAGAACATGAAACGCATGAAAGAGGCCTATGGCGACGACCCACCCATCATGCTGCACCCGCTCATACGCTCTGAGGAGGCTTGTTACGAGAGCTCGGCGCTCGCCGTCAACCTGGCGCGCCAGTTTGGTACGCGCCTCCATGTGGCCCACGTTACTACCGAAAAGGAGCTCCAGCTGTTTGAACCCGCAAGCGATGAGCCCACAAGCCCATTGCCCCAGATAACGGCCGAGGCCGTCATAGCCCACCTTTGGTTCTCGCATCTCGACTATCAGGAGAAGGGAGCGCTCATCAAGTGCAACCCGGCCATCAAGCGCCCCGAGGACCGCGAGGCGCTCCGAAAGGCGCTCGCCGATGGGCGTATCACCACCATCGGAACCGACCATGCGCCCCACCAGCTCAAGGACAAGCAGGGCGGATGCGCAAAGGCAGCATCGGGAATGCCCATGGTGCAGTTCTCGTTGGTAACAATGTTGGCGTTGGTCGACGAGGGGGTGCTCACCCTCACCCAATTGGTGAAGCTCATGTGCCACAATCCCGCCCGACTGTTTGAGGTCAGCAAGCGTGGATTCCTGCGCCCAGGATACAAGGCCGACATAGCCATCGTCAGGCCACACGACCCCTGGACGGTGACCGAAGAGGTGATACAGAGCAAGTGTGGATGGAGTCCTATGCTGGGGCAGCGCTACGATTGGCGCGTCGCGAAGACCCTTTGCAACGGACATGTGGTGCTCGACGAGGGCGCCTTCGACAGCCAGTATCACGGCGAAGCCATCCGATTCCGACTCCCAGAAAGTGGGGAGGGAAAGGAGAACGCGTGAGGTTGACCTACGACATCCATGAGGTTAGGCCCTATATCAACTGGATCTACTTCTTCCATGCGTGGAGCCTCAATGGAAAGCCCGAAAGTGAGAAGGAGCGGATCGTGGACGACGCCAACCAAGTGCTCGACAGTTGGGAGGGACGATACCACACCCTGGCGGTGTTCGACGTCATGGAAGCCAATGGCGATGGCGACGACTTGGTGATGGGAGGCGTGCGCATCCCCTTGCTCAGGCAGCAACACGCATGCGCCGATGGGCAGCCCGACCTCTGCCTGGCCGACTTTGTGAGGCCCTTGTCGTCGGGCAAGGCCGACAGGGTGGGGGCCTTTGCCACTACCGTGGAGCCCAGTATGGAGCGCGAAGGGAGCGATGATGTTTACCAGCGTATGCTCTCGCAAGTGCTCGCCGACCGACTTGCTGAGGCCACAGCCGAACTCATGCACTTGCAGGTAAGGCGACATTACTGGGGCTATGCGCCCGAGGAGAACCTGTCGATGGACGACCTTCACGCCGAGCGTTACCAAGGCATACGCCCCGCCGTGGGCTATCCCTCGCTGCCCGACACAAGCGTCAATTTCCTGCTCTCAGACCTCATCGGCATGAAGCAGATAGGCATCCACCTCACGGAGACCGGCATGATGCAGCCCCACGCCTCGGTGTCGGGGTTCATGTTCGCACATCCCAAGGCGCGATACTTCGACTTGGGGAAGATTGGCGAGGACCAGCTACGCGACTATGCGCGTCGCCGAGGAGTGCCCGTCGAACTGATGCGACGCTTCCTCAGTGGCAGTTTGCTGAAGCGAGGATGACAAAGCGGGTGGACATAGCAGACGAGCCATCACCTTATATTATAGACAACATCCCGTCGCACACAATATATCGTTTAACCATACAATAGAAAAACTCCCAACGTAGCGCATAGATTGCGCCATCTGTTATGATAGCAAGAATCATCATACCTATCGTATTGTCCATTGTGCTGTCGGATCTCTACATCGATTGGCACTATCGTCGGCGACATCCCAACTGTCGGTGGTGGATGCGGGCGTTGTGGTGGATGCCGGGTGTGCTGCTCTTGGGCTATGCAGTGGCGCTGGCCACCATACGCAACTTCGTGCCCGACGACCTCATGTGGGTCAACGTCTTCATGGTTCTCATTGGGCTCGTGGTGGTGCCTAAGGTGCTTTTCGCCTTGTGCTCAGGAGTGGGATTTGTGTGCTGCCGACTGACGGGAGGCCACCGCAACTGGGGAAACCTGTTGGCCATGGTGCTCATCCTGGGCAACTGGTATGTGCTGGCCTATGGCTTTGCGGTAGGAATCGACAAGCTGGAGGTGAGGCGCGTCGACCTCTATTTCGACAATCTGCCGGACGCTTTCGAGGGATACCGCATCGTGCAGTTTACCGATGCCCATGTGGGAACGCTCCAAGCGCGCAACGTGGGCTTGCTGAAGCGCGATCTCGATAGCATCAATGCGCAGCGCCCCGACCTCATCGTGTTTACCGGCGACTTGCAAAACGCACAGCCGCAGGAGCTCTATCCCGTGAGCGGGTTGCTGGCTTCGCTGAAGGCACGCGATGGTGTGATGTCGGTGTTGGGCAACCACGACTATAGCAAGTATGTGCATGCTTCGCCCGCTGTGGAAGCGGCCAACCGAGCGGAGACCATCGCCCAGCAACGGAGATGTGGTTGGTGCGTGCTGCTCAACGAGCATGTTGTCTTGCGACGGGGGCAAGATTCCATCGTCATAGCTGGCGAACAAAACTATGGCGACCCCGACAGCGCCAATTTTGAAAAGACCATGCATGGGGTGGGGCGGCAGGCTTTCACCATCATGTTGCAGCATAACCCGGCCGCATGGGATGCAACCATCGTGCCTACGAAGCGGGTGGCGCTCACGCTCAGCGGCCATACGCATGGCGGACAGATGTCGGTCTTCGGATGGCGTCCCACACGTTGGGTCTACGCTGAGGACTATGGCCATTACAAGCGGGGCGAAAGCCAACTCTTTGTGTCGTCGGGACTCGGGGGATTGGTGCCATTCCGATTTGGCATCTCGCCTGAAATAGTAGTGATTACCTTACATAAAACAAAATAATGAAGTACATTTATCGTCTTTATCAGCTTTGTGTCGTGTTGCCGCTGTTCCTGTTGGCATCGATTTTGACGGCCTTGGTAACGGTTGTCGGCTGCCTCTTGGGCAACGGCCACTTCTGGGGCTATTATCCCGGTAAGTGCTGGTCGCGATTCATTGTGGCCCTACTGTTCCTGCCCGTGAAGGTGGAAGGGCGCGAGAACCTGCGCAAAGGTCAGTCGTATGTCTTTGTTGCCAACCATCAGGGAGCGTTCGACATCTTCCTGATTTATGGATTCCTCAACCGCAACTTCAAGTGGATGATGAAGCGGTCGCTGCGTAAGGTGCCCTTCGTTGGGATGGCTTGCCAGTATGCCCACCACATCTTCGTGGACCGTAGTGGCGTGTCGAAGATCAAGGCTACGTACGATGAGGCGCGCAAGGTGTTGCGCGACGGCATGTCGCTGGTGGTCTTTCCCGAAGGCGCACGGTCGTTCACGGGCCACATGGGCAAGTTCCGTCGTGGCGCATTTATGCTGGCCGACGAGTTGCAACTGCCTGTTTGCCCACTGACCATCAATGGCTCCTTCGATGTCATGCCACGCATGCACGACTGGCATTGGGTGGAGTGGCACCCGCTGACGCTCACCATCCACAAGCCCATTGAGCAGAAAGGACAGGGCCGTGAGTTTGAGAAGGAAATGGAGGATACGTGCTATCAGGCTATCATGGACGGCCTGATGCCCGAGTACCAAGGCTATGTGGAAAACCGCGACCAGTAATATCGCGGTTGCCAATGGATGGTAAAAAGTGGTAAAAAGCCCTATTTTCCATGCTAAATCCTTGGCGCTTCCTTCTTAATTTTATACTTTTGCAAGAAAGGAACGTCTGTCGACGTGCATCCTAACAAGTAAAACCTAACCAATTGCTATGCATACAAGTGATTCGATAGTTATCATTCCTACATACAACGAGAAAGAGAACATGGAAAAGATTGTCCGTGCGGTATTCTCGTTGGAGAAGTGTTTCCACATCCTAGTCATCGATGACGGCAGTCCTGATGGCACCGCTGACATCGTGAAACGGTTGATGCGCGACGAGTTTGCCGATCGGTTATTCCTCGTGGAGCGCACCGGAAAGCTGGGGCTCGGCACCGCTTATATTGCCGGATTTAAGTGGGCGTTGGAGCGCGACTATGAGTACATCTTCGAGATGGACGCCGATTTCAGTCACAATCCTAACGACCTGCCGCGCCTTTACGCCGCTTGCCACGACGAGGGCGCTGATGTGTCGGTGGGATCGCGCTACATCACGGGTGTGAATGTGGTCAATTGGCCCATGGGGCGCGTATTGATGAGCTATTTTGCTTCAAAGTATGTGCGCTTCGTCACAGGCATTAGCGTGAACGACACCACGGCAGGATTTGTCTGCTATCGCCGTCGCGTGCTCAAGACTCTTGAGTTCGACAAGATCCGATTCAAGGGATACGCCTTCCAGATTGAGATGAAATACACCGCCTACCGCATCGGATTCAAGATCAAGGAGGTCTCGGTGGTCTTCGTCAACCGCAAGGAAGGAACGAGCAAGATGAGCGGTGGCATCTTCAGCGAGGCGCTCTTCGGCGTCATGAGGCTCAGGCTCGACGGATGGTTCCGTAAATATCCAAAGATAAAGAATTGAACTTACAAGACATTCTGAAACTATATGGCACCCTGCCTCAGGCGGGTGCCATGCTCAAGTCCCTGGAAAACAAATCGGTGAGAGACGTTTTCCTGCAGGGACTATTGGCCTCTGCCGCCCCCATTTTCTTTGGCGCTGTGGCTAAGCGTTTGCGTCGCGACACCGTGTTTGTCTTGTCCGACGCTGATGAAGCTGGCTATTTTTTTAATGACCTCAACGACCAGACGGTGCCTGGTGCCATGCCTATGGTGGCCAAACAAGGTGCATCGGGTGGTGGGACGAAAGCCGCCGAGGAGGCCCCAAAACCATCGCTGGCTGGTGGAAAGCAGGCTTCTGAAGATGGCGCCAAGGCGGTTTCGACCATGAGTTCGAAGGAGGTGGCAGGCTCTCCGAAGTCAAATGGCGTTTCGGAGGCGTTGCCCTACGAACCCCTTTTCTTTCCTTCGAGCTATCGGCGTGCCGTGAAATATGGTCAGCGCGACGCCGCCAACGGCATCCTGCGCACTGAGGTGCTGGCCAAGGTGGCAGCACATGTCACATCGACCGATGAGAAAAAGACGGGCGATAGGAAACCCCTGTTGATTGTTACTTACCCAGAAGCCATTGCCGAACTGGTGGTTTCGCAAACCCATCTCGATGAGCGCCGTGTGTCGCTGAAGGCCAACCAAACCATTGAGATCACCGATCTGGCGCATCGTTTGCGCGACCTGGGATTCAAGGAGGTCGACTATGTGTACGAACCGGGGCAGTTTGCCATGCGTGGTAGCATCCTCGACGTGTATTCGTTCTCCAGCGAGTTGCCTTTCCGTATCGACTTCTTTGGCGACGAGGTGGACACCATACGCACGTTTACCGTGGAAGATCAGTTGTCGAAAGACCGCAAGACGGAGGTGGAAATTGTGCCCGAGTTGGCATCGTTGACCACTGAGAAGGTGCCCTTCCTGGAGTTTTTGCCCGACGACGCCTTGTTGGTGATGAAAGACCTGACGTTTGTTCGCGACACCGTGGAGCGCATTTACAATGAAGGATTCTCCTCGCAGGCACTCACCGAGCGTCTGGAGGGAGCCACGGAGATGGAGCAAGCGCAGATACAACGCGACATGACGCGCGATATGAACCTCTGTACGTCGGCGCGTTTCATGCGCAATGCCGCTCGCTTCCAGCACGTGTTCTTTGGGCCATCGGTAGCCAATCAGAGTCCACAGGACCTCATGGGCGCCGTGTCCACAGGCGAAAGCATCCGCCTGACGTTCCATACCACGCCGCAACCTCTGTTCCATAAGAACTTCGACTTGCTGCGCAAAGCTCTCGAAGACTACCTGTTGCAGGGGTATAAGATTTACATCTTGGCCGACAGCGCCAAGCAACAACAGCGACTGAAAGATATCTTCGATGAGACGGGATCCGACCATGAACGCTCGCATTCGAACGCTCAGCGGACGGCGATTACCTTCATTCCTGTGAGCAAAACGGTGCACGAGGGATTCGCCGACAGCGATCTGCGGGCTTGTTTCTTTACCGATCACCAAATCTTCGACCGTTTCCATAAGTACAATCTCAAGTCGGACAGCGCACGAGCAGGTAAGATGGCCCTGACCATGAAGGAGTTGCAGGAGATGGAGCCTGGCGATTACATCGTGCATGTGGACTTGGGTATCGGTAAGTTTGGTGGCTTGGTACGTGTGCCTACGCCCGATGGCACCTATCAAGAGGTTATCCGTATCATCTATCAGAACAACGACAAGGTGGACGTGTCCATCCATTCGCTCTATAAGATTTCTAAGTATCGACGTAGCGACACGGGCGAACCGCCCCGCTTGAGCACGCTGGGCACAGGCGCCTGGGAACGTCTGAAGGAGAAGACGAAGAAGAAAATCAAGGACATTGCCCGCGACCTCATTAGGCTTTACGCAAAGCGACGCCACGAGAAAGGGTACGCTTTCTCGCCCGACAACTTCATGCAGCATGAGCTGGAAGCCAGTTTTCTGTATGAGGACACGCCCGACCAGTTGCGCACCACGCAAGAGGTGAAGGCCGATATGGAGCGCGCCCAACCCATGGATCGCCTCGTGTGTGGCGACGTGGGATTTGGAAAGACAGAGATTGCCGTGCGTGCGGCATTCAAGGCGGCGTGCGACTCGAAGCAGGTGGCTGTGCTGGTGCCAACGACGGTGTTGGCCTATCAACACTACCAAACGTTCCGTTCGCGCCTCAAGGACTTCCCTGTCAGGGTCGATTACCTATCCCGTGCCCGTTCGGCTAAGCAAACCAAGCAGGTGCTGGCCGACCTTGAGAGTGGAAAGGTCGATATCTTGGTGGGAACGCATAAGTTGCTGGGAAAGACCGTTGCGTGGCACGACCTGGGACTGCTCATCATCGACGAGGAGCAGAAGTTTGGCGTATCGACCAAGGAGAAACTGCGTAAGCTGAAGACCAACGTCGATACCTTGACCATGTCGGCTACGCCCATCCCACGCACATTGCAGTTCTCGCTGATGGGCGCACGCGACATGAGCATCATCCGTACGCCGCCTCCCAACCGTTATCCCATCCATACGGAATTGTGCACCTTTGAGGGAAGTGTCATCGCCGACGCCATCAGCTTCGAGATGAGCCGCAACGGACAGGTGTATTTCGTGAGCGATCGCATTGCCGGCTTGCAACATATCGAGGAGATAATCCATAAGTATGTGCCCGATGCCCGCGTGGCGATAGGCCACGGTCAGATGCCTCCGGAGAAGCTGGAGGAGATCATTATGGGGTTCATCAATTACGATTACGATGTGCTGCTATCCACCACCATCGTGGAGAATGGTATCGACATATCCAATGCCAACACCATCATCATCAACGACGCCCACCATTTCGGACTGTCGGACCTCCATCAGATGCGTGGCCGTGTGGGCCGAAGCAACCGCAAGGCGTTCTGTTACCTCATGGCGCCGCCGCGTAGCGTGCTTACCCCTGAGGCCCGTCGCCGCTTGGAGGCCTTGGAAACCTTCTCGGAATTGGGCAGCGGCTTCAACTTGGCCATGCAGGACCTTGACATCCGAGGAGCCGGGAACCTCCTGGGAGCGGAGCAGAGTGGCTTCATGGAAGACCTGGGATATGAGACCTATCAGAAGATTCTCAACCAGGCTGTGACCGAGTTGAAGAACGATGAGTTTGCCGATCTTTATGCGCAAGACATTGCCCAAGGAAAGGAAATCTCAGGCGATGAGTTTGTGGAAGACTGTGCTGTCGACAGCGATTTGGAGATGTATTTCCCCGAAACCTATGTTCCCGGAAGCGCCGAGCGTATGTTGCTTTACCGCGAACTCGACAATATCGACCGCGATGAGGCGCTCGACGCCTATCGCCAGCGCCTGATAGACCGCTTCGGACCGGTGCCCCACGAGGGTGAGGAGTTGATGCAGGTGGTAACGCTACGTCGCATAGGCAAGCGCCTTGGATGCGAAAAGATAGCGCTCCGGCAAGGTGTGATGAACCTGCAGTTTGTCTCTCAGCAAGACAGTCCGTTCTATCAGAGCAAGGCTTTCGGCCGAATCATCAAGTATGTCATGGCCAATCCGCGCCGTTGCCAGTTCAGGGACGTGCGTGGTCACCGCCTTATCCAGGTGAAGAACATCCCCTCTGTGGCCGAGGCTGTGGGTGTATTGCGCGGCATGGAGCGACAGGAGTGAGCGCGTGGGGAGTGTAAAATAGCATTTGTTATGGACATATTGATTACCGTCGTACTTTATTTCTGTGCGTTGTTCGTCATGAGTCGGCTTACGGCCCGTCGGTCGAGCAACGGCACTTTCTATCGGGCCAATCGCCGTTCGCCTTGGTATATGGTAGCGT
>OWJS01000684.1_pt1 | contig 12402 bp, 14 predicted proteins | sample 1732961 | NCBI WGS metagenome assembly OWJS01 (sample SAMN05065774, study PRJEB22554) | human gut metagenome | biome: ENVO:2100002; feature: ENVO:00000062; material: ENVO:00002003 | host: Homo sapiens | place: USA
GAATGTGGATAAAAATAATATGAAAATAAAATAAGACATATCGTATACATTACAGGCATATATTGTAAAAAATTGGGTCAGATTTTTCATGAGACGGGGAGAAAAAGCATGAATTATCTATGGGGTGGAATGATGGTTGTCGGAGTTGTCTATGCGGTGTTGACCGGCAATCTGGATGCGGTAACGGAGCAGGCGCTTGTGTCGGCAAAAGAAGCGATCAGTCTCTGCCTTACTATGGCTGGTGCGATGGCATTCTGGGTCGGAATCATGCGGATCGCGGAGCGTGCGGGAATGATCGAGCGGGCGGCACAGCGGATGGGACCGCTTCTTACGTTCCTTTTTCCGTCGGTACCGAAATCCGGCAAGGCGCGCACACAGATTGCGTCAAATATTGTTGCAAATGTATTGGGACTTGGATGGGCCGCAACACCGGCAGGGTTATCGGCGATGAAGGAGTTACGAAAGCTCGAGGCCGATACGGGGCAGGCAACAGATGCAATGTGTGACTTTCTTATATTGAATATATCATCGCTTCAATTAATTCCGGTCAATATCATCGCGTATCGGAATCAGTACGGATCGGTATCTCCGGCATCTATTATCGGACCTGCAATCCTCGCGACGTGTGCATCGACCGGGGCAGCAGTTGTGTTTATCAAAATAAGGCAGTTGTTCGGACGACATAGGTTGCAGAGTTGATTGAAGAAAAGGGGAGGAACAGCATGCACATGATCATGTTTATATCCAAGGCAGCAATTCCGTTTATCATTCTGTTTATTGTTGGAAACGGTTTGCTTCGCCGTCAGCGAGTGTACGAGGATTTTCTTGATGGTGCGAAAAGCGGTGTGAGGACAGTTGTGGAGATAATGCCAACGCTTGTCGGGCTGATGGTTGCAGTGGGAATCCTACGTGCGTCGGGTTTTCTGGATTTTCTGTCGGATCTTCTTACAAGAGGAATGGCATTTCTGCATTTTCCAACAGAACTTGTTCCGCTTGCAATTGTGAAAATGTTTTCCTCATCTGCCGCAACCGGCCTGCTTCTTGATCTATATAAGACACATGGGACGGATTCCGTGATCGGATTGGCGGCATCGATCATGCTCAGCAGTACGGAGACGATCTTTTATACCATGTCCATTTACTTTATGTCTGTGAAAGTTAAGAAAACGCGATACACTTTGGCAGGGGCTCTTATTGCAACACTGGTCGGAATTGTGGCATCGGTAATGCTGGCACAGATGGGGGTATGCTAAAATTTGTGCAAAATTTATAGAAATTTGGTGGAAATTAGCAAAGAAGAACATGGAAATTAGCAAAGAGGAACAAAGATTGACCAAGAAGTTGTGAAGTGATAAAATCAAAATAGTACGGATGTTCAAGATAAGGGGGTACGTTATGAAAAACTTAAAAGTAAGAACCAAGATGACACTTATCGCGATTCTGGTTGCATTTCTGGCATTCGCAGCGTGTTTTCTCTCATTAATCGGAATGCGGCAGATAAAGCAGAAGTCATTGGACACGCTGGAGACTTCTATCCGTGAAAACTATGATGCGACGATCAAGGATCAGGTTGGCGTTGTCATGTCGTTATTGTCAGAGATTAATGATCAATATAAAGCGGGTGTTTTTGCATCGCTGGATGAGGCAAAAGACGTAGCAGCAGAGGAAGTACGTCAGATGCGTTACGGAGATTCCGGATATTTCTGGGTTGATACATCTACCGGAACCAATGTGGTACTTCTTGGAGGTGACTCAGAAGGAACCAATCGTATGGAGGCCAAGGACGGCAACGGATTTCAGATGGTTAAGGAGATCATCCGTGTTGCTGTAGAAGATGGCGGAGGATATGTTGATTATGTGTATCCGAAGGAAGGCGAGACAGAATCTTCTCCGAAGAGATCATACAGCGAATATTTTGAGCCATTTGACTGGGTTGTCGGAACCGGTAATTATACAGACTATATTGATGATGAAGTGGCTGCAAAAGAAGAAGAATTTGCGGCTTACGTAACGAGCAAGATGACAGCGCTGATTGGAGCATGTTTTGTGCTTCTGGTGATCGTCGGGGTATTGGTTACATTGATTGCGGTTGATATCATTCATTCAGTAAGGAATCTATCGAAAAGTATTAACATTATTGCAGAAGGTGATTTTGTTCAGAAAGTTCCGAAGAAGCTGGTCAATCGCAAGGATGATTTCGGAAATCTTGCAAAGACGCTGGAAGGCATGCGGCATTCGCTGAGAGGTCTTTTGGCACAGGTTAAGAATGAATCGGTTAACATTGATAATGTGGTTGAAAACATTGACGCAAATGTATTCACGCTCAACAGTGAGATTGAGGATGTATCCGCAACAACGGAAGAGCTTGCCGCAAGTACCGAGGAGACGGCAGCTTCCGCAGATCAGATCAACAGTATGACGCAGCAGATCGATGATGCGGCGCGTGAGATCGCGACACGTGCACAGGAAGGTGCAACCGAAGCGGAAGATATTCATTCACGTGCATCACAGACGAAAACCAATGCGGTTGAGAATCGACAGAAGATGGAGCAGGTACAGAAAGAAATACGAAGCAGTCTGCAAAAAGCATTGGAGGATGCAAAGGTTGTTGAACAGATCGGTATTCTTGCGGATTCGATTTTGACGATTACAGGACAGACCAATCTGTTGGCACTCAATGCTTCCATCGAAGCAGCGCGTGCAGGCGATGCAGGACGTGGATTTGCAGTTGTGGCAGAAGAAATCAGAGTATTGGCGGAACAGTCACAGGAAGCGGTTGCAAATATTCAGTCAGTGACAGAGAATGTGAATCTTGCAGTCGGAAATCTTGCGAATGATTCCAATCGCCTGCTTGATTTTGTAGATAAGGATGTTGTCGCAAGCTTTGATATCTTTGAGAAGATGGCGGACGACTATAATGAAGATGCTACGAAGATCAACGAATTGGTATCTAATTTTAGTGCAACATCGGAAGAATTATTAGCGTCCCTCAACAGTATTTCTGAAGCAATCGATGGAATTACGCAGGCTTCCAATGACAGTGCTGCCGGAACAACGAATATTGCACAGAAGACGGTATCCATTGTAAACGAATCAGCGGAAGTTATGAAGAGTGCGAAGGCTGCGGAACAATCAGCAGAGGAACTTCGTAAGAATGTGAATAATTTCAAGATTGGTGAATAAACTGTATTATAACAAGTGATGTTAGGAATGGGGATGCTCCTTGGGAGTGTCCCCATCATAGTAATCACGAATGGATTGACAGATAGAGTTGACTTTTGGTGATAAGAGAACTATAATATATGCGTTGACGCGGGATGGAGCAGTCTGGAAGCTCGTCGGGCTCATAACCCGAAGGTCACAGGTTCAAATCCTGTTCCCGCAACTATAGACTATATTCCGCGGAATATGGTCTATTTTTTCTATTCAAGGAAAATCCTTGTGAGCAGCAGTTGTATACAAAATGAATGAGGATAGAGAATGAACGGCCTTTTTGAGAGACATGGTTACCATCGGTTGAATCAGGTGCAGTACATTGCACTTGGTTTCTTCTTTATTATATTGGCGGGAAGCCTGATACTGACGCTTCCGATCGCATCGCAAAGCGGAGAGTGGACGCCTTTTTTGGATTCCATGTTTACGGCGACCAGCGCCACCTGTGTGACGGGACTGGTCGTATATGATACATTTACACATTGGAATGTGTTTGGGCAACTTGTAATTCTTCTTTTGATCCAGATCGGAGGACTCGGATTCATCACGGTCGGAGTCGGATTTTCGATGGCATTCCGGCGCAGGATTGGTCTGCGGCAGAGAGATCTTTTAAAAGAAAGTATCAATGCAATGGAGATCGGTGGAATTGTAAAGCTTTCGCGCAAGATCTTTATCGGAACGGCATTGTGTGAAGGCGTGGGAGCGCTGCTTCTTGCAACGCGTTTTATTCCGGAGTTTGGTCTGGTAAAAGGCATCTATTACAGTATATTCCATGCAATATCGGCTTTCTGTAATGCCGGATTTGATCTGATGGGCGGGCAGCAGCCGTATGCTTCATTTACTGCATATGCAACGGATCCGGTGATCAACATTACGCTTATGCTTTTGATCATTGTCGGAGGACTTGGATTTGTTGTGTGGAGTGATGTTGTATCGAAGCGATTTCGCTGGAAAAATTATTGTCTGCACACGAAGATGGTCATTTCCGTGACGCTGCTCCTTATTTTTGGAGGCGCACTGTTTTTATTCCTGTTTGAGCAGGGTGGAACGATAAGTGGGATGTCAACGGGGGATCAGATCCTGGCATCGCTTTTTGGTTCGGTGACAGCACGTACCGCAGGTTTTAATACCGTTGATACCGGTGCTTTGCAGCCGGAGAGTAAGCTTTTGACGATTGCGTTAATGTTCATCGGAGGAAGTCCGGGATCTACCGCAGGTGGTGTCAAGACAACAACGATCGCAGTTATTTTAATCTATGTGGTTTCGAATCTGCGCGGAGAGAGCGGATGTAACGTATTTCATCGCAGGATCGGAGACGAAGTCATCAAGAGGGCAAGTATGGTATTTTGTCTGAATCTGTTTTTGGGACTGACCAGTGTGACCCTCATTCTTGCAACAAGCAATTTGCACATGAGTGATGTGCTGTTTGAGGTGTATTCGGCGATCAGCACAGTTGGTATGACGACAGGAATTACGAGAGATCTCAATGTGGTGGGACGCATTGTGATCATAATATTGATGTATTGCGGACGAATCGGCAGTATGACGTTCGCGTTGTCTTTGGTGGCAAAGCCTGAGGCGAAGGGCTTGTCGCTGCCGGAAGAGAAGATAACGATTGGGTAAGGAGGAAACCATGAAATCAATCTTAATTATAGGAATGGGTAAATTCGGACATCATCTTTGTGAGAATCTGTTAAAGCTCGGAAATGATGTGATGGCGGTCGATATCAGCGAGGACAAAGTCGCAGATATGATTTATAAAGTAACGAACATTCAGATCGGAGACTGCACGAATCCGCAGGTGGTCAAAAGCCTTGGTGTTGGAAACTTTGATATTGTTTTTGTCTGTATCGGAAGTAATTTCCAGAACAGTCTTGAGGTTACCAGCCTGGTCAAAGAAATGGGCGCAATGCATGTGATCAGCAAGGCGAATCGAGACGTACATGCGAAGTTTCTGCTCCGAAATGGTGCGGATGAAGTCATCTATCCGGATCGGGATATTGCGGTCAAGCTGGCGAAACGCTACAGCATTAATCATGTGTTTGATTACATTGAGTTGGATGATGAATATTCCATCTACGAGATTCCGTTGAAAAATGAGTGGATCGGTCATTCCATCATGGACTTAAATTTCCGTCAGGCCTACGGGGTAGACATCCTTGGTGTGAAAAAAGGCACCGAGATGCATATTTCACCGTCTGCGGATTATGTATTTTCAGAGGGAGAGCATCTGATGATCCTGTCGAATCAGGAGTGCGCGTCCAAGTTATTAAAACAGATGTAACGGAGGTAGCGAAATGGAAGCAGTTGAGCAGTTTTTGCAGTGGGTAAAAGAATCGGATAACATTGTCTTCTTTGGAGGTGCGGGTGTATCCACAGAAAGTGGAATTCCGGATTTCCGAAGCGTGGACGGGCTTTATAATCAGAAGTATAAGTTCCCGCCGGAGACGATTTTAAGTCATACTTTTTATCGCAACAACCCGGAAGAATTCTATCGCTTTTACCGGGATAAAATGCTTTGTCTGGATGCAGAGCCAAATATCACGCATAAGAAGCTTGCAGAATTAGAGAAAGCAGGTAAGCTCAAAGGTATCGTGACACAGAATATTGACGGATTGCATCAGAAGGCGGGCAGCAAGAACGTCATGGAACTGCATGGAAGTGTGCTGCGCAATTATTGTGAGCGCTGTTATGAGCCGATGAGTGCAGAGGACATTCTGCATTCCGAGGGTGTGCCGAAATGTCCGGTGTGCGGCGGACCGGTGAAGCCGGATGTCGTACTATATGAGGAAGGGTTAAATCAGAAGACGCTGCAGGATGCGGTCTATTACATCAGTCATGCGGATATGCTGATTGTCGGAGGTACATCGCTTGCGGTCTATCCGGCAGCAGGTCTGATTGATTATTACAATGGAAACAAATTGGTCGTTATCAACAAGAGTGCGACACCGCGCGATAAGCAGGCGGATCTTCTGATCCAGCAGGGACTTGGCAGCGTGTTCTCTCAGATCGAACTTTAATTTGGAATATTCATAGAAAGGACGAGGAATCATCCATGAATCAGTATCATTATGAAGTAGGGGATATCGTAAAGTTAAAAAAGCCGCATCCTTGCGGCAGTAATGAGTGGGAGATCCTGCGCGTTGGTGCGGACTTTCGTCTGAAATGCATGGGCTGCGGACACCAGGTGATGGTGGCACGCAAACTTGTTGAGAAGAATACCCGTGGACTTCGCAAGCCGGAGTAAAAAGTTTGAAAAAAGGCTTGAAATACTGGGAAAAAGATGGTATAGTATATCCTCGTGATAACTAATTTTTCCTTGTTCGCAGGCAGATCCTGCGAGCCAGAGACCAAAAGGAGGTAAAATTCGCATGAACAAGTATGAATTAGCACTCGTAGTTAGTGCAAAGATCGAAGATGATGCGAGAACAGCAACCGTTGAGAAGGCAAAAGAGTACATCACTCGTGCAGGCGGTACTGTAACAGAAGTTGAAGAATGGGGTAAGAAGAAGTTAGCTTACGACGTTCAGAAGATGAGCGAAGGTTTCTACTACTTCATCCAGTTCGATGCTGCATCTGATGTTCCTGCAAAGGTTGAGCAGGATGTTCGTATCATGGACAATGTTCTTCGTTTCTTATGCGTTAGAAAAGACGAGGCATAGTATAAGAAAGTAGGAGATCGTATGAATAAAGTTATTCTTATGGGAAGACTGACCAGAGATGCTGAAATCCGTTACTCACAGGGGGAGAGTTCAACCGCTATCGCAAGATTTTCACTTGCAGTTGACCGTCGCTTCCGTCGTGACAATGACGAGCAGACAGCGGATTTCATTAACTGTGTTGCCTTTGGCAGAACAGCAGAATTTCTGGAGAGATTCGGCCGCAAGGGAACGAAGTTTGTTCTCGAAGGTCGTATACAGACAGGCAGCTATACAAACAAAGATGGACAGCGTGTTTACACGACAGATGTTGTAGCTGAGAACGTTGAGTTTGCAGAGAGCAAGAACAACAGCTCGGCAGGCAATGATTTTGGCGGGGCACCGAGTGCTCCATCACCAAGCGGAGCTGCCGGAGATGGTTTTATGAATATTCCGGAAGGAATTGACGAAGAATTACCATTTAACTAAAAGATGTGTTGAGTTTTCGCAGAAAACTTAACATGCAGCGCCACCCCTCACTGAAAGCGATTTGAATGGGTTGGTGTTCAAAAAATAAGGAGGTAATAAAGATGGCTTACAATAAGACAGCTGATCGTGAAGGTTCTTCAATGAAGAGAAGACCTATGCGTAGAAGAAAAAAGGTATGTGTATTCTGTGGCAAGGATAATGTCATTGATTATAAGGATATCAACAAGTTAAAGAGATACATCTCTGAGAGAGGAAAGATCCTTCCTCGCCGTATCACAGGAAACTGTGCTAAGCATCAGAGAGCTCTTACAGTTGCAATCAAGAGAGCACGTCATTTAGCAATGATGCCATACGTTTGCGAATAAATTGTACTTTAGGCCAACTATCTTCGGATGGTTGGTCTTTTTTACTATAAAACTATTTTGTAAGATAATATTTGAAGCGTGTTATACTTTTGTTAAATAAGTATCTTGACATAATTCGACAAAAATGCAAAGATAGAACTGTTGAATAAATATACATTTACCAGGAGGTTATGAAAATGGGCGTTGCGTCATTAGTACTTGGAATTATCTCACTTGTAATCGGTGTATTTTCGAGTGGTCTTTTAGGATGGTTAGGAGCAATCTTAGCTATCATCGGAATTGTTCTCGGAGCACTTGGTAAAAAGAATCCGGAGAAGAGTGGAATTGCTACAGCCGGTTTAGTATGTTCTATTATTGGTTTGGTTCTTTGCCTGATCTTATACGTTGCATGTGCTGCATGCGTAGGTGGAGTTGCAGGCGGATTATCTTCACTCTAATAATTGAAATGAGAAAAGAAACTCCTGCGTTAAGCGGGAGTTTTCTTTTAAAATGAGGTAATATGCATTTATATATACAAATAATGGGGTTGCAATTGCCATCCTATGGTCTGTTGATCGCTACGGGCGTCGTTATTGCCAACTTTGTATCGTATCTGATCTTGCGGAAAACGAAGCAGGATGGCAATGATTTTATTATTTTAGAGGCCTATGGAATTCTTGGTGGATTTATAGGGGCAAAAGTGTTGTATCTGATCGTATCCAGAAACCAGATTGACTGGAACAGGATTACGGATATAACTTATGCAAACCAATTGATGCTCAGTGGATTTGTTTTTTATGGCGGCTTGATCGGAGGCATACTTTTTATTTTCCTTGCAGGAAAGATACATAAGATTCCGGCACTGGAATATATCCGCAATTTTGTTTTTGTTATTCCGTTTATTCACAGCTTTGGAAGAGTGGGATGCTTTATGGCAGGATGTTGTTACGGAAAACCGTATGACGGTCCGTTTGCCGTCGTATTTCCCGAAAATTCCTATGCATTACCGGGCGTAAAACTATTTCCGATTCAGTTAGTCGAGGCCGGTGGGTTGATGGTTATCGCGATATTGCTCATTATTCTGCGATTGCGATTCCATTTTGTCTATACGATTGAATTTTATTTTATCGTTTATGGTCTATTCCGGTTTATACTCGAGTATTTTCGGTATGATGCAATTCGCGGAAGCTGGGGAGCATTTACAACGTCGCAGTGGATCAGTCTGGTTTTTATTGTGATCGGAATGATCGCAGTGTTTCGTTCGAAGATAAGGAAAGGACGGGACGGAAACAGTGCGTTGAAGAGAAAGACATTCATTTGTTTATGTGGAGTTCTGCTTTTGGTGGGAATTACAGTCATATGGCATAAGGCTGTAAATGATAAAACGATACGGAACCCCGATGTGATCCTTAAGCACGTTATAAAAGATACGCAGCCGGAGTCGACAGAAATTCTGAGAACAACACAGACGGAGAAAATGGAAAAGACGATAGAGGCAGAGAAAGTGAATGTGCCGGAATTGAGCGCACAACGCGAGGACACAGGTCATATTAAGATCAGGTGGGCAGATGATTTAGATGGCTTGGTCACGGGGTATTTTATAGAAAGATGCGACAACCGGGCAGAGATACATACATGGGATTTGATTGATCAAGTAAAGATTGAGGAACATGTGAAGGGACAACTCTATGAATACACGGATGCGCTGAATTCTACAGATCCGCAACAGTATATTTATCGTATTGTTCCACAGTTTCGGGATTCCGATGCCTATGTTGCGGTAAAAGAACCCGGAGTTTTATGCAGCAATTGGAAGATCTGCATTGATCCGGGGCATTATGCAGGAAAAAATGATGTACCGGGACCGGATTCTTACGGGTATGCAGAAGGCGATTTTGCCTTGCCGATCGCTCTTGAGTTAAAAGAAAAGCTGGAAAAGGAATATGGCATTGCGGTCTGTATGACGCGGGATACCGGAAGTATTTCCATTGGCGGATATACGGATGCATCGCTTGACAGTGGCCATATCAGCTTACGCGGAGCATATGCGGCGGAGCAGCAATGTGATTTATTTGTATCGATCCATACCAATGCGAATGAAGATAATGCAAACGGTGCAGCAACATATCAACAGCCGATTTCCATTGATAAACCTATTATTATTGCCAATGACCGGATGCTTTCATCACAAACGCTTTGTGCGGTATGCAATCAGATAGGGAAGAATCTGGCAGACGTCAGCTATGACATGGGAATATCTTCGCATAAAGATTTTGCAGAAATCACCGGGAATAATGTCCGGGAATGGACAATTTCCTATAATGACAGTACAGATGAGTCAGGAACCGTAGTTTGCAGGCACGGAGATCATGGACAGTATTATGGAGTTTTACGAGGGGCGGAAGAAGCCGGAGTTCCCGGTATTATCATTGAACATGGATATCACACGGTGGCGGAAATGAGGGCTGCTGCCCAAAACAGTAACTTAAAGAGCAAGTGGGCCGAAGCGGATGCGCAGGGAATTGCATCCGGATTGAACTTTCAGAAACAAAATGAGACAGATAAAAGATGACAGAATCTGTAAAAAGAGGTAGGCTATTATTTAGTGTGGTTAATAAATGGGAGAGAAAGAGAGAAAGGAAGTAATAAAGTATGTCATTTTTTGACGAAGTAGGGAAAAAGATTACAGATGTAGGTCAGGGAACGATCCAAAAGACAAAGAACATGGCGGATGTTGCTAAATTAAACTCTGTAATTTCCGAGGAAGAGCAAAAGATCAAGAGTACATATGAGCAGATTGGGCAGATATATGTCCAGAAATACCGTCAGAATCCGGAACCGGATCTTGAGGCATATGTGAGAGCAATCGTATTATCGGAACAGAAGATTGCGGAGAGTAATCATTCGATTCAGGAGTTAAAAGGAATGGTTGCATGCAGTAAATGCGGTGCAATGGTGGATAAAGATGCAGCTTTCTGTCCAACATGCGGAAATGCTATGCCGGTAAAAGAGAAGAAGGTTGTTGCGGCGTCGTTTTGTACATCATGCGGAGCTGCCGTTGTTCCGGGACAGAAGTTTTGCGTATCATGCGGAGCTCCGGTTGTTGGTTTTGGCACAACTCCGGTGCAACAGGCACAGCCGGCGCAGAATGTTGCGACAAATGTAACAAATGTGCAGGGAGAAGCCTCGACAGAAAAATAACAGAACAGGGAGGATGAAAATGTTTTGTTCAAAATGTGGAGCGGAAATAAAAGAGGGGCATAAGTTTTGCATGAGCTGCGGAGCTCCGGTAGTGGTTCCGACAGCAACGCGGGAAGCGACACCAATGCCTGCAGTGACTCCTAAGCCCCAAAAGGAGCAGAAGAGTGAGCCTAAGGCGAAGAAGCAAAAGGCGCCGAAAGCACCGAAGCCGCAAAAGCAGGTGGAAAAGACGGAAGCTCCGAAACAGAAAAAGGGAAAAGCAGGAACCGTTGTACTTATTATTGTTGCGGCATTAATTGTAGTTGCAATTGTGCTGATCGCATTAAAACTCTTATGGAACGATAATCCGGTTGAAACAAAGAAAACCGATGACGATTGGACCACTGTGTCAGATGGAACACAGGCTTCAGAAAATCGATCGGAAGAAGAGACCGACAATGTTTTGAAAGAACAGCTGCAACAGGTTATCTCTGAAAAGGGAGATGTACGGGGAAGTAATGTCGATCTCTGTAAAGGGAAGGATCCGACAGGAATGAGCGGTGTTATGGGAAGTGCCATATTAGATGTGAGCGGTGACGGTGTCGATGATCTTATCGTCGTTTATGCGGAAAGTAACAACATATGTATATGTGCGGATGTCTATACCGTAGAAGGAGATAAAGCGGTAAGAAAAGGCACGCGAGTTGTTAAATTATCCTCTATTTATATAGACGGAGGTGAGCAGCTTGGTGGAATTTATCTCAAACAGACTTCCGATGGCTGGAATCTGATTGCGGACAGTTACGATTTGGCATGGATGTTTTCCGACGGTGTTTTCCGACAGATCCGGGCTGTGTCTTGTAAAGATCATACCTACGATTCTGTGGGGGAGTATGATTATGCGGGATCAGATATGATGGACCAGGATTATGAGGCAGGAAATGACGTGGCCAGGAAGATCGGTATGTCTGGAGTAAATCATAGTCTGGATCAGCCATACTTTGCGGAGGATCAGAATGTAACGCTCATTGCGGCATACCATTCCGAATTGTTACCGTTAACAATTGCAGAGATTACAAGTTTAAAAAATGGCGAAAAATATGGAAAATTCTATATTGATAATGTGGATCCCGTCGACAGTTCTGCAGCGGCAAATTTTGTAAAGACCTATAATAAGGCAAAAGATGAGGTTGAAAAAGAAAGAGAGGCTGCAGAACAGGAAAATTCGGATTATATTCTTCCAATGAGTTCGGAGCGTGAGCTTACAGAAGCAGATATTGCGGATATCGAGGATGATGCATGGATGCTGAAGCTGGCACGCAATGAGATATATGCAAGACATGGAAGAATGTTTAAAGATGAAAGTATACAGGAGTATTTTGATTCAAAAGATTGGTACGAACCAAAATACACTGCGGATGAGTTCGAAAGCGACCACAAAGATTTAATTTCGAAATTGGAAGCAAAAAATGCTGCTTTCATTCAGGAGTATGAGCACAAATTGAGTAATGAATAAAAATGATTCAGTTATCAAGGTG
>OWJS01000686.1_pt1 | contig 12392 bp, 10 predicted proteins | sample 1732961 | NCBI WGS metagenome assembly OWJS01 (sample SAMN05065774, study PRJEB22554) | human gut metagenome | biome: ENVO:2100002; feature: ENVO:00000062; material: ENVO:00002003 | host: Homo sapiens | place: USA
GTAAGATCGTCGGCAGCGTCAGATGTGTATAAGAGACAGACTTTAGATTATTTGTTGTACTTTTGCCTCTTGAAAAATATAAAACATTATTACATTGACACCAACACCATCAACGATAAAAAAAACGGGAGCAACTTTTACACCCGAAGGACTGGCTAATTTCTTAGCGGAAAAACTTATAACTCTTGCTAATAGTGAGGGTATGACACATTTGTCGGTATTGGATCCTGCATGCGGCGATGGCTCACTTCTTCATGCGATTAATAAGGTGGGAGAGGGTAATGTAGATAAATTGATAGGCTATGATACCAATGCAAGTTATATTGAAGAAACAAAATCATTGTTGGTAGATAAGGCGAAAAGTCTAGAATTGGAGTGCCAGGATTTCTTGACGGTGTCTCCTAATCGTGTAGATTTGTTTAGTGTAGGCAATCGGGCGGAATTTGCGGATTTGGTGATAGCCAATCCTCCTTATGTTCGAACTCAAGTTTTAGGTGCGCAAAAAACGCAACAATTAGCGCATGATTTTAATCTGACAGGAAAAATAGATTTATATTATCCTTTTTTGATGGCAATGACAAATGCTCTTAAAAAGGGAGGGTTGTTGGGAGTGATAACCTCTAATAGATATATCAGTACTAAGAGTGGAAGTGATATACGAAAGTTCTTAGTTGAAAATTATGAGATCCTAGAAGTTATAGATTTGGGTGATACTAAGCTGTTTAATGCAGCAGTATTGCCAGCAATATTTATAGGCAAAAAGAAGAAAAGTAATAAGGAAAACTCCCAGACGGGCAAGTATGCTAGTATTTATGAAGCAGAGGACGTGAATGCAAAAAGTAAAAGCCTGTCCTCTATTTATGAAATCCTCAATGAAGAGGCAACTGGACATTATGTTGTTGGTGGTATTGAATATTCATATAAAAATGGAAAGCTAAAGTGCCCAATGGATAAAACAGGCATTTGGCAAATGACAAATGAGGAGGAAAATGCTTGGATTGAAAATGTGAATGAAAATGCTGCATTTCGCATAAAAGACCATTTTAAAGTTCGTGTTGGCATAAAATCTTGTGCGGACAATGTCTTTATTTGTCAAGAATGGGAGAAAATGGGACTTCATCTTGAAAAGGAGCTTTTGCGCCCAATGATTTCTCAGGAGAACATTGAGGCCTGGCATATAAATAAATGTTCTATCAAGGAAATTCTGTATCCTCATTATTCTGAGAATGGTCAAAGGAAGGTTTTTGATATTTCAAAATATCCGGTTGCAGAAAAATATTTGGATAAGTGCAAGGAGCAGTTGGAGGCTAGAAAATACGTTGTCAATGCAGGGCGTAAGTGGTATGAGTATTGGGTACCTCAAAATCCTCAATTATGGAAAATGCCCAAAGTTGTGTTTCCGGATATTAGTGTAAAACCACGTTTCTGCTATGATGGTAATGGCGCTGTTGTTAATGGAAATTGCTATTGGATTTGTGCTCAGACGGAAGAAGAACGTCAACTGTTATTGCTTATAGAGGGGGTTGCAAATTCTGAACTAATGATGAAATATCATGATTTGTGTTTCAACAATAAGCTATATTCTGGTAGAAGGCGTTATCTGACCCAGTATATCGAACAATATCCTATGCCTGATCCGCATAACAAACATGCACAGGATATTATTCGATTGGTTAATGAAATAAATTCCACTGATGATGAGTCGCAACGCAACGTAATAGAAAGGGAAATCAATAAGCATGTAAACCTAGCCTTTGGCTTTATGGATTGAATACGCTTTTTCCTTTGTATTTCTCAAAGAATTTCATCGGAATGCTTCGTTGGCATTTGAAGCTTGTTCCATTGACCATGGTAAAGATGTTTTCTAATTCCTTGCCAGGTACAAGTATCACGCCTTCTATTTCTGAAGTTTGTGGGTTTGTCAATGCAATGAGATAGCGTATGTCTTCTGTAGTGATAGGCAAATTCTGATAAACTGGCAAAGGGTTCATTGGTGTTTCTTTGCCGAGATCAATGGTTGGGGAGTCTTGTACCTTTACTTCTAGGGCTTGATTGTATATGTCGGGATAATTTCCCACAAGTTGATCTTCATCAGAAAATCCAAGAAGTGTAGCAACTTTTCTTTCTAGTGCTTGTCCTCTTGTTTTTGTGTCTTGTGCAAATAGCTTTTGTCCAATGAGATAGCTAATGACTCGTTGACCAATTTCTTCAATAGACAAGATTTGCGATGAAATGGGTTCTGAGGAAAGTGTTTTTAATTCCACTTGACTATTTGAGCCTAAAAGCGGCTTCATATTTGTTGTATCTGTTACGATGAAGGCTTTTGTAGAACTATTGACAATCGTATTGCGTGTTGCTGGATTAATGATTGCTTGATATTTGATTGTAGGAATCCCAAACTTGCCAAATTTGTGTTCAATGTATTGGGGAGACATAACGATGATACTTTCGATGTTTTGTTGTTCTAGGTCTATTTTGACAAGAATACAATTGATGTCTTTGCATCTGATACTGCTTCCATTATGGTATTTTATAAGCACATTTGAACTGTTGGGGATTCTGTTCCATACTTGCAGATTATATTTGTCTCCACTTGTGATAAGAAAAGAATCAGCGAGATATTTGATGCTTTTAGGGATACCTCTCTTTTTGGGAGGGATGACCTTGAAAGTGCTGGAGGCTGCTAACTCAACTTTACTGTCTTGCAAAGCGTTTTCAATTAATTTTCTAAGGTGAGAACCATCTGTTCTAGGCTTTCCTGTAATAAGTAAACTTTTGCCAATCAATACTTGAAGTTGGTTTGCAAGTTCTTTTCCGGTAAAGGTCTCGTTCTTTGATTTAGGAGGAATTCCGTTGGTGTTTGTTGTTTTGACCATAATTTATCGGGTTTGTGATAAACTATGGGACTTTTGTAGCCCCTTGCAGGAAGAGGGCGTGGCAAGACTTGTTAGGTATCAGGGCTTAGCACTGCCACTTCAGACAACAATCTTGCTGTTCACGCCCTCTATGGTGCGTGAACATCCTTTTTGCTGGCTGACTGAAGTTTATTGAAGTGCTAATTCTGATACCCAGTCATTATGGGATGTTCGTTTATAGTTTTATCGTTTTGTTATATTTATTTTGTTGGTTATTATTGAAGCCTCATTGAATGAAGCGTTGATGCAAAATTACACATATTTTTTGGGGTATCAAAATAATTATGGTTAAAATATTCTATGGATTCAACCATTTTATTCGCAGGCATAAAAAACGATTGAATTTCTCGTTGTGCCTCCGCACGTATGAAATTTTCTTCCGATAAAAGTATCATTGTATCATTTTGCGAGCCGTCTTCTAGCGATACCAACTGATAATCAGAGGATTCCATCCTCTGATACATCGGCTTTTCCCCTCGAAAAGTATCATGGATGTATCACGATTCCGGGCGAAAGTATCATCATTTCGGCATTTGGAGCGGTAAAATGATAACTTTTTGGTTCGATGCCTAGAAATATTTGCCAGAATACTTGCAATTCTCAATGCTTTTTCGTAATTTTGCCGTAGAAAAATAAAACTAAAGATTCCACACAGGTCAGCAACCTATGAGAAACCTTAAGTATAATAACTAACACCAAAAATCAATGAAACAATTAGAAATGTTGAAGAAGGCAATGGCTGGTAAAGGATTGCCTTACGGATGGACTTATTGCTTTAATGAGCAATGCGTCGTCAAGGATGAGTGCGTGCGTTTCCTATCGACACGCTTCCTAAGTGAGAAACGCCATAGTGGAAATGCCGTCTTCCCATCGGCATGGCGCAATGGCAACTGCCAGTATTATGAAAAGTTGAGAATCGCCAAACTGGCATGGGGATTCGATCACCTCTATTGCAACGTCACGTTGAAAGATGCTCCTACCTTGCGCTGTCGCCTGCGAGGCTATCTCGGCAGCAAGGGACAGTACTATCGCTACAAGTTGGGACAACTTTTGCTCTTGCCGAAGCAGCAGTTGGAAATCAAGGAACTGTTCCACTCATACGGCTACGATGATGTGGAGTTCGACCATTTCAAGGAGACGTTTGTTTCCTACCAGCCCGACTTTCCCCATGCTCATTCCGATGAGGCTAGCTCTCAGCCTGATGGTTCCAACGCTCAGCCTGATGATGATGTCTCCGAGCGTGATGATGCCAACGCTCAGTCTGAGAAAAATCTCGCCGAGCGTGACCTTTTTTATTGGGGAGTTTAGGCGAGTGCCCATACTAGGGGCAATCGATGCCCAGACTATGGGCAATGAGTGCCCAAACTATGGGCATTGGTTGCCCAGGCATAGAGTCACATCATAAGTGCCTACAATCCACTTTCCAACTACGCATATAAAAAATCCAAGACGAATGATTAAAATTTCCATTATACATACCAACAAGAAAAATCAGTTGGTACTCAACACCAAGAACTTCGAATCCTTTCTCCAGCGCATCGCCAAGGATGACGCACGAGGCACCGTCACTAATTTCCGAAACAGTAAGGAAGTACTCGATTATGGGTATGAGAGTTACCGAGGCATGGCGAACTGGCGACATGTCTATCCTTCGGCTGAGTACGGCAAGGAAGCCAACGATTGTCTCAAACTGAAGACGGTCAATGGCATCTTGCTCCTCACTTTCGATGACATTTTTGAGGCAGAAGACATGGCGACGTTGAAACGTTCAGCCTCCCTGATGCCCTCCACCTTTGCGGTTATCGAGGGAGCGGATGGCACGTCGGCACATGTCTTGGTGAGATACACCGATATAGATGGCGAAATCCCTCAAAATGAGGAGGATGCAGAGGAATTGCATCGCATGGCTGCCAAGCAGATCGTTCCGCTCTATCAAACCCTGATTAAGGAAGATCTCCAGCCCACTTCCCATAGCTTGAAGGATAATTTCCTGATGACGCTTGATGCCCATCCTTATTATAACGCCCAGGCGATTCCGATGAAAATCGACCATCATGTGCGCAAGCAAGAGATGATAAAAGGGGGCGTGAAAGAAGTGAAGAAATTTCCTACGCCCGACCTTGTGGGATGGGAGACGGACGATGGCGAGATTGAGAAATCTAAGGTTGGCGTGCAACCGACTACTGCTGACAACATCATGAATATGATGGTGTTTCTGAGAGATCGTTACGATTTCAGATACAATGTTCTGATGAAATACACGGAATACAAAACGAAGGGAAGTTGGCACGATTTTGCTCCGGTCAATCCACGTGTGCAAAAGCGAATGACACTCGATGTGCAGTTGGCAGACATCCGTGTGAGCATCAAGGATGTACGCAACTTCCTGGAGTCGGATTATATCGCCAACTATGATCCGATCGATGAGTATCTCTTCCAGTGCGAGGGCAAGTGGGATGGCAAAGACCACATCCGGGCGTTGGCTCGCACGGTGCCGACCGCCAATCCGCATTGGGCAGACTGGTTTTACATTTGGTATTTGGGCATGGTGGACCAATGGCGTGGTATCAACCATCGATTGTATGGCAACAGTGTGGCGCCGCTGCTCATCTCAAAACAAGGTTTCAACAAGAGTACTTTCTGTCGCCGCTTGATTCCGCAAGAACTGCAATGGGGCTATACCGACAACTTGGTTCTGTCAGAAAAACGTCAAGTATATCAGGCGATGGCTCAAACGCTCTTGATCAACCTGGATGAGTTCAACCAGATTTCGCCACAGGTGCAACAAGGGTTCTTGAAAAATCTCATCCAGTTGCCGAACGTGAAGATGAAACGCCCGTATGGTGGACATGTGGAGGAGTTCCCACGTCTCGCATCCTTCATCGCAACCAGCAACATGGATGACATCTTGACCGACCCATCGGGCAATCGTCGTTTTATCGGTGTGGAGTTGACGGGACCGATCGATGTGAGCGTCAAACCTAATTATGTCCAACTTTTTGCGCAGGCGATGGCGGCGATTCGAGCTGGCGAAAAAACGTATTTCGACTCGGTGGAGACAGCATTGTTGATGCAGAGCAATCGTCAGTTTGAGGTGGTTCCTCCGATAGAGCAATATTTCCAAATGTGTTTCGACTTGGTGGAAGACGAGTCGCAGGGCAAGTATATGTCGGCGGCAGAGATTTTCGACTATCTGAAGAAGCGCATCGGCAGTTCGCTGAAGATAGATAGTTTAATGAGTTTCGGAAGAAAGCTGGCGAATATCGATGGCATCAAGGTGAAGCGTTTTGCCACGGGAAAACGATATTTGGTGACAGAGAAGGAAACAAAAAAATCATGATTTTGACGATGGGAAGTTGGAAAACGTGATACTTCTCCTCGAAATCATGACTCTTTTGTGATACATACGAGAAAGGGTGGATGCAAATATCATCCACCCTTTCTCGCTAATACTTAGATAGTTATATCAATTCTAATGCCGAAAAATGATACAATGATACTTTTTCGGAAGAAAAACATTTACGTGTGTGAGGAGAGGTTGCCTATACCTTATAATAGGTGTCGCCTTCCCAGTAAGCCATTGGCGCCAAGTCTTCAGTCTGTTTTCTATAGAGAGTCGGAACTTCATAATCTTATATCTTCCCAAGACTCAATGTAAACCATGTCGTCAACTCTCATCCAGTTCAGCATAGTGTTTAGCCTTTTGAAATCACCTGACGGCAAGTGCTCCGTGGCATCTTCCATACCCTTTGGAGTAGGTCTTGTGGTTGAGACCAAAGTCAATCCCTCATATTCTACATATACTCCAGCTTTCAAAATGCCTTTCAGGCAGAATTGCCGATGTATATAATAAGGAGAAAGAGAGTCGATGAAAGTTTGCAATTTTAGCAAAAGAGATTCTATTCTTCCCCAACGTCCGGTAGTCTTTCTCTTGAATCCTATTTGCAGGAGGTTGACTCCATCGAGCAGCTCCTCATCAACGGTGCCCTCAAAAGAAGAAAGATTCATCACCATCTCAAAGCCAGCCATATCTTCTGGTGTCTGTTGGGATAGCCAAGCGTCATATTTCTGCCTGATTACAGCTTCCTCTTTTTCATTGACATAGGTGGAGAAGAAGACGACCTCTCTTGTGGAATCATAAAGCCATTTCACATCATATCCCTTAGGATGTCTCAGCAAAGGATAATCCAAAGTTCCAGTAGTCTCGATGTCGCTTCCATCTCCCAGTTTCTGAAAAATCGCAATGCGCTTTGGATTTTCTGCCAAGGCTGCACTATTCTCCTGCTTGATTTTCTGGTTATGGCGAAGATGTAGCACAAAGCCAATCAGTCCGACCACGATGACGCAACAAATGGCAATGTATATCCACGCCATAAAAGACTTGCAATAAAAAGGCAATAAGCCTAATGCTATCAGCAAGCCTATTCCGATGATGATGGTTATGGGATGTTCGTTATGATTCATTGCCATTAGTACTTCATGAGCCAAGAAATCAGCTTATTCACGACGCTTGTAGCTAAATCCTTAGGGCTACGAGCCGGTTCAGTAGGCCTGTGGATAAAGACGCAGATGCTATAGCGAGGATTTTGGGCAGGGAAGAAGCCGACAAACGAAGTTTCGGTTAGGTTGCAGTCTTCAGTATAGTAATCTTTACCCCAATTACCATAGACGCCAGCAAGTTCGATGCCCTGAGGAGCATAATCGGCTTGTATGCCATCCGCCTTGTTGAGCCCCACCAACACGTCTTTAATATATTGGCGTTCCTTTGGCGTTGTCGTATTATCAGGTGCCACCTCAACGGAGTCCCCCTTCAAGGTAGGGTAAACGGATGCATCTTCATGGTTGATGCTCCAAGTAGAAGCTGCGATTTCCATGGCATTGGTGGAATGTGGATGTTCCATCATTTTTTGCCAAACATCGTGTGCCCTCTCATTCCCCATGGCAACCTGTGTCATCTTATACATCGCCACATTCGATTTCTTGACCAAGGCTTCCCTGACCGTCATCTTGCCATAACCTCCAGTATGCCAGTTGTGGTCTCTTATCTTCAGTCCATCTTCGGTATCATAGACACCATTGCCAGCATCAATGCTATCTTCGAGGTTAGCGTCAATGTCTGCCAAAACAGCTGCGGTTCCAATCGTTGTGATGCTACGAGGACTGAATACATTTCTCAATAGTTTGGCATCAGAAAAGCCATTGTCTTTCTTCTCCAAAGCCACCCAAGCTTTCAGCCTGCCGTTTTGAGCATCGATGACCGCAATCTGTCCATAAGTTCCATCCAGTGTTTTCATTCCCTTTTGTAGCAAGCTCTTGCATTTCTTGGAGATGGCAGTGTTGATGGTGGTACATTCATCCAAGTTGCCTACGTATTCAGGGTTGTCATGCCAAATGCCGAGTGTTTGGTTGTTGTTGCCATAGACCCCGATGATACCTTGCTCAATGCCTTTTTCGGCATAGAAATAGAAGATTTCCGTATTGTCTTCAGCGATCTGTCGGCGAGAAAAAGAGAGGACATCATATTCGATGTTTGTCACATTCTCATGCCTTTGCAGATCGTAGATGCCGCATTTCGCATCTTTCAGAACGATGGCAAACCGCTTCTCCTCGCAAGTGTCGATGCGATAGCAGTTTTCCAATGGAATCTGGGTGATGTGATCCTTGGGGGAGAAGGTGCTGTCGGAGTCGATGGCATCGGAGATTGCTTCATTTTGGGCAACGGATGGTAGCCCGGTAAATGCTAGGGCTATTGCTAAGAATACGATCTTCATAATCATATTAATTTTGATAGTTCATTATTGTTTACTTTTTAATAACACACATGAGTCTGGTATTTTACAAACTCCAACTTTTACTTTGCAATTATTTCTTGCAATTATCGTAAAAGCCAACAGTTTGATGGAAATTCATTTTGTGTTCAGCATCCTACGTTCCTTATTATAATATGTAGAAGGCAAAGGCAAACATTCTTCTTTCAATAACACTTTCCCAAAGTATGGCTTTAGTCCTTTTCCCCGGTGCTACATCCGGATAATGCCATAAAAAGAAACAATGTTATGAATATAGCATTGCCCATTGTTCTGTATTTACATACGATATTTTGCATATCATTTTTGGTGTTAAATCTTATGAAGGTTTCCCATATTTGTTTTCATGAGATTCACTTTTCAAGCAAAAGAAGATAATTAAGACAATGCATCCAATATATGGAATCAAAATCAATAAGTACCACCAACCGCTTTTGCCAATATCATGAAGACGTCTCACAGATACTGCGATATTTGGTAGTATAGTCCCTAATCCATATACAATGGCAAAAGAAGCTAAAGATAGTATTATAACTTCATTAGGGACTATTAGCAAAAGAAGATATACCCCTAGGAATATAAGTACATTGAATAAATAGAACGACCAAAATTCTTTTCTTTTTGCTCTTCCTGAAAAGGTACAGTAATCGCAAAAACACTTTTTTACGGCTTCCATAAATGAAATGTTTCTTCCTTCAATTATGGTTTCGCTGTTGGATTGTTCTTTATGGTCGTCATCATTTGACTGGTAGGTTGAGTTCCCTAAACTAATGCCTTCGTCATTTCTTGATTCACGTCTGTCGTTATCATTGCTACTAGGGAAATAGGCGTTTGGCTTGTCATTCAAGCTTTCGGTATTTTTCAGTACTTTAGGCTCTTCAAGTTTAGTACCGCATTTCTTACAGAATTTAGCATTGTCATTATCAATGACGCTGCCACATTTTGGACATTTTCTCATTGTTTATTATTTTATGTCGATGGTTACAATATTTCTTTCATCACCAACTGCAGTCATTTCTACTTGATATGTTTGTGGTGCTTTACCTTGTTGAAAAACAACTACGGAGCATATTCCATTATCAGCAATATTTGTTGCTCTTGAAGATTGAAAATAATTCAAGGATACTTGGTATTGTCCTTTTGGTGGATTTTCCCAATATATGTTTTCTGCAGAACCATTTCCACCATTTCTGTTGTCTACATCCAAATAGCCACCCGATGATGTATCTTGTGGCTCTCTATAGTTGATAACTTTTCCGCTTGGTTGCTTAATATGTAAGTCTATGTCCCCTTGGAAATTCCACAATAGTGTAACTTTTAAGTTTCCTGATTTTCCTGTCTGGCGAGCTTGTTGTACTACGGAAGTTGTGTCTGTATTTTCGGTAGGGGATACATCTTGTTGATTTTGGCTTCCTTGTGCAGTAGCACCAGCATTATTCTCCTTACAGCCTTTGAAGTTGAAAAGCAAAAGAAGTATAATCAGAATTGGATACAAAGAAATAAGTATTGCTTTCAAAATTTTCATATTCTCCAATTATAAGGTGCGGAATAAAATAATGATTACTAATTGCATAGCCAAAAAGATAGGTACGCATATAACAAACTTTTTGTGTAATGTCTTATGAGCAAATATGACCATTGCGCAAAGTGCGCCAAAAGCTCCTCCTATAAAGGATAGAAGAAGTAAAACTATCTCAGGGATTCTTGAGTACTGAAAAATAGCAAGATGTTTATCCCAAGCATATAGAGCAAAGGTCAATATGCTCATAAAATATAGAAACATTAAATCATTCATATTTTCCTGTTTAGTTATATATTTCGTTTGCAAATCCTGTCACAATTGCTTCTATTAATGGCCATAATATGAAGCAAAGTATAGCTGTAAGAACACCTAAAAGAATTTCTAGCATTCTTCTTTTCCACGATGTTTTTGGTGCCTTCTCTTGTATAAGATATTCATATTCATCTTTATCGATGGTAAATGGTACTGGCTTATATTCATCTTTCCATCCCTTGAATGTAATTTCAACAGGAACGCCTGTTTTAAAATGGTCCGATTCGATATAGGTTACTCCGTCTTCATCTAATGGTGAGTTTATATCCTCAACACCATCTTGGTGTAGATTTACTTCCTCACATGAAATGGCTTTGTCGTTTACATCCCTAAATATAAGTTTTATCAAGGGTGTTACATCTTCTTCTTCATTATCTTCTTCTATGAAAAAGACATATTCTTTTTGATTTGCATCTAATAGGTAGGAACAAGAGTTTTCTGGATGATTTGTATCTGTTACAGTTATGTTATCACCAGGGAACACATCTGTAACTTGAATTATTCCAGCATCATCTGACATTGCCACTTGGTGGTCATTTGGTTTTGTGATATTAATGGAATAGTCGGGAACTACAGAACCATCTTTTCTCTTGACTACAATATAAGGGGCAAAAGGAGTTTCTTCTTCCTCTTCTTTTTCCTCCTCTTTAGGCTGTTCATTTTTATCAAAAACGAATATATTCTCATTCTCTGGTTCAAGAAGTTTGGATTGAGGTTCATATCCTATTACGGAAACCTCACAATTTGCATTTTCTTGGAATTCTACATTTTGAATGAATATACCATTTTCATCTGTCAGATCTTCGTATGTGTTGTCACCATAAGTGATAACTACTTTTTGATTAGGAACGCCTTGGTTGTTATATAGTACAGATATGCTTATGTCTGTATTTTTGGGCTGTGAAGGTGGCTCTTCAACAGGTGATTCAAACGAGAAAGAGATATGATTTCCTGCAACATCTATGGCTTGTTGCTTATTTTGATCTCGTACAGATGCTGACACGATTTCTCCCTCATGGTAAGCAACTTCTATTTTGGCATTTCCTGTAGAATCTGTTTTAAGCTGATAGTCTTTGTTATGATATGATAATGATATATCCTCACTTTGCAAAGGAAGTCCATTCTCGCTGACATAGACATTTATTGTTGAATATGCAGTTACATCAAAATCATATTGCGACTTGCCCTCAATAATGCTTAGTTTTAAATCATTTCCTTTATTTAAATCAACTAAGGTGAAATGTTCTCCAACCTTTAAATTGGAAAACTTTTTAAAACCATCATTCTCTGTAGAAAATCTTTTTAGTTGCTTTGTAAGTCTTATGCCAAACTCATATTGGGGTAGTCTCTCGCCATCATATAAAAAGGACAAGGAAATTGGATTTGTTTTTTTGATAGTTATGGTCTCTTTGTCACCGCCAACTCTAATAGGCTTTTTAAATCCCCATCCTGTAATAAGAATTCTTGTCTTTCCTGAATCATCATTATAGTATATGTAACTATCATCTGGTGTGGTAAACAAGGCTTCTGTTGTTTTCTCTCCAAGTATTTTTGCAATGTTATTTTTAAGTTCAAACAGAGCAGAGCTGATATCCTCTTGCTTTAAGCTGCTAGCTTCAGATAATGGATGCCATTGATATCTGTTATCTGTCCAAACATAGTATCCTGCACCTAGGCTGGCTTTTGCAAACGGATTGTCCTCACCTAGTTTATTGCAGAGAGTTTTATATAATTCAGGAAGATCTTGCTTGATAGTTTTATATACTTCCTTTACGGATGATTTTCTTTCCTGTCTCTTATACACATCTGACGCTGCCGACGATCTTACGCGTGTAG
>OWJS01000691.1_pt1 | contig 12363 bp, 7 predicted proteins | sample 1732961 | NCBI WGS metagenome assembly OWJS01 (sample SAMN05065774, study PRJEB22554) | human gut metagenome | biome: ENVO:2100002; feature: ENVO:00000062; material: ENVO:00002003 | host: Homo sapiens | place: USA
TCAACAACGAGAAGAGCGGCAGCGGCATCATCTACGGCTTTGAGGGTATCGAGGGTTTCAATGACGAAGCAACACTCAATGGTGAACGCAACAAGTGCATCTGTCTGGAGTTCCTGAACAACTCGGAGGCGCTGTGCCTGTTCGGTACAAGCAACATGGACTCCTTTGATGATGCGCTGGAGTTCCGCTTCAAGGCTGACGACACATGGGCGACGGCACATGAGGACGACAAGGCGGCGGTGAAACGCCTGTGGGAGTGGATACAGAGCTGCAAGGGCAACCCGATGAAGTTCCTCAATGAGTACCAGGACTATTTCGGCAATGACTCGCCATTCGCGTGGTATCTGATAACCGACTACCTAATGGCTGTGGATAACCGGGCAAAGAACATGATGCTTGCGACATGGGACGGATTGCACTGGTACTTCCTGCCCTACGACATGGACACCATCTTCGGCGAGCGGAATGACTCCGTGCTGAAGTACGACTACACGATAACGTGGGAGACGATGGACAAGAGCATCGGCTCGTATGCCTTTGCCGGACACGACTCCGTATTGTGGGAACTGGTGAGAGGCTGTCCTGACAAGTTGCGCGAGGTGGCCGACAAGCTACGCTCTACCATGTCGTTGGAATATGTGCTGAAGGTGTTCAACGAGGAGCAGATGGGCAACTGGTGTGAGCGCATCTACAACAAGGACGGTATCTACAAGTATATCAAACCGCTGACGGAGGGCGTGACAACGGCCGACGGCACGACCAATTATTATGACTATCTGTACGCATTGCAGGGTAGCCGGTACGCTCACCGCACCTACACGATACAGAACCGCTTTGCACTGCTTGACAGCCAGTATGTGTGCGGAACGTACCGCAAGGACAGCTTTGCGGCTTACTTCGGCTACAAGTTCGGAAGCGACAACCGCAAGATAAGGATCACGGCAAGCGAGCGGTACTTCTTCGGCTACGGCTACACGAGCGGCACGCCTCACCAGAGCGCGGTGCTGGCAGAGGACTCGGGAAGCCAGGTGGAGCTGACACTGGACACGGACCTCATCGTGAACGACCCTCAGTACATCTACGGCGCGAGCCGCATCATGGGGCTTGACCTGACGGACGTTAGCCATGCTATACTTCAGACGCTGAACCTGAACAACTGCACGGCACTGCGGACGCTGGACGTGAGCTGCGCCCAGACACAGACGACGCTGAACGCCCTGCTGGTGAACGGCTGCAGGAACCTGCGCACGCTGAACATGACCGGCTTGAAGTCCACAGCCTTTACAGGCATAGACCTGAGTGACAACACCAAGCTGAAGACGCTGAAGGCAGGACGGACAGCACTGACCGGTGTGAACTTCGCACAGGGCGCACCGCTGACGAGCGTGACGCTGCCGGCAACGCTGCAGACACTGGAGCTGCGCTATTTGGCTAAACTGAGGACAAGCGGTCTGACATTGGAGGGTACAGGCAATATCACACGCTTCGTGGTGGATAATTGTCCTGGCATTGACTGGCAGACATTGTACGCACGCTGTACCAATGTGAAATACCTGCGCGTGACAGGCATTGACATGGAAGGCGACGGCAGTCTGCTGACCTCCCTGATGGCGACTGGTGGCGTGGATGAGAACGGCGGCAACGTGGACACTTGCCGACTGGTGGGTACATACCGTTTAACCACCTACAAGGCCGATGAAGAGTACGATGCATTGCAGCAGCACTTCCCCGAACTGAACATCATACAGCCCGAATACACCATGCTGGAAAGTGACGAGAGCGTGGCGGACGACGCGAACATCTCTAATCTTGACAACGAAACCGGTTATAAGTATGGCAACGACTACAAGCCGAGCGGTCACATAGAGGCAATCTTCAGGAACCGCCACCGTGTGCTTGCCAAGGTGACAAAGAAGGCGACGACGCGGAACGTGAACATCGCGGGTGTAGATACAGTGGTGAACAATCTGGACGGAGAGATGACGTACTGCCCACTTGCAGACACGGACAGCAACAAGTATTATGACGGCTCGTCTGCAAAGCTGGACGGTACGGAGGGCGACTGGATGATGTATGAGCCGTTCTTCTGGAGCAAGGGCATCAATGACTTCTTGAACAGCAAGAACTACAGCTGCTACAGTTCGAGGGACAAGGACCACATGCCGGCGGTGCCGAATGTGGACGTTCTTACACTTGCGGACATCAAGGCATTGCAGGGCGGCTATACAAACGGCAAGAAGATAATGAGTGGCAAGGACACCATCAAGAACTCCTACAGCACGGACAGTGCCTATTCCGTATGTGTGGTAGATGTCAGCGGTTACAGGAAAGTGCGCTGGCCGAGCGTACCGGGAACAAATCTCGTCGGGTCGGCTTTCGCGGACGAACAGGGAAACGTGCTGAAGAGTATTGTGGTACCGACGCTGGGCAACCGTTTCGAGGCTGGCATGTACCTAATATGCGATGTGCCTGAAGGTGCGACGGCGTTGTATTTCTCCATCTTGAATACGGCGGAGTTTGACAAGGTGGTGCTGAGCAACAGCGAGAAGATAGAGGACATGGAGCCTGAGTGGTTCGCCAACGACGAGCACCTCTGCGCTGTTGTGGGCAGCAGTGTAGTAGGCAGCAAATTGCGCTCTGCCATAACAGGCAACAGCACCACAGGCAGCATGTCGTGGACGGACTTCCACTACTACAGCGTGCAGCGTGGCATGCAGCAGATAGACGCACTGATGCACTTTCGCATAGCCAACCTGAGCTATGCCAAGTATGGCCGTAGAAACATGCAGGAGCAATGCGGTGCCGGCCAGCACACCTATCTCAGAACAACCGGTGGCACAGCGTCAAGAGGCATGCAGGACACCATCGGCTTTGAAGAGGCAAGCGGAATCAACCCGAATGTAACAAACACCACCTCCGATGCTGGAGTACACCTGTATGCGTGGTATTTGGAGAAAGACGAGTACGGTGCCACGAAAGTGACACAGGTGAACAATATCTGCTGTATAGGCTATGAGGACATCTACGGACACAAGTATGACATGATGGACGGGGTTGACATACCGAATACGAGCGGTAACGTCGGCAAGTGGCGTATCTGGCTACCCGACGGTACGACCATGATGATAAAGGGCATGACCAACAGCGGTTACTGGATAACCTCAGTGGCACACGGCAAACTCATGGCCATAGTGCCTATCGGAGCCATGAACGGCTCGTCCACCACCTACTACTCTGACATATACTATTTCAGTTCTGGTACAGGCCGTGTGGTCTATCGCGGTTGCTATAACGCCAGCGCGAATGGCGGTGTGTCGTACGCGAATGCGAGTAACGGTGCCTCGAGTGCGGATGCGGTCATCGGCTCGCGTCTCGCCTTCCGCGGCAAAATCGTGATGGCGCAGAGCGTGGCGGCGTATAAGGCGTTGACCGAGGTAGCGTAAAGCGAAGCGCGAAAAAGCGGGAGCGAAGCGACAAAACGAAAAGAACGGGGTTCGGATAGTGTCCGGACTCCGTTCTTGCGATATATGAATACCGGCGTAAGCCGGTCGAAATTTTTGAGGGTGGGGGAGCGCCCCAGCGGTACGTTTCGTTTTAAGAAATTATGCGGTTCGTTCTGAAAAGGCGAAACGCTTCGTTTTGCGGATTATACAGCGTTTTGCGGAAAGCGAAGCAATGTTCAAGTTGGCATTGGCGATACGTGAACGTTTGGTGAAGGACAATCCACAGGCCTATGAGCCTGACTTGGCAAGAAGTTACAACAATTTAGCCAATTTGTATAGTGACACCCAACGCTTCACAGAGAGCGAACAAATGTACATGGCGGCGTTGGAAATCCACAAACGGTTGGCAGATACCAATCCTCAGGCCTATGAGCCTGACTTAGCAAGAAGTTACAACAATTTAGCCGTTTTGTATAGTGACACCCAACGCTTTACAGAGAGCGAGAAGATGTACAAGGCGGCGTTAGAAATCCGCAAACGGTTGGCGGAAGCCAATCCGCAGGCATACGAGCCAGTCTTGGCTGATTCATATTGTAACCTGGCAATTCTTTATTACGATACTCAACGGTTTAATGAAAGCGAAGATATGTATAACGCAGCATTGGCGATACGCGAACGCTTAGGCATAGAACAACCACGCTGATTCTCCCCCATCGCGTTGGAAAATAAGAATGTCCACGGCACCCAAATGGCACGGTGGACTTTTTGTCGATGGCAAGGCTTAACCCTTGTACGGAGCGTTTTACCACACACTCCGCATTCGCCATAATAGTGTGTGGGGGTTGCCGTTAATGATTATTAACAGGGCGTCGTGCAGTCATCTGCGGGTTATCCTTATCTTATTAAGGGGAGCCACATTTATGGAAACAGAGGAGATCGTAAAGCGGACAAAGGCCAACGACGCTGCCGCTCTGGCAATGCTTGTCGAAGCCTATTCGTCCAAGGCGAGGGCGGTATGCTTCGGCATTACGCATGAGGACGAGGAGCTTCGGCTCGTGATGGCGCCTTCCACATTCAACAACAACATCATTCCCCGCTCCACATTCAACATCCAAAATATCTTTAGTCTGCCTTTTTTTATATACATTTGCAACATAAACCCTACCGCATTATTAACCCACCTTCAAACCACCCTACGATGAGCCTATTCGATTTCTTCAAACGCAAGCAGGCGAAAGCCGACAAGATCACCAAGGTGTACGACAAGCCCCTGCCGGAACCAACCGTCAACCCCAAGGACAACCAACCCTCCACCGCCCGCTACGACGAAGCGACGAGCGCCTGGGCACGCAAGATGATGGAGCTCGAGGACGAAACCGACCCGGATGTGCTCACCGAACTGGATCCCGATGCCGAGCGCGCCCGCGAGGTAAGGTTTTGGATCGACAATATGGCGCTCTGCGTGAAACACAACTTCGCGCCGGAGCAATATGATGTGGGCGGCATGCTCCATCAGCTCATCGAGGAAGAGGAGTATGAGCTGGCCCGCGAATTGCTCTTCTGCTGCATAGATGAGGTCCGCAATCGGCCTTCCACGCCGTGCATCGACGACATGCTGGTCTACTTTGCCTGGATATGCTACAAGGATGGCGATGGCGACGATGAGGACGAAACCGACGACTGCGAGGACGAGGACGACTTGGAGGATGAGGAGAGCCAAGACGACTGCGACGAAACCGACGAGGATGAGGATTGCGACGAAGACGACGAAGACGACGAGTACGAAGATGACGAAGAAATCGACGAGGACGACGTGACATTCGAAACAGAATACCACAACCTGCGGTCGGCCCACGAGTTGGTGGTGGCCGTAAGCGACCATTTCACGCCCCATTGGCGCGACACGCACCTATGGCTGGCCTGCCTCTACAACGAGTGCTACGTAAACTACGACGATTACGAGATAGCCGATCTTCCGGGCAGTCACTCCCCCAATTGGTATGGCCAGCAGGCGTATCGCTATTTCTCGAAGGCCGCCGAGGAGGGCCAACACTTGGCCATGAACATGAAGGCCCTGTTCCTTGTGATGGGCCACCAGGTGAAACCCAACTACGATAAGGCTTACGATTGGTTCAAACGGAGCGAGGACCATTGCGACGAGTCGCTCCTCTGGTTGGGCCACATGCACTATTATGCGCAATACGGCCGCGAGAACAAGCGATGGGCTATCAGCTATTACATGCGTTACATCAAGCACCGCAAGTGGGAAGGAGAAGGCGCACGCTACATGGGCGCCAACTATGCCCAAGCCTCTTGCAACCTCGCCCACCTGTTGCTACACAACAACTCGAACGACGACGAGCATCGTGCCCGCCGCCTACTGGAGCGTGTGGCCTACTTCGGCTTCACCCTGGGCGACGCCCTCTACGGCCTCGTGCTCCTTGAAGGGCGCGGCGGCCCCACCGACACCTCCAAGGGCCTCCGGCTCTTGCGCAAAGCCGCCAACGCCGGCGACCCAATGGCCCAGCAAATGCTACGCTTCCACGGCTATAATTGGTAACAGCGAACAGGGAGCGATTATCTATGTGGAGCGTGGAATAATAATGTAGGATGTGGTGTGAAGAATGGTGGGGCGCGCTTGCCTCACCACAAACTTTTCGCCACACGTTGCGGTGGTTTGACTTTATTTTGCTACCTTTGCGGCAGTTTTATAAGCATTTTGCCACACACCCCATGGCATAGACATCATTTTGAAAGCCACAAGGCCGCAACAACACACACATCGCCCATGGAAAATGCAACCACATTCTTCGCCACGCTGAGCGCGTGGCTCTGGGGCTGGCCCATGATCATCCTGCTCCTCGGCACCCATGTTTTTCTGACCATCCGCCTGCGGTTTCCACAACGCAAGTTGCTCACCGCCATCCGCCTGTCGGTTCAGCGCGACTCGTCGCAGCAGGGCGACGTGTCGCAGTTTGGCGCATTGGCCACGGCGCTTGCCGCCACCATCGGCACGGGCAACATTATCGGTGTGGCCACGGCGGTGGCGCTGGGCGGTCCGGGCGCGGTGTTCTGGTGCTGGCTGACGGGCGTGTTTGGCATCTCCACGAAATACGCTGAGGCGCTGCTCGCCATAAAATACCGTGTGAGGTCGGAGGGCGGACGCATGCTGGGCGGCCCCATGTATGCCCTGGAGCGCGGCTTGGGCTGGCGCAAGATGGGCGTGCTGTTTGCGGCGTTCACCGCCTTGGCCGCCTTCGGCATAGGCTGCACGGTGCAGGCCAACGCCATATCGACCATTATGCACGCCTCGTATGGGATCGGCACGGAGGTGTGTGGCGTGGTGCTGACGCTGCTCACGGCGGCGGTGATCATCGGTGGTGTGAGCAGCATCTCGAAGGTGTGTAGCATGCTGGTGCCGCTCATGGCGCTGCTCTATGTGCTGGGGTGTGTCTACATATTGCAGGCCAACGCCAGCTATGTGGTTCCGGCGCTGCGCCTCATTGTGCGGTCGGCCTTCTCGCCCGAAGCCGCGGGCGGTGGCTTTGCGGGCGGCTCGGTGATCATGGCGGCCCGCTACGGCATAGCGCGCGGCCTGTTTAGCAACGAGTCGGGACTGGGCTCGGCGCCCATCGTGGCGGCGGCGGCGCGCACGAAGAACCCCGTGAGGCAGGCTCTGGTGTCGTCGACCGGCACCTTCTGGGACACGGTGGTGATCTGCGCCCTCACGGGCCTGGTCATTGTGAGCAGCATCATGGCCTATCCCGACATCGACTATCAGAACGGGGCGGAGCTAACGAAGGTGGCGTTTGCCAAGATTCCCGTGGTGGGCCCATTCATCCTCAGCTTCGGCCTCCTCACGTTTGCCTTCAGCACCATTCTCGGATGGAGCTATTATGGCGAGCGGGCCATGGAGTATCTGAAGGGCAAGCGCTGGACGCTGGCCTACCGCCTGCTCTACATCGTGGCGGTGTTTGTGGGCAGCGTGGCGAACCTTGCGATCGTGTGGAACATAGCCGACTGCATGAACGCCCTCATGGCCATTCCCAACCTGCTGTCGCTCATCTGCCTCAATGGCGTGGTGGTGCACGAAACGCGCAAGTATCTGTGGCGCGACCGCCTCGACCGCGAGATGGCGGAATGAGCGAGGACTGACGGCCACCGCCCATGTTTTTTGTTAAAATACAGGTCCATGCGTTGGATTATTAGCAAAAAATACCGTATATTTGCTCACGGAATAATAAATGCAGCGTTATGACGGGGAAATACATCAATCCACATACAGATTTTGGCTTTAAGCGCTTGTTCGGCTCAGAGTTTAACAAGGAGTTGCTCATCAGCTTTCTGAACGCCATGTTTCACGGCGAACAGAACGTGCAGGACGTGACGTACCTTAACTCCGAGCAGCTGGGCGACCGCGTGGATGCCCGCCGCGCCATCTTCGACGTGTATTGCGAGAACGACAAGGGCGAGAAGTTTATTGTGGAGATGCAGAACGTTTACCAGGAGTTTTTCAAGGACCGCACCATCTACTATTCCACCTTCCCCATACGCGAGCAGGCACAGCGTGGAGGCGACTGGGACTTCCACCTGAACCCCGTGTACACCATTGGCTTGCTCAACTTCAACTTTGCCGATGGGCTTGAGAATGCCAAGCGGTGGCACCATGAGGTGAAGCTGATGGAGGTCGACACGCACGAGGTGTTCTACGACAAGCTCACCTACATTTACGTGGAGATCCCGAAGTTCGACAAAAAAGAATCGGAGCTCGTAACCATGTACGACAAGTGGATGTACGTACTCAAGAATCTCTCCAACCTCATGCATCGCCCGGCTGCCTTGCAGGAGCGTGTGTTTACCCGTCTCTTCGAGCAGGCAGAGATATCCAAGTTCGACAAGCAGGAACTGAAATTGTATGAAGACAGCGTCAATGCCTACCGTGATATTGTGAACGCCATAAGAACGGCAGAGAAGAAAAAATTTGCGGAAGGACGAGCGGAAGGACGAGCCGAAGGCGAGAAAGAAACGAAGGAAAGGATAGCCGCCAACCTCCTGTCGCTTGGCGTGCCTATCGAAACCATCGTGCAAGCGTCTGGATTGTCGGAAGAGGAAATTACGAACATCCAATAAGGTACAATCAACACAAGGGAGATCTTCGAGTGACAGACGGGCCACTCGGAGACCTCCTTTTCGTTGGCTTCCCATTTCGGTCTAATGGCCGATGTGGGATAATTCTTCCCATTTCGGTCTAACGGCCTATTGGGGGGCGTTGTTCTGCCCCAACGAACAGGTGCCAAGGAAGCCCGTCCGCTGGGCAGGTTCCCGATTGAACATTTGTCGCAAATTATTCTTCAAAATGATTGAGTAAACCAATTGTTTTACTTACCTTTGCAACCACAAAACAAATGCGGTTTGATATTTCATTATGGCTAAGACGGTCATAACAACTTAAGTCTTTTTCTAATTATTCTATTTCACGTTATGAAACATTTGAACAAGCTTCGTGTTTTATCGTTTCTCAGCCATGCTGATGATCGGAGGGCTGGCCTCACCAGCCTCTGTTACACATTCTCGGTGGAGTAGTTCCGCCAAGTACTTTAGTGGCGGAGCGTGCGCAAAACAAAAAGCAACATGATGGAAAACAATGTATTACGACAAGTGTCCATGGGCCTCGTCTTGGAGGGCGGTGGCTTGAGAGGCATGTTCACCAATGGCGTGCTGGATGTGTTTATGAGCCACGGCATTGGGTTCGACGCCATGGTGGGCGTGTCGGCCGGTGCGGTGTTTGGCTGCAACTACAAGTCGCGCCAGCCGGGACGGGCGCTGCGCTACAACCTGAGATACAAGGACAACGCCGACTATATGAGTTGGCGGTCGTTGGTAAAGACGGGCAACTTTGTGAATGAGCGGTTCGCCTACCACCTGCTGCCTTACGAGTACGACCCATTCGATTTCGAGGCGTTCCGCACCAATCCCATGCGGTTCTATGCCGTTTGCACCGACATCGTGTCGGGGCGACCCGTGTATCGCGAGATCACCGACGCAGATGGCAAGGGCCTCAGGTGGATGCAGGCCTCGGCGTCGATGCCGGTGTTTGCGCGCCCCGTGGAGATAGATGGGCGCCATTACCTCGACGGCGGATTGACCGACTGCATTCCGCTTAAGTTTATTCAGCGAATGGGGTACCAGCGCAACGTGGTGGTGCTGACGCAACCCCTCGACTATAGGAAGCGGCAGGCGCATGTGGGATGGGCCATGAAGATGTTTCTGGGCGATTATCCCAAGGTGGCGCAACTCATGGCCCACCGCCATGTGATGTATAATGGCGAGTTGGACTACCTGCACATCGAGGAGCAGAAGGGCGACACGTTCCTGATTTACCCCGACGAGAAGCTCAACATCGGCCGTCTGAGCCTCAAGGAGGACAAGATGAGGCGGGTGTATGAGGCCGGTGTGGCGAAGGCGACGGCGCTGCTTCCTCAAATCAAGCGGTTTCTTGCTGGCGAATAGGCCCAACGCCCCATCGGCCTTAGGTAAGAAGCGCTGCCCGCTTTGTGGCGGGAGCGGCTTGGTGCGCATGAGGTAAAGGCGGTGGCGACAAATATGTCGCCAAAAATGTCTTCGCTCGTTTCAGCGCAGAAGGAGGAACGGATAAGGGAGGTTGCTGGCTCGTTTCAGACTGGGAAGAGAAACGGATGAGGGAGGTTGCGGGCTCGTTTCAGCGCAGAAGGAGAAACGGATGAGGGAGGTTGCTGGCTCGTCAAAACGAAGGAAGGTGTGTCGGTCCCCACTCACCATGAGGAGCGGGACCGGCACACCTTCCTTATCTCTCATCGCATGCCTATGTGGCGTGCGAAGCGCTTGGGGTTAATATCTTGCGCTGAATGTGCTTACGCCGTAGGCGCGGAACATCACGTCGTTCTCTTCGTCCATGAAGTCGTGGTAAATGCGCATCTTCTTGCCGTCGAAGCGCACCGTGACATCCATGTACTCGTCCACATCGTCGTCGTCGTCATCATCGTCGATATCGAACGGCTCCCACAGGCGCATGACGCCATTCTGCAGGTCCTTCCATTCCCAGAATCCCACTTCCACTTCGCCATCCTTGTAGAAGCACAGGTAGGTGCCGCAGGGTGAGAACACCAGGCGCAGGCAGTAGTCGTCCTTGTCCTCAGCCACGTCGTCCTCGTCGAAGCCCATGGCGCGGCCCTCGGGTGTGATGGTTACTTCTTGCATCACGCGGCCGAGCTTCAGCCATTGCTTAGCGTAGGCAATATAGGTGTCTTCGGTGGTGAACCACAGCTCCGAGCTGTCCATACGCCATGAGCGGCAGAGCTGGCGCACGACGGGCTTCGGCTGGTAGTCGAAATCGACCGTTACGGCAACCACGATCTTCACGCCATAGCGGTTGGTGTAGATGATGGTGGTGCTGCCCGACACATGATTGTCCTTGATCTCGATCATCGTGTTGTTGCTCAGGCTGTACACACCTTCCTTCACACGTGTGAAGGTACCGTAGATGTAGGCGCCGTTCTCTAAGTCGATCGAGCCGTTGATGTCGGTTGCGCGTGTCTTGAGCGGAGCGTCGCCGTGGCGCTTGAAGATGTTGGCGCTGCGTGTGGCGCTTGCTGCGCGCTTCGGCAACTTGCCCGCCTTGGGCGTGGTAATGAGGAAATGGCCATCGGCAAAGAGCTCGATGGATGCAAACTCCTGGTCGCCTTGTTCGCCCCAGTTGTTCACCACCAGTTTGATGGCGTCCTTGGCATTGGCTTCATCCTCGCAATCGCCGAGTTTGAATTCTGTGGGTGGTTTGGCGCCTTCGGGCACCTTCGTCTGCTTTCCGTTATCATCACTGTCGCATGCTATGAATCCAAACGAAACGAGTGCGACGAGAAAAGAATAAATAATGCTTCTGGTCATAGATCTTGTAACTCTTTAGTTGTGAATAATTAATAGAATCTTTAACATTGTAACTATTCAGGCCGTATTTGTTAAAAAACGGAGGAATTGCGCTCAATTCACCTGTTAGTTGCAAAGATATGCACTATGTTTCATATTTGCAAGAAAATGCCCAAGTTTTTTTTCATGCCCGCCCACATTGCTCCACCCAAGGCCATGGGTAGCGATGGGGGAATACAAACGAATGGCGGCAATCACTTCTGTGGGGGAGCGATTGCCGCCATTGCTTTTGAGTGTGCCTGCGGCTTACGGGTTAGGCTTGCCGCGTGCGCTTTTTATTTCACAATTTGCTTGTGCCTGTTCACGATGTAAACGCCGGAGTGAAGGTGGCGCTTGTTGTTGACCTTGCGGCCTTGGAGGTCGCAGACGGTTGCCGACGGGGCGTTGTCGATTCCCACGGCCTCGATGGCGTTGGGATGGGCCTGCTTGAAGTGGACGGCGTAGGTGCCACTCTCGGGAGCGTAGAAACGGAGGAAGTTGGCGTCGGCCCATGCTTTCGGCACACGGCGTCCGTAGGTGTCTGTCCAGTAGTCCACCGCATAGCCGTCGGCAGGATAGGCGCGCAACACGATTTCCTCGCCGGCGCCATAGGTGTAGGTGTCGGGCTGACCGTTGGCGTCGGCCGTTCCCTGCTTGGCGTTGGCCGTCTTCACCGTCACGGTGCAGGGCTCGTCGGCCTTGTTGGTCACCAAGAGCGGTATGTCGTACACCATGCGCTTCGTTTCGCTCTTAGCCGGCATGGCGTCGGTAATGCTGTCCCATCCCGGGGCCCAGGAGCTGTCGAAGCGCAGGCGGATGCGTGTGATGCCCAGCGGCACGTCGTAGGGCAGAGTGACGGTCAGGGTGTAATTGTTCAGCGCGTCGTTGCCGGGACTGTCCTTCGCGCCATACACCTGCAGCAACTCGTTGTCCTGTCTCTTATACACATCTGACGCTGCCGACGATCTTACGCGTGTAGATC
>OWJS01000693.1_pt1 | contig 12351 bp, 7 predicted proteins | sample 1732961 | NCBI WGS metagenome assembly OWJS01 (sample SAMN05065774, study PRJEB22554) | human gut metagenome | biome: ENVO:2100002; feature: ENVO:00000062; material: ENVO:00002003 | host: Homo sapiens | place: USA
CGAGATTACTACGCGTCTCGTGGGCTCGGAGATGTGTATAAGAGACAGGTTTATGACGGACTGACGTGGCGCGAGGTGGAACGGCGGAAGGGGGTCGTGCACGTGCGAGCCGATGTGGATGGCACGGAGATGTGGATAGCCACCGATAGGCCACTGCCCTTCGTAATCAAGATGATGAATAACAAATTAGGAATAGACTGGACATTGGAATGAAGAAAACACTATTGACTTGTGCGCTGTTCTTCATGGCGCTCCTCGCCACCGCCCAACCCACTTGGGAGCAGTTGGGGGGTGTTTACTATGCTTACCCTGAACGGTCGGGCGCCGATTTCCGTGTGCCCGAGGGGTTTCAGCCGTTCTACATCAGCCATTACGGCCGTCATGGGTCGCGCTGGCTAACGAGCGACAGTCGCTACGAGTGGGTGAACAGTCAGTTTGCCGACAAGCGAAACCTCACGCCGCTGGGACGCGAGGTGGCCAAACGGTTGCGCAAGATATGGCGTAACGCGAAGGGAAACGGTGGAAAGCTCACACCGTTGGGCGCCAGACAGCACAGTGGCATTGCCTACCGCATGGCGCAAGCCTACCCGTCGGTGTTTGCCAACAGGCCCGTCGTGAGGGCCTGCAGCAGCACGTCGGATCGCTGCCGAAAGAGTATGGAGGCGGCTTTCCGCACCTTTCTGGCGCTCCCCAATGGCTTCCTGGTGGTCTGTAAGACCGATTCGGCCGACATGGCGTGGATAGCCTACAACTCGCCCGAGGAGCAACGGCTTACGGCGGCTACCAAGGTGGTGGCCCGTGTTACGCCCGACCGATTCCTGAAGGCGCTGTTTCGAGACCCAGCCAAGGTGGCCGATGGGCTCCATCTCATGAGCGAACTCTTCACCATTGCCACCGATATGCAAGATGTGGAAATGCCCATCGGTTTCCAGGATGTGTTCACACGTCAGGAGGCTGAGGCGTTCTACGAGCAAAACAACCGTCGGATGTGGATATGCAATGGTCCTTGCGCCTTGAACAACGGCATTCCGGCGAGGAGCGCCATCGGCCTGTGGCAACACATCAAGGCCGATGCCGACTCGGCCATTGCCCGCGGACAGCATGGCGCCGACCTGCGCTTTGGCCACGACACCAACCTCTACCGCCTGCTCACGCTGCTCAGGCTGAGCGGTGCGAAGAACCGGCCGGCCGACGGTGTGGACCGCATGGATAGCGTTGTTCCCATGGCGGCCAACCTGCAAATGGTGTTTATGAGGAGCCAAAAGGAACCGGGTGTCTTCGTGGCGTTCCTCCACAATGAGCGCCCGGTGTATGCCGTGGGCTGCCCGTCGGTGAGCGCCAGTGACTACATCTATGCGTGGGACTCGGTGAAGGTGTTCATGAACCGGCGATTGGCGGAGTTGGAACGCTTGCGCATGTTGTCGGAAATCAATACCCAGGTGGGTACCGACCAAGCCGTTACGCGATCGAAAGGCATCTACGGCAAGGGATCGGAGGAGCACGGACAGACGTTGCCGGCTGTGCTGGTGCCCCACGGACAAAACTTCTGGACACCGCAAACGCGTGCCACAGAGCGCAAATGTGTGGCGCCATATTATTATCCCGACAGTTTGTTGCAGGGCATTCGCTGCAGTCATTGGTTGGTGGGCGGATGCACGCAGGACTATGGGTCGTTTACCATCACGGCGCAGGGCGAGGGCCCAGTACGCCTGGGGGTGGAGGAGGGCGCCACGCCCTTCGACCACGCCGATGAGCTGAGCCATCCCCATTACTATGGCGTCCGACTGCCGCGTGAGCGTCTGCGCGTCGAACTGACGGCCTTGTCGCACGCGGCTTTGCTGCGCATCACGCCCGAGGTGGATGGCGAGGTGCACATCGTGGTGCGACCCAATAGCGACGAGCGTGAGGGTACGGTGCTGCTCGATACCTTGCGCCAGCGTGTCTACGCTTCCAATCCGGTTCACCGCATCTACCAAGGGTGGGGCGAAGGGGCTGGTTTCGCCGGGCACCTGTCGTTGGAATATACCGATCCTCTCGTGCGTTCGGGTGTCAACGACTCGGTGGTTTGGCTCACCTTTCAGGGCAAGGCCCACCAACCCATCGTGCTGACCGCAGCCACTTCGTTCACCAGTAGGGAGCAGGCCGACCACAACAGCATGGCCGAGACCAATGGCCTCGACTTCGGAGGAATGATGGTTGCCAACGCCAATCGGTGGGACAAGCGCTTCGCGATGGTCGACGCCGCCGATGCCGACACGGCCAAGGTGAGGCAGTTTTATGGTGCGCTTTACCGCGCGAGTTTCCTTCCGCGCGAGTTTAGCGATGTGCCCAATGCCCAAGGCATGCGCCTTTGTCCCCGCTTTGCCGATGGCAGGGTGGAGGCCAATGAGCCACAGACGATGTATATGGACTTCAGCATGTGGGACATCTACCGCGCTGAGATGCCGCTTCTCTTGCTGATGGACACTACGCTGACGGCCAACATGATGCAGAGTCTCTGCCGAATGTATCGGGCGGGCGGATGGATGCCCATCTTCCCTTGTTGGAACGCGTACACGGCGGCGATGATAGGCGACCATGCGGCGGCGGTGTTGGCCGATGCGGCGGTGAAGGGGGTGAGGGGATTCGACCTTCCTACGGCCTACGAGGGGGTGCGAAAGAACGCCTTTGACACGCCGGCGGACCTTGCCGTTTATCGCGATGGCATGGGCCGCCGTGCGCTGACCAGTTATCTGCGCTATGGCTATGTGCCGTTGGAGGATAGTGTGCCCGATGCTTTTCACACACGCGAGCAGGTGAGCCGCACACTGGAATATGCCTACGACGACTTCTGTGCGGCGCAACTGGCCAAACTCGTGGGGAATGAGGCCGACGCCAAACGGCTCATGGAGCGGTCGCACAACTGGCAGCATGTGTTCAATCCCATAACCCGATGGGCCGATGGGCGCCATGCGCCCAAGCGTGGCAAGAAGGCCGGCGGTGCCTTTCTCGGCAACACCGACTTGCTGGGCCGGGTGCCGTTTGTTACCGAAGGGGCGGTGGCCCACTATTCGTTTTATGTGCCCCACGATGTTTACGGACTGATGGAGGCTATGGGAGGACGCGACAGTTTGTCGGCTCGCCTCGACCGTCTGTTCGACCTTCGCCCTACGGCCACGGGCCAATGGGCGACGGGGCGCATGGCTTACTGGCATGGCAACGAGCCGTGCCACCACATTGCCTACCTGTACGCCTGGACGGGGGAGCCGTGGAAGACGCAACTTCTCGTGCACGACATCCTGCAAACTGAGTATCTCGATGAGCCGGGGGGATTGTCGGGCAACGACGATGCTGGGCAGATGAGCGCCTGGCAGGTGTTTGGCATGATGGGCTTTTATCCCGTTTGCCCCGCCACACCTTATTACATCATTGGATCGCCATCGGTCAGTCGTGTCAGGCTGGGGCGTTTTGAAATGGTGGCGGAGGGCGTAAACGACAAGAATATATTCGTTCAGTCGGCCACATGGAATGGGCAGCCTTACAACCGCGCTTATATCACCCACGACATGATAGCGCATGGCGGACGACTCGTGCTCACCATGGGAAGCAAGCCCAACAAGGAGTGGGGGAGTGGCACCGCATCGCTGCCGCCCAACACCGCGCACTAATGCACCGCAAGAAACCCCACGTCGGTCATTAGATTTGGGTTAAAATCTAATGACCGATGTGGGCTAAAGCGTGACAAAGAAAAATGCCAGGCCGTCAATCGATGTTGACAGTCTGGCATTTTTCAATATGCGTCTTTGTTGGGTTTTACCAGTTTCGGCGCTATGGTTTTAGCGCTCCTTGCCAAAGATTCTCAGCAGATAAAGGAAGAGGTTGATGAAGTCGAGGTAGAGCGAGAGGGCGCCCATGAGCGCCATCTTCTGCGCTGTCTCGCCCATGTCGGTCTGCATGGCGAGCATCTGCTTGATCTTCTGAGAGTCCCAAGCGGTGAGGCCCACGAAGATCACTACGCCAGCATAGCTCAGCATGAGGTCGAGCATGCTGTTGTGGAGAAACAGGTTGACCACCGTGGCAAGGATGAGGCCGATGAGCGCCATGAAGAGAATGCCACCCAACTTGGATAGGTCGCGCTTCGTGGAGTAGCCGTAGAGGGCCGTTGCTGCGAAGGTTCCTGCGGTGATGAAGAACACACTGGCAATGGAGGTCAGCGTGTAGGCCAGGAAGATGGCCGACAGCGTGACGCCATTGATGGCCGAGTAGAGGATAAACAGTGTGGTGGCTGTGGTAAGCGACAGGTGGTTGATGCGTGCCGTGGTGTAGAACACCAGGCCCAGCTCGGCGAACAGCAGGATCCAAATGGCTGCGCGGTTCATGTAGATGAGCTGAAGCAATGCAGGACTGGTGGCCACGCCGTAGGCGCAGATGCCCGTGATGGCCAGAGCCAACGTCATCCATACATATACTTTACGCATCAGGGCGGGGAAGGCACTGCTCAGCGCTCCCTCTTGTCTGCGAACGATTTTCTCAAATTCTTGTATTTCCATGTCTTTTGGGTTTTGTGATTATTTGTAATTTGCAAATTTATGGCTTTACCTCATCAAAAGCAAGAACCGTGCCATTTTTTAATGTTTTTTGTGTTCTTATACAGTTCTTGTAACTGCTCTGCACCCTATAATCATGAGTAGTAACGATTTGCAGCAAATACGTAATTCTTCTGCCTCCTATTACATCATTGGCAGTTACACGCTCCGCCATGTGTCGGGATCGTCGCGTGTGTGGTGTGAGCGCCTCAAGGTCATCACCCTTCCTCGCCACCTGGTGGTCAACGCCAACGCCCCTCGCCCATAGGGCGCCACCTCCCATCACGGCTATTTCCAACGCATCTCCATGTTGCCTTTCGCCTCCATGCGTTCCGAAAAACGGTAACAATCTATAGCCAAATCTACACGTTTCTTTTCCACGACGCAAACATTTGCTGCAAATACGCCATTCTTAGCATATTCTTGTAACAGCCTAACAATCAGCGTGTTGTGTTGTTTCTTTGTATTCGGCAGCTCCACATTCAACATTTTGTATTGCCGTTAGGCATCTTTCGTCCCTCGAAACATGCCAAACCCCGCTGCGAAACCTTCCCAATCGAGGCACGGTTAGCCATCTTTCGCAACTCGATACATGCCCAACGGCAACCGCAACGCTCATTTTAGCAGCGCCCATCCCGCAAAAACGGCATTTCCGCTCTCTGGTTCGCGCAAAATCCCGACACAACTTTTTGACCATATTTTATAACAAAGTTTCTTCGCGGGAAATTTTCATTGGACCCGCTAAACGTTGTTGGTGTAGTAGAACTTTATAAGAACGGAAAATGATATACAATCCCTAAATGGTCTTGAAATTTGTTACTTTGAGTGAGTATTATGATCCGTTTTGCAGAAAATACACGAGATAGATGAAGACTATTTTCAAAACGGGGTTTGCTTATTGCTCTTTTGCGATGGGAGCGTGAGGCCTTATGCAGCGCGACTCATCGCCACGGATTATTTGAAACCGAATAAGCGAGAATTAGCGACGTTTATACCGCAATATTGACGTATAGGCACCGCGTGCGCTTGTTATGAAATGAGATTTTGCAAATTTTTATATAATTTTGCAATTGGATAATTTGACCACTAACTAACTTTTAGGGATATGAATCATAAGTTTTATCGTTTCTCGTTTTTCCTGATGGCCTTATTGTTGTCGTTGGCCTCGTGTAGCGAACTGAAAAGTTTGATGAACCCTGATGAAGACCCGGATGAGCCGGGTGATGATCCCATTGAGGTGAATATGGTGTCGTATTCGCTCTCGGGTATAGTGAAGGATGTGAATGGAACACCGCTTGAGGGTGTGCTCGTAACCTCGGGTACAGCCAGTTCAACAACCAATACTGAGGGATTGTTTGATCTCTCGGAGCAGGCGATGGTGGAAAGAAGATCGCTTGTACGCTTCAGCAAGGATGGTTATTTTGACGTGGTGCGCTCCGCTCCCATTGCCTATGACGATACTTGGAATGTGGTGATGTGCAAGAAGGCGAACAACGACTATACCTCCATCAAAACCTACAACGCATCGACGGCGCAAACCCTGACGGCAGGAGGCATGACCATTGACCTGCCGAAGAACGCTTACCGGATAGACGGCTATGACGAGACCTACTTGGGGAAGGTGAAGACGGAGATGGTGTATCTTGATCCCAACCACGACAGTTTTGCCGAGATGATGCCCGGCGGCGATCTGGCTGCTGTGCGCTCGGACAACTCGAGCGTCACACTGTTATCGTATGGCATGGCCGACCTGAATATGTTTGGCAACAATGGCGAAAAGCTGCAACTGAGAGAGGGCGTTAAGGCCCAGCTCACGTTCCCCATCCCTGCTGGAATGGAAAGCGACCGACCCGCCAGCATCCCCCTGTGGAGCTTCAACGAAAAGACGGGCCTTTGGGAAGAAGAGGGTAGCGCCACCTTGCAAGGCGATGTCTATGTGGGAGAAGTGTCCCACTTCTCATGGGTTAACCTCGACTGGCCTGAGAACCAGGGCCTTGTGATGGGTTACGTGAAGAATACAGACGGCAATAGGTTGCCTGACGTGCGTGTGAATGTGGGACAGGTGGTTTCGAGCGTAACCGACGATAACGGCTATTACAGTCAGGTTGTGCCGGCCAACACCGATTTCAGCATCATGGTGAAGCCCAAGAATTACGGTGGATATAATAAGGTGGTGAAGGTGGATGTGCCCGCCCTTACTCCTGGAGAGCAGCGCCAGGTAGATATTGTGTTGCCACGATTGGTGCGCGTGTATGGTAAGGTTATTGATGGCGAAAGCCAAGGTGTGCGAGCCGCGGTATGGGTGGAGACCAGTAAGACCTGTACGGAAAGCGTACAGACCGATAAAGATGGACAATTCAGCATATATGTTCCTGAGGGAATGAAGGGCGACGCCGTGGTGAAAGCCCGCTCGCAAAGCGGACAGGAAGCCTCGGAGCAGATTACCATTCGTAAGGAAGATGTTTGTGTGCTGTTGAAAATGAAGGGGGACGGCGGAGCCGGTGAAAACAAGATACATATCTATTCGGATGCGCTGGGCGATGTGGATTGGCCAGTGCCAACTACGAATGGTGCGCAGAATGTGGTGTGCGTGGTGGATGGGACCTTGCTGCTGGTGCCTGGCGATGAGCAACATGTAAACATGGGCATGCAGGTATCCAACTACAGCAAGAACCAGACGAAATACGACCAGGGTGTTGGTGTGATGGTGGAGAACATGGTTACGGGAGGATCCTTCCATTCTGAAGATGACAAAGACATGAAATGTACGGTGGATAAGGCCGACGACGCTTTCGTGATCGCCTTGAGCGGTTATGGAACGTTCTATAGCAAACAACAAGGGATGAGCGATGAGAACGCAAAGATTGTGGCGAAAAACATGAAGTTCAACCATCTGTTTACAGGTAAGACCTTACGCAACGTTATGCCTCGCGATGCAGGCTTCCCGTCGTTCACGCCACAGTTGGATGTAAAGGCGCCGTTGGCCATGAACATTACTGAGAGCCCACACCTGGGTAAGGGCGGAATGATATATTATAATGGTGATGAGGCCGACTATAAGACCTTGAGGGTGGCAGCCGCTAAGTTGGGCCTCGACAAATTGGGCGAGGACAACGAGGCCGGTTACATGGAAGTTATTTACTACTCGGCCAAGAAACAAACATTGGTGATGATAGAATACGACGCTGGCAGCTCTCCTATAGACGAGGACGCCACATGGGAAGATGCGGATGCGCCAATCATGGTGACGGTTCTCGATGGCATCAGCGAAGACTGGTTGGAGCTGATGTTTGGAGACGACGACACAAGAAGCCGCGCCAACAATAAGACCGTTGCCAACAAGCTTCGTTGTTTGGGTAAGATGAACAGGGTAGGAAGAAAATAACATAGGTGTTGCCCAAATGAAACAAACCAATGACAATAGCGAGATAGGCTGCCGCACGATACACATGCGGCAACCTATTTTCGCGTTTCAGATGGATCGCGTAGGACGGAGATCACGCCTTCCGGTTTGTGGACACGTGTGGGTTGGAAGTAAGGAAATGAGTAGATAATCGATTAAAAAGTAGATAAAATAGCGTCAAAGGCTTGCTGGTTTGCTGCGTTTTTATTAATTATGCAGTGTGAATAACTACTGTTTGATTGATAAAGGAAGAAAATGAAAAGGAATTGCAAGAAAAATATAGGGACTGTGTTGCTGCTCCTGATGGGATTGATGGCTTCGTGTGGACACACAGTAGATGAGAAGGCCGATGCGCAGCGTGTCGGCCGGTTGCACCAGTTGGACGAGTTGCTCGGAGCACAGTCGCCCGACGCCTTGAAGGAGATAGAGAAAGGCATGCGCGAAGCGAAGGACAGCATGGCGTACTATGAGTGTTACGTTAGAAAGGGTAGGTGGTTCTGCCAATCGGACACGCCCGACTCTACGGTCAACTACATGGACCGCACGATACGGTTTGCGCTCAGTCAGCCCGACACACCGCGACGCAACGGACTCTTGGCTTACACTTACAACTGCCAGGCTATCAACTACCACAACTTCCACCGTAAGGCGGATGAGGTGGTGAGGCTCTACCGGTTGGCCTATGAATATTCCATGCGGAGCGATATGCAGCATCAGGCTCCCAGCATCTGCGCCAACCTGGGCGACGCGTTTGTTTACAAGAACCAGTTGAGGGAGGCGGCCGGTTGCTATCGTAGGGCTTTGTTTCTCGTCGATTCCCTGCAGTTGCCTAAGGAGGAGAACGTGACGCTTTATGTGGGATTGGCCGACATCTACCTGAAGCTGAACGACTTTGAGAGCTCACTCAAGTGTTACCAACAAACAGAAGCCTATCTCTCGGTGTTGTCGCTGTCGATGCAGGCTTATTACTTGAACAACTATGGCAGTTTCTACTATTACAAGAAAGACTATCCGCAGTCGCTTCGCAAGTTCCTGCAGTTGGAAAGGCTGCTTGTAAAGAACGGTAAGGAGAATTGCTTCGACATGTATCTCTGTAAGCTCAACATGGCCGATGTGTACCTCAACCTCGACAGCATTGCCTTGTCGGAGAAGTATCTGGCAGAGTGTGAGCCTTTCCTGGTGGCCAACCATGATGTGGCGGCGGTGTATTATTGCAACACCATTCATATCGGACAGGATGTGAAGAAAGGCAATATGGCGGCTGTGGCGCGCACACTGAGCGACGAGAGACGCCTGCTGGGGGCGGATGCCGAGAGCCAGGTGGCCTTCGGCTTGCGACAGATACGCAACAAGTATTTGCGCAAATATTATCTGGCCACAGGCAATTATAGGATGGCCTACGAGAATTTGCGTGAGGACATGCAGAAAAACGACTCGTTGGAGCATAAACGGACCAATATGCGCGCTTCGGAAATTATGGACCGTTTTGCGCAAGACACGCTGAAGTTGCACCATGAGTTGGCGCTCGAACATAAGTCGGTGGAACTCAACAAGACGCGACAGATGGCCTTGGCGGCGCTGATGGTTGTGCTGGTGGTGTGTATGTTCTTTGTCATGAAGAGCATGCGGTCGGGCAAACGATTGGAGGAGAGCAAGCGACGCGTATTGCAGTTGAAACTCGAGGGGGCGCGAAGCCGCATATCGCCCCACTTCGTGTTTAATGTGCTTAACAACAAGATATTGCATGCCAATACGGCCGAGGCGAACGAGCTGATGACGTTGGCACGATTGATACGCAGCAACCTCGACCTGTCGTGCCAGATGAAGGTGGCGCTGGGAACTGAGTTGGATTTCGTCAGGCAATATCTAACGTTGGAGAGTCCGTTGATGGGCGACGAATTCGACTATGCCATTGAGGTGGACCCCGAGGTGGACTTGGAGAACACCAGCATTCCTTCGATGTTTGTGCAGATCTTGGTGGAGAACGCCTTGGTGCATGGCTTGAGAGGTTGGGATGGCAAGAAGACGCTGCGGATTGATGTGCTACGTGAGCAGGCAAGCACGGTGGTTGCCGTTGTGGACAATGGAAAGGGATTTGATATTCGCAAGAAAGGCAAGAAACGCACCGGATTGGGAATCATTACCCAGACATTGGCGGTTGTAAACGAGCATAACCGCAACAAGATGACATTCGCCTTGCAGAATGTTAAGGCGGAAGATGGAAGGGTGTTGGGATGTAAGGCGCAGGTGTGCATTCCCGATGGCTTCGTAATGTAAATTTGAAACGATTAACGCAAACAGTATGAAAGTTGTAATCATCGACGATGACAAGAACGCAGGATTGGCTTTGGCCGACTTGTTGGAAACCCGATACGACATGGAGGTGCTGGGGCATGCCCTGTGCGCTTTGGACGGATTGGCCCTGTTGAACAAGCACCAGCCAGACGTACTGTTCCTGGATGTTCAGTTGCCGGATGTCAATGGATTGGATTTTATCGACAAGTTGTCGGAGTTTACCCATGGGCGCTGTCAGGTGGTGATGTACACGGCATACGATGAGTTTGTGGTGGCGGCCTTCAGAAAGCAGGCGTTCGATGTGTTGCTGAAGCCCATCGATACGAAGGAACTCGACACGGTGGTGAAACGCTTGGAGAAGGAGCATGAACGGATCGTGGAGAGAGGAGACCGGGAAATGCCGGCCACGCTGAACGGCAAATTGCTGTTCTATACCAATTCGGTCGACTTCAAGGTGGTCGACAAGGATGACGTGTGCCTGTTCCAATACGACCACGATATGCGCTGCTGGGAGGTGGTGGTGGCTGAGACCAAAAAGGCCATCAAACTGAAACGCAATGTGAAGAGCACCGACCTGCTGGCGCTCGACAACCACTTCCTGCAAGTCAACCAGAAGTATATTGTTAACGTGAACTACCTGATTGAGGTGGTCGACAATGTGTGCCATTTCTATCCTCCATTCGATGAGATCGACTATGTGAAGGTGGGACGGTTGTTTAGAAAGAGACTGATCGATAGGTTTTTAAGTATTTAATGTAATAAAGGAAAGATGAAGCAAAAGTTTTCAATCGTCGTGGTTATGATGATTGCCCTCTGTTGGGGACATGATGCGTTCGCTCAGAAGGCGAAACGTGCCAAAAAAACGAAAGCCCCGAAAGTTGAGGTGGCGAAGGTTGTAGAGGATGTGCCTGTCGCCCCAGTGGATACGGTGGTGGTGGATACGGTTGTGCCTGTGGCGCCCCCAGAGCCGCAAGACCGTCTCGACACCATCTATTATAATAGGAACTGGAAGGTGACGAAGAACAAGGCGTTTGCCAATTATTATCGGTTGGCACTGTATCCGGCCGACTCGACGGCTGCCAAGGAGTTTCGCACCTATTATATGACGGGCGAGTTGCAAGGCGAAGGTGTATTCGTGGAACTCGACAAGGCTGATGATACGAAGAGCGAGTTCAAAGGCTTGGTAACCAACTACTTTAAGAATGGTAAGTTGAAGGAGCAGAAGACTTTCGAGAACGGAAAACTCACCAATGAGTACACTTCTTATTATGAGAATGGCAACGTTAAGGAGCACTTCTTCATGAAAGAGGGTAAGAAGCTGGGTGTAGGCGCCGTTTTCACAGAGGATGGCAGGGTGTGCACGCTGACACCGTACAAGAACGATGCGTCTGAGGGCTTTTATGTCGTGGTGGATGCAGACGGTAACTACTCTAAGTATTCATCAACCGACAATCAGCCTATCCTGGAAACACCGTCGATTGAGGAAATTGAGACCGAATATAAGAATGGTGTGGCATGGCCATATTATAACAAGAACGGACTTATCGTGGGCGTGAGCAACTCTATGGTGGGCGAGAATATTGGCGATTATAGGGAAATTGGACTGTTTATAGTCAACAAGAGTATGATCAACGTTGACATTGACCCCTCGCAAATCGAGATCTACGACATGAAGGGTGGAAAGCGTAAGGACTTCGAACTGGTTGGCGCTGACGAATACGACAATAAGATTTTGAAGTTTAAGAAAAAGGTAGCCAAGCGTAAGGTGAAGAACAAGGTGGTGGTGCAGACCGAACGTGAGAACAATGTGAACGCTAACTTGGGAGCGCAGGTGTTCGACGCTGGCTCGTCTAACACCCTGAAGAATTTCCAAATGCGCATTTGCAAGATGCGCCAATTGGAGGCCGGTAATCGTATGAAGTATTCGGAGAAGATGCCGGAGGACCTGGGATACCTGGAGCGAACCACCATCCATCCGGGTGAGGTGGTGTCGGGTTACCTCTATACTTCCGACCGTAAGACCAATGATCTGTTTGTCAAGGTGAAGATCAGTGGCATCGATTATCTCTTCGAGTGGAAGGCTAATAA
>OWJS01000694.1_pt1 | contig 12340 bp, 12 predicted proteins | sample 1732961 | NCBI WGS metagenome assembly OWJS01 (sample SAMN05065774, study PRJEB22554) | human gut metagenome | biome: ENVO:2100002; feature: ENVO:00000062; material: ENVO:00002003 | host: Homo sapiens | place: USA
CGTAAGATCGTCGGCAGCGTCAGATGTGTATAAGAGACAGGTACAAGCCCGAGGAGCACGACCTCCGCAACTGGGTGAAATACAATGTCAAGCGCATGCGCAGTGGGCAGATGCCCGCCAACCGCCTCGAGCGCATGCAGCAGCTGCTCGACGAGGGCGAGCGCCTGCGACGCGTCAACCAGCACGTCTACACTCATCCCGAGACCCAAAGTCTCATCGACACACCTAACACCTAAACACCTCTTACCATGGCGTATCCTTACGACTACCTCATCGTGGGCTCCGGCCTCTTCGGTGCCACCTTCGCCCACTTCGCCCATCAGCGGGGCGCCCGTTGCCTTGTCATCGACAAGCGCCCGCACCTCGGCGGCAACGTCTATTGCCAGGATGTGGAGGGCATCCACGTCCACCAGTATGGCGCCCACATCTTCCACACCTCCAACAAGCGCGTGTGGGACTTCGTCAACAGCATCGTGCCCTTCAACCGATACACCAACTCGCCCGTGGCCAACTACCAGGGACGGCTCTACAACCTGCCGTTCAACATGAACACGTTCTACCAGATGTGGGGCGTGGTAACACCCGAGGAGGCCGCCGCCAAGATCGAGGAGCAGCGTGCCGAGGCCCTGGCCAAGATGCGCGCTGAGGGAGCCACCGAGCCGCGCAACCTCGAGGAGCAGGCTCTCGCGCTCATCGGCCGCGACATCTACGAGCGCCTCATCAAGGGCTACACCGAGAAGCAGTGGGGGCGCCAGTGCACCGAGTTGCCCGCCTTCATCATCAAGCGACTGCCCGTGCGGTTGGTCTACGACAACAACTATTTCAACGACCTCTACCAAGGCATTCCCGTGGGAGGCTACAACCGCCTCATCGACGGACTGTTGGAGGGCGTCGACACCCGCACCAACACCGATTTCTTCGACGACCGCGCCCATTGGGAGCAGATGGCGCCGACGATCGTCTACACCGGTCAGCTCGACGAGTTCTTCCAGTATCGTTACGGCCACCTCAACTTCCGCACCGTGCGCTTCGAGACCGAGGTGAAGCCCCAGCCCAACTACCAAGGCAACGCCGTGGTAAACTACACCGATGCCGCCGTGCCCTACACCCGCATCATCGAGCACAAGCACTTCGAACAGTTCGGCCAGCAGGTCTACGACAACCCCCACACCGTCATCAGCCGCGAGTACAGCACCGAGTGGCAGCCCGGCATGGAACCCTACTACCCCGTCAACGACGAGGCCAACAACGCCCTGGCTGACCGCTACCGCGCCTTGGCCGCCACCCTCTCACCCTCCGTCATCTTCGGTGGCCGCCTCGCCGAATACAAATACTACGACATGGCCCCCATTATCGAAAAGGTCATGGGGATGTGGGAGTAAGTGATAATTTTATCAAGTAACCCCAAATCATTTATAAGTTTTGACAGCAACCCACGACACCAAGCGCATCGCAAAGAACACGTTCATCATGTACATCCGCATGTTCGTGATGATGCTGGTGAGTCTTTATACGAGCCGCGTTATTCTGAACGTGCTGGGTGTGGAGGACTATGGTACCTACAATGTAGTGGGTGGTGTGGTCAGCATGTTCACGTTGTTGACTGCATCCATGTCGGCCTCCATCAGTCGTTACCTCACCTTCTCCTTGGGCAAAGGTGATTACGAGACGTTGCGGCGAGTGTTCAGCGTGTCGGTAGAGGTGCAGATTGCCATGGCCGTGGTGATCGTCTTGGCCGTTGAGGCTGTGGGCGTGTGGTTCCTCAATACCCAGATGAAGATACCACCCGAGCGTATGGTGGCAGCCAACTGGGTGATGCAGTGCTCGCTCATCTCGTTTGTCGTAGGTCTGTTGATGGTGCCCTACAACGCGTCGATCATCTCGCATGAGCGGATGAACATCTATGCGTATATCAGCATTTGGGATGCCGTCATGAAGTTGGTTATCGTCTATGCCCTTTACGTTTCGCCCTTCGATAAGTTGAAGTCGTATGCCGTGTTGTTGCTCATCGTGTCAACCCTAACCACGGTTATCTATTGGGTTTACTGCTTGCGCAACTTCGAGGAGTGTCGTTTTCAGATTGTTAAGGATAAACGACTGGTGAAGGAAATGGCGAGCTTCGCAGGTTGGGGTATGTTGGGCGACGGCGCGTGGATGCTCAACACGCAGGGTGTCAATATCCTCATGAACATCTTCTTCGGTGTGGTGCTCAATGCCGCGCGAGGTGTCGCTACAACGGTCGATAATGTGGTGCAGAGCTTCGTGCGCAACTTCATGGTGGCGCTCAACCCGCAGATTACCAAGAGCTACGCCTCGGGCGACTACGAGTATATGCACCGCCTCATCTTCATGGGCTCGAAATACTCCTATTTTCTCATGCTATTCTTCTTTGTTCCTATCAGCTTGGAAACGCGCACCATCCTTACCCTATGGCTTAAGATCGTGCCCGATTATGCGGTTGTCTTCACCCAGTTGACGCTCATGTCCACCATGTGTTTGACATTGGGAAATTCTATGGTGCCCGCCGTTCAAGCTACTGGTAAAATTCGTAATTACACATTAGTCATGGGCTTGATGGCCCTGTCTAATTTCCCGTTGACTTGGATAGCTTTTGCTATAGGAGCTTCACCCGTTTGGGCTTATGTGATATATTTGCTCATATTCTTCAGTATGGTTTTTGTTCGATTGTTCATTGTAAAGAACATGATTCATCTGTCTATACGGGCTTTTGTCACAAACGTATTGCTAAAAGCCGCATGGGTAACAGTGCTTGCTTTTATCGCACCTGTTGCCATTTGTTTCCTCCAGCCTGATTCCTTCCTTCGCTTGGTTGAAGTGTGTGGAGTAAGCGTGGTGTGTTCGTTGGTTGCTATTTATTTGGCAGGAATGAATGAATTTGAGCGAATCTACGTAAAGGGAATCGTCGTTAAAAAGTTGCCGGGACTGACTAAATCATAAGATGCGTACTACTGTCGAAAACACCTTGGCAAGTCGTGGGCATAATGCCCAAGTGTCTATAGCGAAGGCCCTTGGCATTATTTTGATGGTCATGGGCCATACTGGTTGCCCGGAATATTTGCACGATTTTATCTATCTGTTTCACATGCCCTTGTTCTTTTTCCTTTCTGCTTATTTCTTCCGAGATGCGAAGGTGGTGGATAGCGCAGGGCAATATGTGGTGCGAAAGTTTAAAAACCTGTATTGGCCCTACATAAAGTGGAGCATCATCTTTTTGTTGTTGCATAATCTGTTCTTTCAAATAGGCTTTTACGACAATAGCCTGTCGTGGCAGGAACTGTTCGTCAATGTGAAACGTTCTGTTCGAGGAATGTGGCAGGGAGAACGCATGCTGGGTGGCTATTGGTTTTTGATAAGCTTGTTTTGGGAGAGTTTGTTGTTTGGACTCATTATTTGGGTAAAGCACAAAACGAAGTTTCGCTATTTTGATTTAATTGCAGTAGTCCTTCTGTTTTTGGTGTGCTATTATGCGCCGATAGACCTTTTGGTTAATCGGGAAATGGTCATATTACCTATCTTTTATTTAGGCTATTGGGCAGGAACCCATAAAATGGATTTCTCAATCAGTAGATCTCATTTGTTGATAGCGTTTTTGGTATGCCTGCCTTTGTTGTGCTATTTTGCAACTTTCATGAAAGTAAGTGTTGGCCTTGGCGAGTATAATGATCCAATACTCTTCATTATAGGATCTATGGCAGGAATTTACCTTATTATTATATTAAGCGACCTGATCAAGTCGTTGCGAGTTGGCAGGTGGCTCGACCAAGTTGGGGGGGGTACAATGAGTATTCTAACGTTCCATTACCTGTTTTTCAAGATTTTAACGTTGTTGTTCGTTTGGGTGGGAACATTTCCTAAAGAGGCCTTGTCCCAATGGCATGCTCCATATGGTTGCAAATATAATTATCTTTGGTTGCTTTACACCATGGTGGGCGTATTGGGCCCCATTGCTTGTCGAGAGTTAATGAAGAGAATTACCACAAAAACTATTTATAGATGAACCCCTTTCTTTCAATCATAATACCTGTTTATAATGGCTCGCTTTATTTAAGGGAAACTATCGAAAGTGCGCTTTGCCAGCCCTGTAACGATTTCGAATTGTTGCTGATGAATGACGGAAGTACGGATGGCTCCCTTGAGATATGCCAATCCTACGAGAGCGACCGAGTCAAGGTGTTTTCTCATGCCAATTGTGGCGTGTCGTTGACGAGGAACGAAGGCGTGGAACGATCCAGCGGACAATGGATCATTTTTTGCGACCAAGATGATGCCATGCGTAAGGACTTCTATACGGCAGAGCGTAAGGCGCAGATGCAAGAACTCTTGCAACGTGAGGTAGAACTGATTGTTCCTGGCGGTTGGGAGTGTGATGCTAAGTTACGTTATGGGATTCATCGATTTATAGAAAGGAAAACCAAGTGCTCAGGCATTTATGACGGCCGAAACGATGCTTTGTCGTGGGACCACATGTTTACCTTCAATAGTTGCATCTATTCTCGTTCGCTCTTCTTTAACGCCGATGGAAGCGCAACGCCCGTGCGGTTTTTCGCTCTTCCCAAAGATGTGGAAACCACATTCCGCCACATGGCGTTGTATGCGGCGCACAAGATACTCTTTTCTGAGGAGTATACATTCTGTCTGCGACGGTGCAATGAGGAGAGCGTTAGTTCTCAGTGGAATTGGATGAAAGTGTATCCCGTGGTGTTTGATGCCTTTGCGCGTCTTGTCAATTGGCACTTCACCTTCTATCCAGAAGATACCCAAGCCATTGAAGGCGCTGAAAAGGCATTGCTTCGCCGTATGTCATTTACGATAGACGAGGTGAGAAGAAATGAGCGGGACTTAAATAAAATAAGGCAGTTGGCAAATGACTTTGTTGGAGAGGGAGCGCCATGGGCATATCTGTTGGATAAGTATTCGGACGAGAGTCAACTCCTCCGAAAATTATTGTCTGATCCCCAAGAAGTTGTAGCAAGTTTTCAACGGTCCCGTATTAGGAGAGTTGCTGGATTCCTGATAAATGCCGTAGAAGACCATCTCTTCCATGAAAAAGAAGTCGCAGAAATTATTCGTGGTAGACTATTATAAATTAGAGGAAGGCGTTTTGATTCATTCCAGAAGAATTGTTTGTTAATAAATGATGAACAATTGCAATACTAATCAATGTCATTACAATGATAAAAATCCAATATTTATGAAAATATCTATAATTATGCCGATATACAACACTGGGAGGTTGTTGCGGCCGCAAATACAAAGTATTCTCGAACAAGACTACAGAGATTATGAACTCATTCTCGTTGATGATGGTAGTACTGACGATTCGGGTGCTATTTGTGATGAATTTGCAGACAAAGATAAGCGTATTGTCGTTATCCATAAGAAAAATGGAGGAGTTGATGAAGCTCGCAATACAGGAATTGATGCTGCTTGTGGACAATATCTTTATTTTGTGGACAGCGACGATGAGCTACTGCCGGGTGCTTTACAAACTTTGAAAGATGGAATGGAAAACCATGAGGGAGTTGACATTTCTGTGGCAGGATATGTCTACTCTCATGAAGGTAAAGCTGATCCACCTTTTTTGCCTGTTTCCTCTCGTCTGTTTTCGCGTAACCAACTGATGGATGAGTTGATGTGTCCGAAATACCAAAATCTTGGAATGCCATGGACCAACCTTTACAAGGCCTCAGTCATTAGAGACAATAATTTGCGGTTTAATAAGAATATTCATACCATTGACGATCGCGTTTTTATGGTGGCCTACCTTTGCGCTATAAAAGGATCGGCTTTTCATACCACGCAACCTATTTATAAGTATAATTTGGGAGTTGGCGTTTCTTTCCAAATTAAGGATAAGTACGACAAGCGAAGTCTGACAATATTTGATGGTCAGTGTTTGATATACGACGCAGTGAGAAATCATGGCTTTTCTGCCAAAAGTATTTGGTGGGCTCGCCACAGAATGATAAATTCGTACGACAAGAAACGGGCGAGTTTCCTTGGATATGGCGACATGGAGGCCGTCCAGTACCTTGATGATAAGTTCTTCTCTATAGTTCCAAATCACATTTATTGTTTGTTTAAACTAAGACAATCGGTAAAGAAGTTTTTGGTTACTCTTCGCATTATAAAGGAGTGATATTTTAGTTTTTACTATTATAAAACTTACCAAGACGTGCGTATTTGGTAGTTTAGTGAAATCAAATAGTCAAACTTTCTGAAAACGATGAATATTAAAACCATTGCTTACAAACTGCTTGGTGACTATTATACGCGCCTGGCTTTATGCCGCAGAAATGTTGTCTCGAGAATATATGCCGCAACTCATCCTTTCCATTATAGACAAGGAATGTATGCGGATTGTTTCTTAGACAAAGAGTCAATTTACCCTTATAATACTGATGCTGTTGGGAAAGTGGATCGGGTAATCTATGTGTTTTGGACGGGCGACAATGAGATTACACCTAATCGTTTGAAAGGAATAAAGTCCTTGGAAAGGGTAAGTGGGATAAGAGTGCAACTCATTACCCCCAAGAACTTACCGCAATATATTAAGGAAGATGATCCATTGCCTGAGGCTTATCAATACCTTTCGCTTAACCATCGTTCTGATTTCCTACGTGGTTACTTTATGTACCATTATGGAGGAGGTTATGCGGATATTAAGACCTATTACAAATCATGGGTGCCAGCGTTCGACAAATTGGATGGATCTGATGCCTACGCTATAGGATACCCTGAGGTGGGATGGATTGGCGTTGCCAATAGTGCTGTTCAAAATGAGAATTTGAAGCATGACTTGGCTGTCTATTGGTCTTTATTAATAGGTAATGGAGCGTTTATCTGTCGACCACATACTCGTTTTACCGCGGAATGGTATTCTACCTCACGAAGAAGATTGGAGGAACATTCGGAAATATTGCGTGAACACCCTGCTCGAGATTTCTTTGGAACAAATGATGATTATCCCCTCGCATGGGAGAGTATGCAGGGTGGAATATTCCATCCATTTTGTCTGAAATACCACGATCGTCTGCTTAAGGATAAGGCGCTTATGCCTTCGTTTCAAGATTATAGATGAGTTCTGGCTTTTTCTAATAAGTTTGTGGCTTATTAATGATAGACAAATGTAAATATGATAAGTAAACTGATTACTATATGGGTGCAGATTCGGGACTTGTATCTCTATCTTTTCCGTAGAGCCTTGATCCTCAATGGTTATGCAGATGATCATACATGGATGGGAGTCCGTCATCGTAATTGGGGAGATGAGTTGAATTATTATTTCGTCAGTCAATTAACGGGACGCCCTGTCATATTCTATCATACTTTCAGAGTAGCTAAGTGGTTAGGGTTGAAAAACTATCTCTGCATTGGCACTTTGCTGGACGCGGTGAGTTATTCGAATCGCTCAACGGTGGTTTGGGGAACAGGCGTGTCGGGGCAGGATCGTGACTTTGTACTCCCACAAAAGATTTGTTCTGTACGTGGCCGTAAGACCTATGAGTTTTTGAAAAACAAAGGCATTGATTGCCCTTCTGTTTTTGGTGACCCAGCTTTGCTGCTTCCTCGATTTTATACGCCCAAACGAATGGAGAAGCGATATAAGTTGGGTGTCATTCCTCATGTCATTGACTGGGATTATGACGTGATGTGTAAAATCAGAAAGAAGCGCAACGATATCTTGGTGATCGATTTGGCCCATTATGGCAAGTGGACCGACGTCATTGATCAGATATGCAGTTGCGATGCGATCGCTTCAAGTTCTCTTCATGGCCTGATTGTTTCTGATGCTTACAATGTACCCAATTGCTGGATTACCTTGTCAGGGAATATTAGCGGAGGATTGTTTAAGTACTTCGATTATTTCTCTTCGGTGGGTCGCGAGGAGGTTGGCCCTGTAAAAGTTGAGCGCATGCCTGACTTGCAGACCATTGAGAGCAAAATGGTCTCTTGGAAGCCCATAACGATCGATACAGACCAAATCTTAAACAGTTGTCCTTTTTATAGAGCTTAATCATGACGCCTTACATTTCTGTTATTATACCTGTTTACAACGCTGAGGCAACGCTGAATAAGTGTGTTGATTCGGTTCTGATGCAGCAGTTTTCTGATTTTGAAGTAATCCTGGTGGACGATGGCAGTAAGGACGGGTCGTTTCAGATTTGCGAAGAATATGCAAGGAAGGACAATCGTGTAACGGTCATCCATAAGGAAAATGGAGGCGTTAGCTCAGCTCGCAATCGTGGATTAGAGATAGCGAAAGGTAAATGGGTGACGTTTGTCGATTCTGACGATTATTTGGGGAATGTGTTCCTGCCGAATGAGGAGGTGGGGGCAGATATTGTCTTTGGTAGCTATCTTAATGTGATAGATGCCCGTGAGGTTGGCGGATTTTCGTCAAAAGTAATGCGTGAAGCTTCTTTGGGTGATGTCGTAGCTCGTTATGGAAACGATACGATTCTAAGAGGCCCATGTGCAAAATGGTTTCGGCGAGACCTTATTGGCAATATCCGCTTCCCAGAAGATATGAAGGTGGGAGAGGACACATGCTTTGTGTGGCAGTATCTTTCACGTTGTCAAACCTGTGGTGTCTTACCGCAAAGTACCTATTATGTCAGGCTGTCCGCTATGACTTCAGAGCAGAAATATGGAATGAGGGTCGACTATGCGGTTCAATCCTTAACCCGACTAAAGGCTGCGTTCGAGCCTATGGCCGCCCATTTGGGCGTAAAGCGCAGCTTGTTTTTTTCATTTGTCGGCTATTTCAAATTGGTTTCGTCCGATGAATGGAAAAGGAATCGGGCCTTGTGGTATGGCAACCATAGCATTAAGGAATTCTATCGCTATGTGTGGCCTGACCTGAGCGTAAAGCAGAAAGTGAGGCTCGTGATGGCCTTCCTTTTAAGAAAGTAGCGTCGATACGAAAAACATTAACTAAGATTAGAATATGCCAGCAATATCTATCATAGTTCCTATTTACAACATGGAGCATTTGATGCGTCGCTGCATCGACTCCTTGTTGGCCCAGACCTTCACCGATTATGAGTTGTTGCTCATCGATGATGGCTCCAAGGATGGCTCTTGGAGCATCTGTCAGGAATATGCGTGCAAAGATGCGCGCATTGGTATTTTCCATAAGGAGAATGGTGGTTTGAGCGATGCTCGCAATTATGGCTTAAGCAAGGCCATAGGCAAATACACGATATTCCCTGACCCCGATGATTGGGTGAGTCCCGAAGGTCTCGACCGCCTTTATGCCACGGCAGAGCGTGAACAGGCCGACATGACGATTTGCGACCTTTACCGTGAGGATGAGTACAGCCGCCATTATGTGTGTCAGCGCCCACAATCGTTACAAGCGGAAGATGTGCTTAAAGAGTTGTTTTCTACTATTCATGGGTTTGCTTGGAATAAACTGATTCGTCGTGATGTCTACACACGGTTTGGCATCAGTTATCCCAAGGGCATCTATGGCTGCGAGGACCAATACACCATGGCTGCGATTCTCCTGCATGATATTAAGATTGCCTACGAACCTGTGGCATTTTACCATTACATGTATAACAGTGCATCGCTAACCCGTCACTATGATGAGCGCACTTATGAGATGGATATGCATGTGCTTGAGATGTTCCGAACGTTGTTGGAAGGAAACGTTGTGCAACCTCTTGCGGTGAGAAGCAAGAAGGATGCAGTGTTTGCTCGTGCCTTTTGGAATGGACGTGACTATTATTCGTCAGCGGCTTTCAAGCAACGCTTTGCGTCTTTTCGAGACCGAGTAAGTTCTCTGAACGAGATGACGGTCGTTAAGGGATGTATGGCAGCGGCCTGTCGTGGTTGGTACCAGCTTGCGATCAAGACAGTGTTCTTCCTGTTTTGGGCTAAACAAATGTTGAAATGCGTAGGAAAGTCTCGACTTAAAAGGTGAAGGCTCTGTTTTTGATTTTTGTATGAATATAACCTGATTGACAAAGGGGTATGAAAATAATAATTGTTCAATCTCGAGCTTGCTTTGGTGGAGCAGAACATGTGGGGGTGATGCTTGCTAACGGACTTGCTGAGCATCATGAAGTGTTATTGGCTACCAATATGCATGTTGAAATTTCGTTTTCTGTCTCTAAACGAGTTCGAATATGTAATATTTTCCCAAAGGAGCATCATAATATACATAAATGGCTTTCTGCTATCCAGCAGTTGCGTCAACTTTTCGTTCAGGAAAAGCCCGATGTGGCCATTGGCATCTTGTCTACTTGCTCTTTTATCTGCAAAGTGGCTGGTGTGGGACTCGGCATTCCTGTGGTTGCTACAGAGCATGACGCGTTTGAACGACCGGAGAGTGCCCCGATGAGTCGTGGCAACGCCTTTTCCAAGTTTTGGCTCAATCGTCTGTTTGATGTGGTTACGGTTCTTACGGAAGCAGATAAACAAGTGATAGAAAACCGTTTGCGTCGGGTGGTGGTCATGCCCAATCCCTTGTCTTTGCAACCTGCTACGATGGAAGGCCCCAATGAGTTAAAAGATGCGGAAGGTAACTCTTTTGCGAAGAAACCGATCGTATTGGCGGCAGGACGTCTGGGACCTTGGCATTACAAAGGGTTCGACGTGTTGCTGGAGGCATGGGCGAAAGTGCTTTCACGGTGCAAGGGTAACATACAAGCGGAAGGTTGGCGGCTTTGCATAGCGGGCAAAGATGAGGCAGGTGGGTTAAGCCATTTGCTGTTGATGGTTCGGGAGAAGGGCCTTGACGATTCCGTGTCGTTCTTAGGCTTCCGCAAGGATATGGTGCGCTTGTACCAAGAGGCATCGGTGTTTGCCCTGAGTTCACGCTATGAAGGCTTCGGCTTGGTATTGGTTGAGGCTATGAGCCAAGGATGTGCTTGCGTGTCTACTGATTACAAGGGGCGCCAGAAGGAAATCTTTGGTGATACCGAGTGTGGCTTGTTGTGTCCTCCCGAAGATGCTGAGGCTTTGGCCGAGGCGCTGCAAAGCGTGATGACAGATGCCACGTTGCGCCACCGGCTCCAGAAAAACGCCATAGAGCGTTCCCGATTCTTCATGCCATTACACATCGTCAAGCTGTGGGAACAACTCCTATCGGAGGTGGTTGCCGCAAGGAAGAAATAGATTTCGATAACAGTCAGTCTATGCGTATTGCACATATTATCAATCATTTAGGCGTGTCGGGAGTCAATCAGGTGGTTGCCGATTTGGTTTCTGTGTTCAATGCCCATGGGCATGAGTGCGTCATCTTCTACCTAAAAGCATGTGATAGCCCTGCAAGTTATCCTTGCCCAGTTGTGCCTTTGGGCTGTTCAGCCTCCCTCCCCGAGCATTTTGATGTGATACACGCCCATGGCGTAGGCCCTATGTTGTATGTGATGAGGCATCGCCGTGCATTGACAAAACGTAACGGAAATCAGGGACGACCTCTGTTTGTTACGACGCTCCACTGCTATTGCTTCCAAGACCTGCCGAGCCTTTACGGATGGGTAAAGGGTGGCCTGATGGCCATGGCGTATCTGGTAAGTACGTTGTGGCAGGATAGAGTGGTATGCTTGTCGCAAGACATGATGCGCTATTATTCGCGGTGGATCAGTCGCCGTAAGTTACGCTATGTTTACAACACCCGTCTCTTGCCAAGCAAGCAGAATGAAGTCTTTAACCCTGACGATGCTACGCTTGTCGATCAATTGAAGTCGTGGCATGCACAAGGACATACTGTCATTGGCATGAACGGAGTGCTTATATATAGAAAAGGTGTTGATCTGATGCTTCGTGCTTTGCGCCTGTTGAATCAGGAGGATCATCGTTTCCGCCTTGTGTTGGTGGGCGATGGGCAAGATCGAGGCGATTTCGAGAAGTTGTGCCAATCGTTGGGGCTGAACGACGAGGTGTTGTTTGCGGGCCATCGAAAGGACGCCTACCGTTTCCTTCCTTATTACGACATTCTGGCGCTTCCCAGTCATTCGGAGGGATTCCCCCTGAGTTTGTTGGAGGCTGCCGTTTGTCAGAAAAAGGTTGTGGTCAGCGAGTTGCCCATCGTAAAGGAATGTTTTGACTATCGTGACCCACGCGCTTCGGCAGGTAGGAAGGAAGTCGCTGCATTCAAGATCGATACGGATCAGGATGCGACCGTTCTTCGTTTGGCTGAGGCTATACGAAACGCTATGGCTGACGATGCTATCAGTGCTCGCCTACGCCAGCGTTTCGATGAGGAATACTCGCCCGAGGTGTTTTACCATAAATATGAGTGCGTATACAGAGATAGTTGATACTGTCTCTTATACACATCTGACGCTGCCGACGATCTTACGCG
>OWJS01000695.1_pt1 | contig 12332 bp, 10 predicted proteins | sample 1732961 | NCBI WGS metagenome assembly OWJS01 (sample SAMN05065774, study PRJEB22554) | human gut metagenome | biome: ENVO:2100002; feature: ENVO:00000062; material: ENVO:00002003 | host: Homo sapiens | place: USA
AAGCCTCTGACTTCAGTCAGGGGTAGTTGACCTGGTACGGATGATTTTCTTGTGCGGCCGATCATGCGGGAAAACCGTCCGCGACTGCAAGCGCTGCCGGGTTCGTCCAAGATCTCAGAGCCCGAGCTCCTGAATCTTTCGCGTGAGCGTGTTGCGCCCCACTCCGAGCTTTTGCGCTGCCTCCACCTTGCGGCCGTGCGTAAAGTCAAGTGCCGCGCGAAACACCGCGCACTCAAAATCGCGGGTAAATTTCGCCATTACTTCCGGAGCGCCAGAGGTCAGTGCCGCGCGGATTTCGTCTTTGAGCGCCGATGTCCACTCGCCCTCGGCACCGCCCTTTACGGCATCCTTTGCCGCCTCACCCCGCAAAAACTCGTCCGGTAAGTCTTCGGTCCGGATCCACTGGCTCGGGGCCATCACGGTAAGCCAGTTACAGAGATTCTCAAGCTGCCTCACGTTTCCCGGAAAAGGGAAACGCCGTATAAAGTCCAGCGCTTCGGGCTTTAAGTGCTTGCGTTCTGTTTTGAGGTTTTTCGCGGCCTCAGCCAAAAAGTGATCGGCCAAGGCCGCAATGTCTTCAGAGCGCTCGCGCAGGGGCGGAAGCCTGAGACGAATCACATTTAAGCGGTGAAAGAGGTCTTCACGGAAAAGGCCTTCGCGCACGCGGGCCTCCAGGTTTTGGTTCGTAGCGGCAATGACGCGCACATCACTTCTGATTAACTGACAGCCCCCGACGCGGTAAAAGCACCCGTCCGACAAAACGCGCAAAAGCCGCGTCTGCATCTCCATCGGCATGTCGCCGATTTCGTCCAGAAAGAGCGTGCCGCCCTTAGCCTGCTCAAAGCGCCCGTACTGCAGGGAGTTTGCCCCCGTAAAGGCCCCCTTTTCGTGGCCGAAAAGTTCGCTTTCAAGGAGTTCCCTCGGTATCGCTGCCGTATTGATCGCCACAAACGGTGCCGAGCGGCGCGGCGAATGATTGTGAAGGGCGCGCGCCACCACTTCCTTACCGGTACCGGATTCGCCCGTCACAAGCACTGTGACGTTACTTTGAGAAAGCCGCCCGATTGCCCGAAAGACTTCCTGCATGGCAGCGGACTGTCCGATGATTTCGGGCACCGCCTCCCCTGTCTCAGTCTGTGGCGTCTCCGAGGCCCCCGACTCTTCGCAGGCACGGCGCAGAAGTTCAATCGCGCGGTTGATGTCAAAGGGCTTGGCGAGGTACTCGTACGCTCCGCCCTGAAAGGCGTTCACCGCACTGTCCAGGTCACTGAAAGCCGTCATGATGATGACCGGCACTTCCGGATGCTCTTTTTTGACGGTGTGAAGGAGCTCCATGCCGGACGTCCCCTTCATACGGATATCACTTAAAAGCACTGAGGGCGTTTCGGCCTGAAGCGCCGCAATGACGTCAGCGGCATCCTCAAACATCCGGAAAGGCAGGTTCTCGCGCTGCAGCGCCTTTTCAAGCACCCAGCGGATGGACCGGTCATCGTCAACAACCCAAATGGCTTTCATCTCGGTGTTCCTTTCGTTTGTTTCAGGCAGCTTTTAACGGAAAAAGCAGCCGGAAGTCCGTGCGCCCGGGTTCGCTTTCCGCGTCAATCGCCGCTCCGTGCTGATCAACGTAGGTTTTCACAAGCGACAACCCCAGCCCCGTGCCGCCGTCTCTGCCCGTTACGAGCGGGTAGAAAATCTTTTCGCGGATCGCCGGATCAATGCCGGGCCCGTTATCGATCACTTCCACGCTTAAGGCCATGCGCCAAAGTTTTCGCTGAATCGTCACCTGCCGGGCAATACGGGTTTTAAGCGTGATCTCGGCACGTCCCTCGTCAATGAGCGTATGCATCGCCTGCACGGCGTTACGCATCAGATTTAAAAAGATCTGAATGAGCTGCTCTTTGTCCCCGGTGATTTCCGGTGCCGACACGTCGTAATCCCGCCGAATCACAAGGCCCGCCGGAAATTCCGCGGTGAGAAGATTTCTCACGCGCTCCAGAACCTCGAGAATATTGACCGGTCCCACACGCCTTTCCCTGCGGTAGGGCACCAACAGCCGGTCCACGAGGCTTTGCAGGCGGTCGGCCTCACTGATGATGACGGCGGTGTATTCCCGCTCATCGCTTGTGGCAAGCTCGGCGTCGAGAAGCTGCGCCGCACCGCGGATGCCTCCGAGCGGATTTTTCACTTCGTGCGCGAGGTTTCGCAAAAGGGCCTTGGTGGCCTCGTTCATCCCCGCCTGCTCTTCCTCACGCACCAGCTGCATGGCGTCGTGCACGGCGGTGATTTCCAGCACCCGATAGCCCTCGCTTCCCGCTAAAGGCGAAAGCGTTGCGTAGACGGGCTCGGGGTCGGTCATCGGACGGCAGAGTTCCGCGACGGCTCCGTAGGGCGAAAACTTGTCGCCCTGCGCAGGCAGATGCGAGAGCCACTGCGTCACCGCGGGCAGCCACTGGCCGATACCAGACCCGGTGAGGTTGCGGCGCGAGACACCGAAAAGCATTTCAGCCGCGGCGTTACACCAGGCGACAACGCCCGTTTTTTCCAGCACCACAACTGATGTTGCCAAAAGATCGGCGCCTGCACAAAGCCGCACGTCAAACGTGCCGCACGGCTCTTTGGTTCTCAACACAATCTCTGCCTTTATGCCGTAAAAGAGGAAAGAAAAGGCGCAAGCGGCTGATGTCACCACTGCGCCTTTTTTTTGCGTTCATCTGCCGAAGGCGGGCCGCGGAAAAACCTTGCCACGGCACCGTCCTTTCAGCGTGAGCGCCCTATATCAGCCGGCGTAGTACATATCGAATTCGCAGGGTTCGATGCTTGCGCGGTAACGCGTGACTTCCTGCATCTTCAGCGCAATGAAGCTGTCGATGAAGTCGTCGCTGAAAACGCCGCCGCGGGTGAGGAACTCACGGTCGCGGTCGAGGTAGTCAAGGGCCATGTCCAGGCTCGAGCAAACCGTCGGGATCTTCGCGTTTTCTTCGGGCGGCAGATCGTAGAGGTTCTTGTCGGCCGGATCCCCCGGATTGATCTTGTTCTGAATACCGTCAAGGCCAGCCATCAGCATCGCGGAGAAGGCGAGGTAGGGGTTGGCCATGGGGTCCGGGAAGCGCACTTCCACGCGGCGGGCCTTGGCGCTCGAGACGTGCGGGATACGCAACGAGGCCGAGCGGTTGCAGGCCGAGTACGCAAGCTTCACCGGGGCTTCAAAGCCCGGGACCAGACGCTTGTAGGAGTTCGTGGTCGGGTTGGTGAGGGCGTTTAAGGCACGGGCGTGCTTGATGATGCCGCCGATGTAGTGCAGGGCGAGCTCGGAAAGACCGGCGTAGCCGTTGCCGGCAAAGAGGTTTTCACCGTTCTTCCAGATGGACTGGTGCACGTGCATGCCCGAGCCGTTGTCGCAGCTCATGGGCTTGGGCATGAAGGTCGCGGTCTTACCGTAGGCAGCCGCCACGTTCCAGATCGTGTACTTCATGATCTGCAGCCAGTCGGCGCGCTGCACGAGCGTGGAGAAGCGAGTACCAATTTCGCACTGACCCGCAGCACCCACTTCGTGGTGGTGGATTTCACAGGGCACGCCCTGCTGCTCCAGAAGCGTCACCATTTCGGCACGGATGTCGGTGAGGGAATCAACCGGCGGAACCGGGAAGTAGCCGCCCTTAAAGGGAGCGCGGTGGCCGAGGTTGCCGCCTTCAAATTCGATCTTCGTGGACCAGGGGGCTTCTTCCGAGCCGATCTTAAAGAACGTGTGATCCGGGTCGGTGCTCCAGGTGACGCTGTCGAAAATGAAGAATTCAGGTTCCGGACCGAAGAAAGCCTGATCACCGATCCCGGTGGACTTCAGATACGCTTCGGCGCGCTTTGCGAGAGAGCGAGGATCGCGGGCATAGCCCTTGCCGGTGTCGGGTTCAGCGACGTCGCAGGTCAGAATCAGCGTGTTCTGTTCACGGAACGGATCCATATGAGCCGTGTTGGGGTCGGGCATCAGGATCATGTCGCTGGCTTCAATGCCTCGCCAGCCGGCCATCGAGGAGCCGTCAAAGGGCTGACCGTCTTCGAAGGTTTCTTCCGTGAGCTGATGAGCGGGAACGGAAACGTGCTGTTCACGGCCGCGGGTATCGGTCAGGCGGTAATCGACAAACTTAACATCGTTGTCTTTGACCATCTGCAAAACGTCAGAGGGGGACGTCATATTCTTTCTCCTCGAATCAAAGGGAAGTGTTTTACGTTATCTGTCGCGGCCGGGCCCGAAATAAGCTCACCCGCTTCGTGTTGTCCGAAATAAAGCAAAAACCGTGCCAAAATGAAATTCGCGTTTTTTGCACCTTTTTGCGGCGCCGGCACGCTCGCCATGCACAAAGAATGATCATAATGCACCTGATTGGTGCTTTGTTGCTTTTTGGTGCGCACCTTTGCGGCAGCAACAGTTTTTACCAAAAAAGCGCGCAAAGTCCGCCGGCTTCCTTTAATATGCACGATCCAGCGTGTGGGGGTGTTCCGGTTTCGACGGGGTATAGGACGCTGCACGATGCATGTCGAGGTCTAGTCACCTCGTAAAACAGCTAGACACAAATAAACGCCAACAACGAGCGTTTCGCTCTCGCCGCCTAAGGGCCGCGGGCGATGCACCGGATGGTCTCTGGTCCGGGTCGGGTAAAACCGGCAGCATCGTCATTCACAGGGACTGGACTGATGCGGTGTCGCGACGCATTGGTCGAGATCAAGCGACTGGCTGATGACCGGCCCGCCCGAAGGCAGGGTTGTCAGTAAGACTTAAATTTCCGGGCTAAACATGTAGATTCGGCGGAAAAATTGCTTCGGACGCGGGTTCAATTCCCGCCACCTCCACCAAGAATACGTCCCGGGTTGTCCATGACAACTCGGTTTTTTTTATTTCCTTTCAAAGATTTAGCCCTGAAATTCGGCCATGGTCGTCCACCTCCGCCAACCTCAATACCGATGGGGCACCGCCCTCCCAAAATTTGCTTGCAGACATTTGCATGTGGTCATCGTTAGCTCTCCAAGAATTCTAAACACCGTACAATGAGGACTTCGAAAATTTCTTCGGTTAGGTCCAAAAACAACAGGAGCACTCATAACTTTTGATGTTAATGGTCTCCTGATTCCAAACCCAAAAGAAACTTCTTTGCCTCAAAACCTCCGCCGTAGCCCGTGAGGCTGCCGTCAGCACCCACAATCCTGTGGCAGGGAACGATGATGGAAAACGGGTTTTCGCCGACCGCAACGCCCACGGCCCGCACGGCCTTTGGGCGCCCTATGCGGCGCGCAAGTTCCCCGTAACTCACCGTCTCGCCGTACCCGATCTTCTGAAGCGCCTGCCAGACACTTTTCTGAAAGTCGGTTCCGGCAAAGGCCAGCGGCAGGTCAAACGTTCGGCGTTTACCTTCAAAGTACTCAGCGAGTTCCTTTTGAGCCTCCTCAATCACAGGGCTTGTCCCTTCAACGAAAGGCCCCTTAAAGTACCGCTCAAGGCGCTTTTGCACGCTCGCACAGTGCCATCCGCCCCGCCAGTCACTCATCACAAGGTTTCCCTCGCAGGAGCCGATTAAAAGCACGCCGCAGGGCACCTGAAATTCTTTGACATAAACAGTCATTACCGGCTCCTTTGCATCTGCACTGCCGCATCATGCCCGGCTTCTTTGGGTAAAAACAGTGCAACAGCGCCCAAAAGCGGCGTGAACGACGCAATGACAAACACCGTTTTCAGATCCGTCACGTCGGCAAGCCACCCAAAAGCGGCGGCCGCAATACCGCCCAAACCGAAACTTAAAACGAAGAAAAGTCCCGAAACCATTCCGGTTTTACCGGGCTTTAAATCGAGCGCACAGACAAGTATGGCCGAAAAGGCGGAGGAAATCACAGAATTTCCCGCAGGAAGCCCGGGGCTTGAGCCCCGGGAGGAATGCGGGCTTTCGAAATTTTTTTAATCTTGTCCCAAACGCAGCCAAACCATGCACATAGTTTTCGCTTAAGGTATATTCGCCGCTATGACATCTAATGGAAGCCGGAATCACCGACTGAATCATGTCGTTTAAAAAGTGCGCTGACGCCGTGAGCGCCAACATGCCGCCGGCGGCCTTCTGAGCTCTGACCGTCATTTCAGTCATGGTGCACCTCCCCTTCTTCAAGACCCTTTCCGAAATGTTCCACAGGCTTTAAAACCGTGATCTCAAAACGGGAAAAGCAGCAGTCCTTTCCCTCCCGCTGACACTGTCGGTGCACCTCATCAGCATGCCAAGCGGCCACCGCCGCCTCATCGCGCCAGAGCGATTTCGACAAGAGCTTTCCGGGGACAGTGAGCGAAGAAAACCGCTCAGCGCTGATAAAACCGCCCGCTGCACGGGCGCGCTCAGCGAGCTTTTGCACAAGCGCGAGATAGCGCTCCCGGTCGCCCGGAACAAATTCCGCCTCAAACAGGACAACCACAGACATTAATGACTCCGCATCAGGATTTTGATGCGGTGAGCGTATGATCTCCGAACATAGATCAAACAGCATTTAACATGGATGAATCAACGAAAGAAGCAACAGAAGGATGGCGCTGGTTTTCCCGTGACTTCGTGCTCGGACAGGAGCGCCCTGAACACCGACACGCGGACGCACAGCTTCTTTACGCAATGAGGGGCGTGATGCTTGTAAAAAGCGGTACGGTGCGCCGCATCATCACGCCCAACCAGGCACTTTGGATTCCGGCGGGAACGCCGCACGCGATTCATTTTCTGTCGGAAACCGCGATGCGTACGCTCTACTTTGCAAAAGCGCCGGAGCGCATGCGTGTGTTGCGTACCCTCTCCATTACGCCGCTCATCAGGGAGCTGATGGGAACACTGTTTCTTAAAAACCTCAGTACCAAAACCAACGGCCTCATGACAGCACTGATTCTTCAGCTTGTGCAGGAAGCACCGGTCACGCCGGCTGATCTTGCACTGCCGGCAGAAACCGGTCTGAGGCGCACGGCGGAAATGATTCTCTCCAAAGGCCTCTGGAACACACCCCTGGAGCAGTTTGCAGCCGCACTCAACATGACGCCCGTCACATTTTCGCGGCACTTTCAAACAGACACCGGCATGACATTTCGGGACTGGCGGCACCGCGCGCGGCTCACGCTGTCAATGGAACTGCTCGCGCAGGGACTCACGGTCAAACAGACGGCGCTGCGTCTCGGATTTTCGGACCCCTGCGTCTTTACGGCCGCGTTCAGGCGCCTTTTCGGCGCCACACCCACGGCACTCATGCGCAACCATACAAAGCCCGCGGCTACCTGAAATAATCCTCTCACAACTTTTGGGGCTTTTCTTTTTTATGCGGTTACTTCACTCCTCCGACTGGCATCTGGGCAGAACGCTTTGCGGCGAGCGGCGCGATGCGGCCTTTAAGGCCTTTCTTGACTGGCTGCTTGAGCTCATTGATGCCCGCGCAATCGACACGCTTCTGATCGCAGGCGACATCTTCGATTCGGCGATGCCCCCGATTTCAGCCCAGAACCAGTACTACGAATTCCTGGCGGCACTGCGCACCCGCACGGCCTGCCGCAACGTCATCATTGTTTCGGGTAACCACGATTCCGCGCTCTTTCTTGACGCACCGGGCGCACTTTTAAACGCCTTAAATATCCGCGTGATCGGGCGTGCTGCGGAAAACCCCGAAGACTCGGTCGTTGCAGTGACTGACAGTAAAGGTGCAACCGAAGCCGTTGTCTGCGCCGTTCCATTTTTGCGTGAAAGCGATCTGCATACGCTCACGGATGCCGACACACTCACCAACCGCACCGAGCGGATTACTGAAAGCGTCGCAGGTCACTACCGCAAAAGTACGGACGCTGCACTGCGCCTTTACCCGGCTCTCGAAGCGAGCCTCCCCCTTATCGTCACGGGGCATCTTTTTGCCCGCGGCGGCAAGACCGGCACGAGCGAACGGGAGCTCTATGTAGGAAGCCTCGGCGACGTCCCGGACAGCGTCTTTCCCCCTGAAGCCGACTATGTGGCGCTAGGCCACCTGCACCGGCCGCAGACCGTAGCCGGCAACCCCGCGCACCGTTACTGCGGGTCACCGATGGCACTTGACTTTTCCGAGGCCGCCGGCCGCCACTGTGTAAACCTTGTCACCTTTAACGGCAAAACGCCCGCCGTTGAAGAAATCGACGTTCCCGCCTTTGACCGGCTCGCGCACATTGAGGGCGACGAAGCCGCAATCTCTGAGGGGCTCGCAAAGCTCGCGCAGGAAAAAACGCCGGTCTTGGCTGAAGTCATTCACACGGGAGACACGCCGCTCACCGGCCTTGAAAAACTCTGCCGGGACGTGACCGAAAAGTCCTGCGTCAAAATCCTGCGTGTTTCTGACCGCGGCTACGTCCGGGCCGTACTTTCCGGCCAGGACACCGCCAAAAGCATTGCCGATCTCACGCCCGAAGAAATCTTTGAACTGCTTTTAAAGCAAAAGTCTGTGGCTGAAACCGAAAAAGAGGCGCTGCGCACGGCCTACCGCAGCATTTTGGAAACGCTCGCACAAAACGACGTTCCCGCCGGAGACAATCATGCGCATTGAAGTAATCCGCCTCACCAACCTCAATTCCCTTGCGGGCGCCTGGGAAATCGATCTCACCGATCCCGTGTACGGTGCCGAAGGCATTTTTGCGATTACCGGTCCCACTGGGGCGGGAAAGTCGACGATTCTCGATGCCGCAGCGCTTGCGCTTTACGGAAGAACACCGCGGCTTGACAAGGTCAATAAGTCCGAAAACGAGATCATGACCCGCGGCTACGGCGTTGCCTCTGCGGAAGTGATCTTTTCCACGGGTTCGGGGCGCTACCGCGCCGAATGGCACCAAAACCGCGCGCACGGCAAACCCGAGGGGGCCCTTCAGGACTACACAAAGCGCCTCTCGCGGGAAACGGCGCCCGGCACCTGGGAAGTGCTCGCGGCCGAGAAAAAAGCGGTGGTTAACGCAAAGATCGTTGAACTCACCGGCATGGACTACGACCAGTTCACGCGTTGCGTGCTTTTGTCGCAGGGCGATTTTGCGGCGTTTTTAAAGGCCGACGCTGACGTGCGTGCCGCAACGCTTGAGCAACTGACCGGCACCGAAATCTACAGCCGGATTTCCATTGAAGTGCAGCAAAAGGCCGCGGCTCAAATGAAGGCTCTTGCCGACCTTGAGGAACGGCACAACGCCGTGGGGCTTCTGACCGATGAAGCGCGCACTGAACTTGCCGCACAAAAAGAGGCCTGTGCCAAAGAAAGTGCTGCGGCCGACGTTGAACGCAAGCGGCTTGAAGCTGTGATCGCCCGCTACGACGCGCTTCACAAAGCCGAAACTGAACTCACCGAAATCCGCGTCCGGCAGGAAAAAGCACGGGCTGAGAACACGCTTTTAAACCCGGAACGCGAAAAACTCGCAGCGCACCGCGCAGCCGCTCCTTTAACAGCCGATGCCCGCCGTGCTGCAGAAGCCCGTCAGTCCGTCAGGGACGCTGACACCCGCGCCAAGGCCGCTCAGGACGCGGCACGCACGGCGCAGACGCAGGCAGACAAAGCCCGCTCGGACCTCACCGCCGCGAAAGACCGTGCGCTCAAGACTCAGAGTGGCTACGAAAGGCTCCTGGCCGTCATTCCGGAAGTGAAGACACTCGATCAGTCCGCGGTAAAACTCACAGCCGAAACGGAAGAACTCAGAAAGCGGGAAACGCTGCTCAAAAACGAAACGGAAACCATCACCCGGGAAATCCAGACACTGCAGGCAACGGTCACAAAGACACAGGCCGATCTTGCCGCAGCCTCACGCTTTGTCAGGGAAAACGCCGCGTTGGCAGGGCTCACGGAAGCGCTTCCCGGGCTATCGGCCGCACTGCAGTCCGTGATGACGGCAACCGCTGATCAGCAAAAAGCGGCGGCTGAAGCACAAGCCGCGAAGACAACTGCCGAAGAGGCAAACAAAGCCTATAAGGCCGTTCTTCCTCAGGCTGAAGAGGCTAAAAAGAAGAAAGAAGCACTCAAAAAAACAGGGCTTGAAACGCGGGAGCGGCTCACCAAGCTTCTTGACGGAAAAACAGAAGAGACCCTGCACTCTGAGGTGACCGCGGGCGAAAAAGTCCTCGGCAATTTAAAACGCCTTCCGGAACTTCTCGCCGCCCACAGTGAAAGCCGGGAAACGCAGGCGCGTCTTCAGAAGGAAAAGGAGGAAAAAGCCCGACTTCTTGCTCAAACCCGCACGAGCGTCACGGCAACGGAAGAAGCACTTAAAGCCGTGGAGACGGCCGTCACGGCGCTTGAAGGGCAACTCGCCGCCCTGGACCTTGTGGCGCGGCTTAAGGTTGAGCGCACCAAACTCACCGAGGGTCACCCCTGTCCCCTGTGCGGTGCGACGCATCACCCCTGGGCGCACGAAAGTCCGGAAGCGGATACCGCGGGCATCTCGGCTCAGTTAAAGGACCAGAAAACCCGGGAAGCAAAACTCAAAACAACGCTGGACGAAAGCCGCCTGTCTTACGCGCGGCTTGAAGCACAGTGCACGGAACTTGATAAGCGCCTCGCAGAAGCTGACACCGCCGGCAACAAGTGCCTGACAGCCCTTACCGGACAATCAGCGCTCTGCGGGTTTTCCGAAGTGCCGTCAGCCGATACGGTAAACCGCCGGATTACGAAACTCATGGCGCAGCAGACCGCCGGTCTTAAGCGTCTGACCGACATCCGCTCGGTCTCCGCTGATCTCATGCGTCTGCGGGAAAGTTACGCAAAACTTGAGGAAAAGAACAACGCCCTCACCGCACAGGAAGCCTCCCTCAAAGCACAAAATGATGCTGCTCAAAAGACGCTTGCCGAAGCCCGCAAACGCGTCTCAGATTCGGACCTGACGCTCACGGCTGCCCTCAGCGCCTACCGGAAACTTACCGCACCCTACGCTGAAGACACGGTGTCGGCTCAAAACTCTGATGCGCTTTACAAACGCCTTAAAGACGCGTCACTGCGCTACGAAAAAGCCAAAAAAGATCAGACGGACCTGCAGGCGCACTGCGATAAGACCACGGCTGAAGAAAACGGCAAAAAGACGCTTTTAACCGCAAAATCACAGATGGCTGCGAGAGCTTCATCCGAACTCAAAACCCACACAGAAGAACTCACCCGGATTCAGTCCCGGCGCCGAGAGCTTTTCGGCGCGCAAAATCCCGACACCGCGGAAAAAACGGCCGTCACGGCGCGCGATGCGGCACAAAAAGCGCTCGCCGCCGCAGAGACTGCCGCAAAAACAGCTGACGCCGAAGTGACCCGCACGCAGACGGAACTCAAGTCCTCTGTTGAGTTTCTTACCAAAGCTCAGAGTCTTCTCAGTCAGATGGAAGCGGCCTGGACAGCGCTTCTTGCTGAAAAAGGGTTTGAAAACGAAGCGGCCTGGGCTTCTCACCTCATGACCGACACAGCAGCGCAGGCGCTTGAAGTCAAGATTGCCGCTGCCGAACAGTCTGTCATCGAACTCACGGCGCTTTTGCGGGAGAAAACAGCAAAAACCCAGGAACTCAAAAACCAAACCATGCGGGATGACACCGAAGAGCGTGTGCGGCAGCAGGCTGCAGAGGCCGCCGCCCGCATCCGCGCCAACACCCTGCGCACCGGAGAACTCAGCCAGCAGCTCGCCGCGGACGATGAGCGGCGCAAAACCGCGGGGCAGATTGCCGAAGAGATACGGCGTCAGGAAGCTGTCTGCAAAACCTGGTCAACGCTTAATGCGCTCATCGGGTCGCATGACGGCAAACGCTACCGCGAGTTTGTGCAGGGCATTACCTTTGAGCGGCTGATCGCCAACGCCAATCAGTCGCTGTCTGAACTCACCGACCGCTACCTCTTGGTACGAAACCAAGCTCAGCCTCTCACGCTTGACGTGATCGACAACTGGCAGGCGGGTACCGTGCGCTCGGCCAAAAACCTTTCGGGCGGCGAATCCTTCATTGTCAGTCTCGCACTCGCGCTCGGCCTTTCGCGTATGACCGGAAGCTCAATCCGGGTGGATTCGCTCTTTTTGGACGAGGGCTTCGGCACGCTTGACGAAGACGCCCTCAACACGGCACTCGGGATGCTCTCGGGGCTTCGCAGTCAGGGAAAACTGATCGGCGTGATCTCTCACATCAGTCAGATCCGCGAGCGTATTCCGGTACGTATTGAAGTACGCCGCAAGGCGGGCGGCGTCAGTGAGCTCGCCGGTCCCGGCATCCGGCAGAAAGCGGCGGAAAAGACTGTTAAGAAGGAACAGGTAAGATGAATAATTTATGGCTCTTCGTGCATAGTTGTGGGTAAAAAAATCAAGCAACTACACTGGAAGGCTG